>Ga0065711_1030268_pt1 | contig 33093 bp, 21 predicted proteins | sample Hoacrofraction12_FD_59098 | JGI IMG/M metagenome (GOLD analysis project Ga0065711, IMG submission 59098) | Hoatzin crop microbial communities from Cojedes, Venezuela - Epithelial fraction 12 v2 (version 2) | ecosystem: Host-associated > Birds > Digestive system > Esophagus > Crop | place...
AAGGGAGCCTATAGGAAAGATGGGGACAATCTTTTTAGTAGAGACAGCAGTGACAGGACGAGGGGTAATGGTTTTAAACTAAAACAGGGTAGGTTTAGGCTGGATATAAGGAAGAAATTCTTTACAGTGAAGGTTGTGAAACACTGGAACGGGTTGCCCAGAGAGGTAGTGGAGGCCCCATCCCTGGAAACATTCAAGACCAGGTTGGACAGGGCTCTGAGCAACCTGATCTAGTTAGCGGTGTCCCTGCTCCCTGCAGGAGGGTTGTACTAGATGACCTCTAGGTGTCCCTTCTGACCAAAAACTTTCTATGATTCTATAATTCTATGATTCTATAGGCAATATTTTTTTAATTTAGTGTTTTTTTCCATTACACTTACTTAGACTTTGATCCCTCAAAACACAGTAACCATAAAAGTAAGACAGAAGAAGTTTTTTGACAGCACAGTGCAGCAGACGTGGATGTGGTTTCTAAGATAGAATTTTTTTCTTTTCTCTACATCCTTTCGGCACAGTACTTATAAGTTGCTCAGTGCAGTGCATTGAGTCCTATATGACTGGAAATACTGACACGATTTCAGATTTCTACTTGCTTGACTATAGCAGCACCAAATCTTCAGGTGAAAAGAAGAGCTATTTCCTCAGAGATGTAAAAGAGAGTGGAAATCAATGTAATTTGGAAAATGTTTAATTGAAACTTTTCTATTAAATATATCTTTTGTATTTCACTGTTTGTTGATGCCCTAAAACAGCTTTAGATCTTTTGCTTTGCTTTGTACAGTGCAGTCTCCAAGGAGATCTACCTCACTGTGTGGGTAAACAGAAAAAGTGCACATAGTGTGAGAAGAGACTGGAGCTCATTATCTTACAAATTGTGAGTCCCTTTTACTTCCACAGTAGCCTCCTGCTTTAGTCTTTAGAACAGACCAGCTTCCAGTAGCACAAGCACTGTTATCGTCTGAACTGAGCAAAAAAAAAGCATACTGAAACATTAATATTTTAGAGTCTTGTTGTCCTGATTCCCTGAGAAGCTCTCTAACATTGACATGTTTTATGCTTTTATTGCCACAAAACCTTCATACATCTATTTTTTATTCCTTGCATCAGAGAACATCAAACAATTTTTTAGTACTTACTGTGTTTTTTCATAATGAAGCCAGGTATACTTGAGATCTGTGGCTGCCTATATGCCCTGCTCCAGAAACTCTCTACTGTGTTGTGCTGAGGTACAAGCATTGCTTTAGTGCATGAGAAATGCTGCTGTAGACCTGAAGACATGACAGGAACCTTTGCCTAAAGTCATCCTGCATAGAACATAAAACAGTAAATCTGAACAAAGTACTCTCTGTATAGGTGAAAGTCAGATCTGCACTGCAAAGAAGTTAAAAAGAGTTGAAAACAGATCTGTTCGAGAAGAGTGACTTCCTAGGTTTGCTGAAACTCTCATAGACATTTAATTACCTTTGGGACTAAGTTTAAGCAGACCTATTTGGCTGGGCAGAATGGAGGGTGAGGAGAGATGGGGTTGGGAATGTCTATGTTAGCAGCCGTGCTGCAGGCTTCTTCAGTCTCCAGATGGAGCTTGCTCAGCTGTTACTTGGAGAAGCAGTGCTTTCTCTCTCGTTCTTCCTTCTCAGAAGGGATTTACACTGATCCAAAATGCAGCAAGTACGGCAGTAAGCAAGTTTCTTCTCTACTGCTCAGTCACTTCTGCTTTTACAAAATCATAGAATCATAGTATGGTTTGGGTTGGAAGGGACCTTTAAAGGTCATCTAGTCCAACCCCCCTGCAATGAGCAGGGACATCTTCAGCTAGATCAGGTTGCTCAGAGCCTTGTCCAGCGCTACAGTCCAAGAATTCACGCTACAGTCTTCACACAGCAGGCAGTGTACAGGTAAATTGAACAGTTACTCTCTTTGTTTCACCTACACCCACAGCAAGGGTTTGCTACATCAAATGTAGCATTAAATCAGTGGAAAAAAATAATGCAGATGAGCTGAAAGCTCTAAAACTGAACATCTATCTCATCTGACACTTTTAGCTGTTATGTTTTGGAAGGGGAGAGTGATGGCACAACAGTTAAATCCAAGGTAGCCAGGATAAAGTCAGTAAAATTACTTCTTTCAGTCTAAGGCAATGTCAGGCAGAATTCCTTTTACATCTTGGCTGAAAAAGGCTTCTAGAAAAATAAAGAATTATGCAAGAGATTATGCATTTCTGACTTTTCAATTGGCCATTTCACTAGTTTCATCCAGACAAGTTTGCTTACTCGATTGTAGCATTTTCTTGCAATTTCATGGGACTGAATTGATTGTGTACCTACAACATTGAACCCAACAAAATCACTTTTAAATTCTTGCTGTTGGGATTAAGTAAACATGCACATATACAAATGTACCTGCTTCCCCAGAATGTTGCTCTCTTGTAATTGCCAAAATAACAACCAAAGTTACTGCAATTCAGATTTTTTATTATTATTGTTGTTGTTATTCTTCATTACTAACACAGTAAATATTATCTTCAAATCAATTGGAAAATACTGCTCTAAGACCATGGCAGAGACCGTATCTTAAGACAATTGCCTCAAAGCTTGTTTGCAAAGCTCGCTGCAGGACCTCCTGGCAGGCCAGCCAAATACAAACGAAACAAGGAAAAAACAACCACCCGAAATCATTCTCAAAGGGAGTCAGAGGACAGGTATATCATTGTGGAATATGTGTCTAGACATCAATCACCTCCCCACCCTGCCGGAGCAAGGACTGAGAAAAAACACATGTACGGGACTGGGAAACTTGAGATATGTGCTACTGCCTAGGGAACAATCTCCCCTAACACCTTATAGAAGGCCATGCAACCAAAAAACGGGGGGACCCCCCCCACCAACGCACGTGGAAACTATGGACCAGCGGGACACTGCTGGATCCATGGTGGTGACTATCTCTTGCAACTCTATCTCTACTCCTTGCTGGGTTTCTTCCTTTCCCGTATTTTCCTCTCTTTCCTGTGGCCATTTCCTCATGCCTTAGTTTGAATAAGTTATCAATAAATATGTTTGATTGGCAGCATTTGACCTCATTTGTGTCTTATTCTCACTTTGGGAATAACAACAAATCTCTACAGCTCGAGTCTTCCCAGACCATAACAGACCATTCAATATTACATGTAGTCTACTGCAAATGGTTAAACTGATTACTATATGTAAGAGGTATTTCTAATTTGGTATTTCCTAATTGATGTAACAGTGATGAATGTTAGGAAATGTGGGGAAAGGTTAGGTCAGATGTCTATAGAGATACTTCTCGGTTTTTTATTTTTGGATTCTTCTATCAGAAAACTCTGGCTAAAAATAAATCAATTGCATTAGCAAAACTGTGGGGAGGCAGAAAATTACTCGCTTTGTGAATCCTCAAAAGAAAGGGAAATACATTGAAATGTCTGTTTTTCTGTTTCCTGTTCTGGTGCTAACTGAAGATTAATCTTCCTTAATTTGTTAATAATTTAGGTCTTCAGTATTCTTCTTGGTCTGTAATTTCTTGGGTTTATTTTCACCAAACTCTAGAGTTATGTACATGACTCCCAAAAGCAGCGGTGACAAGGTGTTAATATAGTTGGAAGATGGAGAAGAAATTGCTTTCATATTCCTGTTTTGTGGCTCTCATTGTTCCTCTTAAAACTTCACATTTTGAGAAAGCAGAAATTAACAATGTTTATGTTCGCATTGTTGCTAACCTTGCTCGTTCTCACCTGCAGACGTTGTCACTGGCTAATTTCAGGGTCTGAACATGCACAGCAAAACAGTCTTTTTCCAGAATAAGTTCATAACTCTATTATTTGAATCCAAAGGCTTTGAGACATCCCCAACCCCATCCCCAAGCCTCAGGGACAACTGTAAGATGCTAGCTTAAACAAATTAAAACATTGCAACCAATTTACTGGCTCACTGTAATTAAGAAGTAGTGTCAAGCAAATATATTCATTCCAGGCTCATGAAGCAGAAAAGCTTCTACCTACACTCTTAGGTTCAAGCACTTAGAGTGACTTCTTAATAAACTTGCAGTTTGTGTCTTTAGTATCCTTTTACCAAAATGCAGAATTTATTTTTATATTTCTATCGCAGTTTTGTGGATTTCATCGATTTTATTGTCTAGTCTCCAATTAATTTTGTAAATAGGAGCCTAAGTTATGAAACTACATTTGAAATCTAACCTGCCAGTGAATACCACATATTTATTTTTGTTGCATCATAACCTGTATTATTTTCTTATCTTTTTCTTAGTACGATGTTGCTCTTAAGTCTTTGTTTGTTTCTGTTTTTCTCTTCTTTTGTGTTCCAGTAGCTTATTAACCACTTGTTATGCTGGGCAACATTCTGTCCATGTATTTGCACCTATTTCACATTTATTTATTTGTAACCAAGGCATATAAAAAAATATATATGCACGAACACCCCACCCCTCAAAAAAAACCCAAAACACCAAAAAAACCCTGAAAAGTATATATAAATAGAAAATCTAACCAGCTTTCTAGAGAAACACTGAATGTATTGATTACAAAATACTGTGTATCAAAATAAAGAGAGGCATAAAAACCAGAATGTGAATATATTCCTACAAATATATTTTAGAGATTTTGCAAAGTCCTAGGAAACAGATTGAAATTAATTTCAAAATAGTCATCTAAAAAGGTCAGATCAATATTTTCTACACTAAAAGCATTGGTAGGAGGACGTCAATTGATCATTGTTTGATTAACCAGTTGACACCCTACCAAATTAATTTCTCCATTTTATGAAATATTTGTGAAAATATTAGGAGATGATTTATAAACACCTCATAAGAACTTCCGTAGTGTATTACCAAAACTTTAGCAGAAAGATAAAAAAACTTCTTGGTTTCGTAAGAACACACTAGTAGTACCTCTGGAACACTATTTTCTCTTTCTTCTTTGCTTTATTTCTGCAGGAGGAACTTACTTTCACAGGGAAGGTGCTGAGAGCTAGAAAATGAGAAATTTCAGAAACTGCCTTTGCACCCTGAACCTATGAAAACAAACTTAGATTAGAATCCAGGTTATGTTTACACAATGCTGTAAATTATACATCTATATGCCTAAATAATAGTAGAGAAGTCTAATCAAAATTTCACCAGGATCTCCTAAGAAAGTAATAAAAATCTGGTGCATACACAATATAGCATTACATAAACTGTATTATTTATATGAGCACATTAAATTTAGTGTGCTTAAAACTACAGCTTTCATTTCACATATAATATTGATCATGTATTATCTTGTGCCAACCATATAACAAATCAGTCTGCAGTGTTATACACATGGAAGATTCCTCTTCAACTGACTAAGTATGACTCACACTGAAAAAGTCTGAGCATTTGTTCAAATTAAACATTTATAGTCAATTACTCATCAAGTATTTCTCTGATCCTTTGGGATAGGAATGTTAGTTTGTGTGTTCAAACACCATTGCAGAGAATAATATTAAACTTAGCTGTCAAGAATAAAATTAAGGTGACTGAAAATACATTGATACCTCATAAAGCAAAAAGATGGCCTTAGAATTTTGATAAACATGAGAATTACACATACACGAATAAAATATGCACACATTTAACTAAGATTCATTGTAAAACAACAGAAAATGAAGCTATTGTGTCACATTCATTTGTGTAACCAAACAGTTCTCATGACAATGAGTAACACACAATTGCTAGTACTTTGATGTGTTATGAAAAGTCAGAATTTCCAAATGTATTCTGAGAGCTGCCTTTTCCCCCCTGAAAACCAATACTTTATTTCATTCACTCCTTTTACCAGTTCATTAGACTTGAATCAAAAATGTGAAGGCTAATGTTCAAGCAGACTTTCTGTGATACTTTACAGAACAAATACATTAATAAGTGAACTTCAAAAGACTTTTACAAGACCTTGATCATTAAAATTTGCCATAATATGTGTCGTGGTGACCTTAAAAGCAACCAGCTTTTCAACATCAAATATTACGACAACTCCAGTGTAAATTTTGGTTTGCTGTTCAAAATCTAGCTTAGATTTTTTCCTGTAACTGGGAGAGAATGAAAAATATAAGAGAAGATAAAAAGGACCTTCATTTCCCTCCTAGATAGGACAATTTTTAAATAAATAAAACTCTGCTGTTTTTGCAGGAAGAGTATATTTCCTGTCAAATATGTTGAGCTTGAAGAAATTATTAGATAATAGCTTCCCAATTTCCTCTATGTCAAATTCAGGAAAAGAGTTCAGCACTTCTGCATCGTTTAGAATGCAGGTGGTAAAATACATTTGATTAGCTACTAGTATCAATTAGGAACATTCTTTTAACTTAAAAATCCAAGGCACTTAGGAACAAAGTAATAAATTTTGGAGATGAAACTAATCAAACAGAAAAGATAAATGACTGGGTTGTTTTCAAAACTATTAAAAACATTAAGATGCTAAATTTGTTTGTGGATTTGGACTAATGATAACTACATTGTTTGGAATATTTTCAACACCCAACTTATTGACTATTTTTTACACCTTCTGTTGAGGTACTACTCTCTTACCTGTTTTCACAAAATCTTGAACTGCATATGAATTTTCCTTTCTTGTGTCATTCTGTTCAGCTTACACATCTGATCTTACTTTACATGTCTATGTAATATTCATGAAAAATAACAGAATTTAATAATTACACAGCATGTCTCAACTGGACTGTTTAGCATGCTTCATGGCCATTAATTGAATAAGCTTCATCTTACTTTGTGAGACAAGTCATTTTCTTCCTTTTACAGATACACAAGAGTTGGCCAGAAATACTGAATTCTCATCTGCTGTAAACTAATGCAGTTAATACTTTGACGACACAGAGCAAGTGAGGGTCTAGGCAAAAACCAAAGTGATTCTTCCCTCCTAAAATATGAGATCACAAGAGGAATAATGAGGGCTATAAATAGGAATATGAAAATAATTTCTTCATCTTGTGGATCCCTCTTTCCCAAAGCATATGAACATCAAACTGATTTACTATGATTTCATTTTGTCAGACATGCGGCTAACTCTTGAACTTTTCAGTATTTAAGGAGTGCTAAAACTATCAACATATCAAATATATTTCCTGAAACAAAAGTAATAGCATAATTACATTGGGTTAATCTACTTATTTCAGTGCAGCTGCCAAAAGAGGAAGGTCACTTGATCTCTAGGGAAAGGTAATGGCAAGAGCTATATGTTTCAGGTAACTATGGAATCATTAGTTTCCTTTATGTTAAATGGTGTGCGCGTTTCTTATATTCTGTCATGCAATCTTAGCAGCAATACAGAAAGCAGAACAAGCCACATAAAAATTACAAGTTGGATCAGACCAGTAGGTCATCTAGCTGAATCTCTGAGCTAAACCACTCACAAATACTTTGAAAGGGATTAAAAAAAAAGAGCAAGTGTGATTTTTCCCAAAGTACATTACTTCAGCTTCCACCAATTAGGATTTCCTCAGCTGTGGTTCCATTATCCTCGCTGGTCTGGTGGATTGGTTTCCCTGCACTTTTCTTAATTTTTCATGATTTATTTTTTTAAATACTTTTGACACACATAATGTCTTGTGGCAATAAATTATCTAAAACAATTATGCATTCTCTGAAAAGTTGTTAATAATTTCCTTTTGTTTTTTTCAAGCCTGTGTGACCTGACAGTATCACGGAGTGCCCTTAGTTTTTGTGTTACAGGGCAGAGTGGCCATTTCTCATTCACGTTTTCCTCTGCATATTTTATCCGTGTTGAATAGGCCTGATCTGTTTCTCACTCTGGAAGCCATATCATTCCTTTGATCATCCCTGCTTCTGTTCTATGTTTCATTGTACCTTTGCAGAGGCATGTTGCCAGGCTGCTTGGAAAAATCAGAAGTGTCATCTGTTTTATTTTCCCAGAAATTTTTATGCTCTTTTCATCTAATAGTGCTCCACTTGTATGGCAGTTTCCCTAAAAGAAAATGAAGTGATGTCCTGCTCTTTAGGATTGCTTATTTGACCCGTTGCCTCTCAGTGCTTCCTGTGAGTCTTCACCTTTAAATATACTGTCTTTCTGCCATTCAGAGCCCCTAGCAATCTGAAAAGTAGGAGATTAAATCAGTGATCTGAATTCATATCTCCCAGTTTACAGCAGAGAGGATAGTCAACAAGGTGCCAGGCTGGTGTGATAAAGAAAAACTTGTGCATTTTACTCCAAAAAGATTTTTTGCCTCATAACGTAAGATTTCAGTTACAGCAAGCAGAGGACTTCTGTGCATTGAAACAAATGAATGAAAGCAGCAAGGGTGAGATTTATTTTGCTTCATATTTTATTGTCTGGAAATGGCTGAACTCATCTAATCAATTATTTCATAGATTTCTAAAGTTACGGTCATGGAGGAAATGGTGATTGTATTTCTGTGCTATTGCAGGTGTCTGTGATACTTTATGAAATACCCAAGCCAGATTTTGTATGTATCAGACATAATCCCTAGGAATTTTCTGAATCATATTTATTTCACTTTGATTTTCTTTCCATCATGAGCATGAGATAAAAGAATGCATTGCTCTCAGGTAGTTGAATTTGGTTCCCTGGGATATTCTGTGAGCATAAGATGGATAGAGCAAGTCACGTATTCATCAGTACCTTGATATTGCTCCTAAACTGGCTTTTTGCCTGCTGAGAACACCTCCATACTTGGTAATATGAAAAAGTTTTGCTGCACTGGTCAGCAATTTTTTTATCGTCTGTGCTTTTACTTTTTTCTCTGAGTGATGGAAAAGAACAAACACAGAATCTGTTCAGAAGTTTCAGATCTCTGTCATAGGATGTTTACCACTGTGAAAAATACAAATAGCAAATTCAGAGTTTAAGGCCCTCCTTAAGTATTCTGACATCCTGTTTGTCTCAAATATTTCAACTCAGATCTACTGTATTAACTTGGTTTTGACCAAAGAAAGTCCTCCAGCAGGCCATTTGGTTCTGATGCACGGACCACAAGAGTGAGAACCATTCATCTAACTTCAGATATTGCTGGTGTACATGTCTACAGCTAAACTAGTGACCTTGAAGTCCTTTTACAGCAAGTAGAGAGAAATAGGTGGTTTTAGGTCATGATTCATCTGGCCTGTTTAGATGTTTCTTATAAGGTGAGGAGAAACACAACCTATGATTACCCATTTCTCTTCATTAATAAAGAGGACCAAGGATTTTCAATGCCGTTATGTGCACTGTAGATTGTAGAAAGCTTGGTAAGATGTTCTGTCAGATCCCTCCTACTAGAAGCTGAATGTATTACGCCCCTTTCTACAGTTTTGTGGTGGGGTTTTTTCTTTTATTCGTTCTTACTGTTAAAAATGTTACCTATTTCTCTTTTGAATTTATTTAATGATGGCTGGTGCAATTGATGGGTCTTACTGTATTCAAGATTTAGAAGTCTATTTTTAACAGATCGGTAGAATTTCATAGAAATCATTACTAAGCCAGATTTGTCACAAAGATCAAAGAATACAAATGGAACATTAGAGTTAGAAGTGGAAACAGCCTGCTCTTTGTTTTCTAAGACAAAGTCAAATAGGATCATAATAGAAACTTATTTATGTTTTCTCATCATTTTCTTGTTATACTATGTGTTATCATGAAAATTGTAGTCGATAATATTCCAGATAAAGTATTCGTTTCAGTAGAAACTTTAAGTCTTCAGTTAAACTGTGGAAGTATAATTCTTAGCAATATGTGCTGTTCAGGGAATCCAAGACCCAACTCTGTAGTCTCTGTTATGAATTCTTGCAGGTATTTTATCCTGAATGACTTGTGGTCTCCTTTTTTACCCGTAAAATTTTAGATTTCTTTTTTGTTTCTTCCAGTATAACTGAGACTTGTAAACCTGTTACGTTACTTATAGTTGCTTGTGCCTTGTACTTCCAAAGATTTTTTTATATATTAATTTTGGTTATCATTTTACTATGTTTCTTCCTGATCATTGACGTATTTAAGTATCTAAAGATGAAACTTATATGCAGATAGGGACTTGAGTTTAATCAGTTTAGGTTTTAGACTCCTATATATGCTAAAAAAATACAGTTTGGGGACTAAAATTTATTAAGCCATTTTGCTTATTGAAACGGGGACATATTCTTGAGTCTAAAAGATCTGTACATCTTTGACAATTGTACCGTATTAGATTTCTCACTATCCTCTATTGGTATAATGTCACATTTGTCACTGTTTAGTTGTGGTAACAGCTAATATCTCAAAAAAGTTACATTCTCCTCAGACACCTTAAATGTAGGTGAAAGAACCATAATGTAACACCTTTGCAGATATTCTCCATACTACAGAAGTGCTGTGCTAGTGGCTCCTTTACTTTCCCTCTCCTTCTTGTGGGGGACATGGTTAGTGAGTGCCTGTTGCCCTTCCATTTTTCCCTAGAGCAGTGGTGTCTGAACTATTTTGATGGTGAACCCCATCAGTAAAAAATTTTTGAGGACACCCCACCAATATATCTATGTGTATATATTTATAAATTACAAATATGTACTACTCTGATTCTAAAGTTTTTCTTCCTGCACGCCAGTGAATTATCTTGTGTACCTCCTGGGGTGCATGCACTCCACTTTGAAGACCACTGCCCTAGTGGAATAGTCCCTTGGCATTATGGGCAGAGCTGACAGTGTTAAATAGTTACCCCAGGAAGGAGTAACCATTTCTTCTGTCAACCAGGCCAGTGAAAAAAATGTAGTGCAAATTTACTTACTGCCAGCAACCGTCTTAAAATATGAAGTTCCATAAATGTTACTAGGAAACAGCTAAAAATACTCTCATACTGTAACAGAGTCTTATTTGCCTGTTGTAGCTGGCATTGATAGCATTTCTATTATTAGCTCACTGTAGTTCAGCATATGCCCTCTTTGGCTCTGATTCATGAAACCTACCAGTGTGCAGCCACGCTCAGTGCTGCATGGGACTTTAATTCCTGCTAATTCAGATTTTTGTGGAACAAGGAAAGTGGAAAAAGAGATTCCAGACAAGGAGCTTTGCCCCTTCCATTCTACCTGTGTATTTCATCACAAACCTAGATTTTAGGCTCTTAATGCACAGACTCAATCAAACACACCAAGGAGCAACTGATTTTTCAGAACCATGGTTCTATCTTAGTATAGGTTTTACTTGTAGATACATGCATTTTCTACATTTTTTTTTCCTAAAAGCTACTTTCTATTCCAAATTTTTTCACTTGGAATTCCAAGTCTTTGTTTCAAAGCTAATATTTTGTGAATTTTTAGAAAGAGTTTGTAGTAACAATCTTTGTGTACTATGTATGCATGTTAAACACAATTTAAGATGTCTTTTCATTATCTGCCATTGCCAATCATATGTATAAATTAAAAGCATTAATATGTTTGAGACACTTAATGATTCCTTATGGTCCGTAGAATGTTATTGTTCTTAGAACACTGTGTGAGGGAATTTTGTATTACTAGTTAACATAGCTGTGTGAGGGAATTTTGTATTACTATTTAACATAGTCTTGTGGAATGAATCTATAGTTATCTGTACAATGTTGCAGCAACTTGACAAGGTCTTCACTCTAGAATGATGGTATTTCTTTTGTTTATGGATTTCTTATGATTTTGATAACAATATAAGAGATCTCCTAACACTCACGTTTTTACAAAATCTCTCGAAAGTTATTATTAAGTTCTTCCAAATATGCTGTGACTGTCATTAGGTTGATCTTGATAAGCTTTAGGAAGATTAATGATGTGTGTGAGGCTGCAGTTTTCTGAAAAAAAATGCTGTTCCCTGTTATCAAACTGTTTGCTGCTATTACTGAATTCAAATGCTGGGTCTACAGTTATCTGTATACATGAACTCTGTTAAGGATAAAGCATGAGACGTGATAAATGATTCAAAGGTGGGCTTTAGATTTTGTTACTTTTGCCTTATCCAGCAATACTGAAAATTAGTTGCTTGTTGCTTAATAAATATTGAGGGTATTTAAAACGTTTTTCCACTATGTGCAAGATAAGACAACAATACTCAGACTTACTGGATATTGCTAGAGGTGCCCTTGGGATGCTGGAATCCCTACCTGCTCTTCACTGTCTTGCCATATGCTGGGCTACTTATTTGCCTCATGTGTACCACTGAATCACAGTTTCCTCTCCAGATGTTCTTTTAGAACTGAGTTCTCATTTGTGTATTAGTTTACACAGAATTGACCTTATTATTTGTCAAGATTTAATGAACAAGAGAGTATGCATATTTAAAAACAATTTTATAGTTAAGAATAAAGTTACAAAAGATAAAATGACAAACTAGTGTGATTGACAGTAAATATTTTCCTCTGCTATTTGAGCACTTCAGGTAGCTTGTGACATTTACAAGTTAGCTTTTCAGCCAAATGCAGCAGAATGCTCTAGAGAGTTTTCATGGGTATGTTTTCCTGTGGAGAAGATGTTCTGTCAGAACGCAGTCCCTGAGGCTGGGAAGTTCTTCCCTGCAGGATCTGTGGCTACTCAAACCTCTCTCTCCCCTGCAGTGTGGGATACAGAAAGCACAGCTAACCATGTCCTGTTTCAGTACTTCTCCACTGTTGAATTGGAATGCTTCACAGTCTTGTTGGGTAGGACTTTTTTTCTTGGTGTCTTGTGTTTAAGAAGCCTTTGCTGGCTTCTTTGCTCCGTTGTGATACCTGTAGAGATTGTATTACTTCTTCTGACCTACACTGCAGATAATCAGTCTCAGTTTGTGTGAAGATGAAAACTCAAGGAGATGTCCACTGTCTGGTTTCCTCCCACTTAGGACCTTTATCCAAGGAGAAGACTAACCCCTGTTCTCTCAATGACCTCTCTACTGATGTTGTACAGTTGTGATAGATTGCAACTGCTGTACAGCTTTAGGGCAGAGAATGACTGCTGAGGATCAGCAGTATAATAGCCTGCACACCATGGGGGAGAGGGCGTACTCTGCGTCTTTGCAGTTCTGGATGGCTTTGTTGGCCAGGTATGAGTTTACGTTTCTGGTGAGATCACTGTCTTTGCTATATCTCTTCTGCTAATTCCTGAGAGGACTTCACTGTGTTGGTCATGGAGGCCTAGGCTGCTTAGGGCACAGTACTGCAGGTGTAGTCACTACGGTTGAAATAGCGGGTTTTTTGGTAGTTTGGCTATATGTTAGTGCAGAGACTTCTGGATGCAGGGTGCTGCAATCCCTGGAAAGTTGCAGGTCTTTGTGGAAGATCTCTCCTTTGAAGGAAATTATCCTGGCTAAAGGACAGATCAGGTTGTCCTTCCTTTCAAGAGTGCCCAGACATCTTACACTCCCTTTGTCTTCTGTCTCTCTCTCCCCTCCCCCTCCCCTTCAGCTAGCTGAAAGAAACTTTACAAAATATTATTTTTAATGTAGAAATTAAATTGTGGACAGTTAATCTCAGAGTTAATTATTTTTTAAAATTGCCTAATAAAAAACTTTTTAATAACTTTATCTGCAAGGTGGACCACTGTATTGTGAGTACTGTACTACACTGAGGTTTCTGAAGGAACTACATTTGAAGACTAAGAATTAAAGTTGTCTGCACAAAACCTCTCTGTGAAAGATCACATAGTCACTAAATCATTGAGGTTAGAAGGGACTCCTTGAGATCGTCTCATTCAAACACCTGCTCAAGCAGAGCAGGGTCACCTAGAGCAAGTTGCTCACAACTATGTCCAGTCAGGTTTTGAAAATCTCCGAAGATCGAGACTTGACAAAGCTCTCTGCACAACCTGTGCCAGTGTTTGACTAGCCTAACAGTCAAAAGGCATTTTCATATGTTCAAATGAAATTTCCTGGGGTTTTTTTTTTGCTCATTGGCTGTCAGGGGGCACTACTGAGAAAAGTTTGGCTTCCTCTTCTCCATCCCCTCCAGTCAGGTATTTATAGAGATTGATAAGATCCCCCCAAACCTGGTCTTCTCCAGCCTCAGGACTCCTGGCACTCTCAGCCTTTCCTCATATCAAAGAGGCCCTTCATCATGTTTGTGGTCCTGTGCTGGACTATCTAGGTCTGCTAGTACTGTTTCCCTTGAAAGTATGATTTTAATTAGATGAGCAGCATTCTCATAATTGTGTGAGTCTGCTTCTGATTTGCAATGCCTTTGACTTTTACCTCACCCTCCAACGGATTTTTTTCATCCCATAAATTTTTCACTTTCTCCAACAATCCTGACTCTTGCAGACCTATCATTTAGAAACATAACTACTTCTTGCTTTCCATCCTCCCTTTCTTTTGCTGTGAGGCTGTGGTGGGTTTTTTTTAACAAATGCCCTTCAACACATACTTGTCTAACTAGGAGTTTCATTTTGTTCTTTCTTCTTAAGTCCAATAAAAAAGGCAGAGAAAAACCATGAGTGATTTCACAAACAAAAAAAAAATTAATAAACTGAATACAAACAGATCCATGTACTAGTCACACCTATGAATAATTATCAGTCACAAATCCATTCTATAGTTTTAGTACATTAAATTAAATTTTATGTTTTTACAAAAATACTGCCTGACTCAGACTGCTCTACTTGTTGCTCATTCCTTATTCATATCCTTGGTGATGAATTTGGACAGTATTCAGGGAGCGTTGCTTAACTAGGATGCTTAAGGCATGAGGAAGGCATTCTGCCTAACCTCATTTAGTTTTACTCTATTTTTTTTGTTTGGGGGATATTATTCCCACAGCTGGAGGGGGGGTGGAAATCAACAACATAATGACAAAGTTAAATGTAATAAATGTTGCAAATGTTAAGCATTCATAGTTAAAAATATTCTTTTGCAATTATTTTCAAGACAGGGGTAGTGCAGAACAAAAAAGTATATACTGCCCAATAGCATCCTCATCTTACTTTCAAACCCAGAATATTTAAATATCCTCAAAATGAAGAAAATCTATGGTTTTTATCTACAACTATAAACCAGAAGTACTTCACAGGGATGTCGTGGGACAAAAGTTCTGCATGGACACACCTATAAAGATGAAAATTTGTGACAATCTTTTGAACATTTTTGCATCTTCTAGCGGTAGTCCTTCATATAACGGTCTTTTAACTTCTGGTAGTATGCAGGTGCTAGAACATTTTCATTTTCTGCATATTTAACTTGAATGTTTATAATTATACAAATTTATATGCATGCACTCTGAATAACATAGTTGATTACACTATTCACAGGTATTCAGAAGAATGGATATTTTTAAATGTGCTTTGCTGGTTATACTGTATTTTACTACTTTATTTTGAAACAAACTAATATAATTAGCTTTTGATTATTTATTTCAGACACAGCCCTGTTTTTTCCATCCTTCACGGGAAATTCTTATTTGGAACTACCTTCTCTGACATCTGTGTCTGAGACCAGGACTGCATCTTGGCAGGAAGCAAGCAATCTGACTACTCTGTACTTGACAGTGAAAACAACTGCTCTAAATGGAACAATTCTTTACAGTGAGTACCAATGATACTTGAAGCTAAGTATTAGTTTTAGCTCCTTCAGGTCCTTATTAACTTTACTGTTATTCAGCTGGTATTTGCATAGCAGCAAAATCAGTCATTAAAACACAGTACAAGCCTTTTGGTATTCTAATGCATGATGCATTATAAAATTTGAACCATCATTCTTTGTGCTACTGTGGAAAGTTCTTTAATTTATGACTCATTGAACAAAACATAACTCATCCTCCGTGACAACAACTGAAAACACTGCTTCCTGACAAGAAAGAACATAGTAAGCATACGATTGCGGTAGTACGTGTTACAGGCTTAAAATACAAATATTGAAGAAGTTTTGAACAATTTATTACAAAGAAACAGCTTCTTCATAGTTGGATTGAGACTTACTTATTACAATTGAGATCCTCGTTCCAAAGATTTTTTGAGTTGCCGAACTATTTTAAGTTTGGCAAATTTGCCATTTTTCAAAGTGTTGACTGTGATTTCACACTTCAGAGGACCCTGAAGGGTATACTTGCAGACTTGGGCATATGCTTGTTAATAGTACATAAGAATGTTGCTTCTTGCCTGCATATTTTATTCCTCAGTATATGGCATGAACTTCTGAGACAGTATGCTTTTCACTAGTCAGCAAGAATGACAGACTTCTCTGACAGCTGAATATTTTGTTATATATTTTATCTTGTAATTTCTACCTAAATGGAAAACCTGCAAAGTGAAGTGATTTCTTCCTGAACCCAGAAAGAACTAGAAAAATATGTTTCTGCAATATGAGTGATATAGATTTACTCCAGAAAGAAAAAATCATTAGGAGCATTCTCTGTTCACTGCAGCTCCCCAGGTTTAGTCTACACAAAGAAGTCTTGTTGACTTAATATAAATTATTATGATTAATTTTTGTTAATTTTATATTAAACTGGAAGTAATATATGTGAACTTACCTGTACTATGTAAATATTTATAAGCCAGGGTTAAAAGTAGTACAAGCTTTGTGGCATTAATTAATTATGGCATTTATTATTATCTGTGTAACACTTTCTTTAATGTAAAACACTGTAGCCCCAAATTGAAAGTTAATGTTCACTGCTTTTCAAAATGTTATCTCAAATCTATGAATGTTATAGCTGGGCTGTTGCTGCAGCTCCCTAAACTGCATGGCTGCAGAATTTGCTAAGAATCATGAATAAGTGGTGATGTGGCTGTTCATTATGTTGAAGTGTTTTATGCTTGTTAGTTATTTCAATTTCAAGAGGAGTTCTTTGTCCTTCAAGAAGAGTACAAGGAAGGTCACTCGAACTACTTTGAATATATTTGGCATTTAATGATTTTGTTTGCCTCATCACTGCAAAATAGTATAAGAACACTACTAGCTGAAAATGGTAATATCTACTTGTCGTGGCTTAACCCCAGCTGGCAGCAAAGAACCACGCAGTACTGCACTCTCACTCCTCCCCTCTCCCTAGTGGGACGGAGAGGGGATTCAGAAGGAGAGAGTCCAGTGGAGGGCTACGAGGATGATGAGGGGACCAGAGCATCTCTCCTACGAGGAGAGGCTGAGGGAGCTGGGCTTGTTCAGCCTGAAGAAGAGAAGGCTGAGAGGGGACCTAATAAATGCTTATAAATATCTCAAGGGTGGATGTCAGGAGGATGGGGCCAAACTCTTTTCAGTGGTGGCCAGCAACAGGACAAGGGGCAATGGGCACAAACTGAAGCATAAGAAGTTCCGTCTGAACATGAGGAAGAAATTCTTCCCTTTGAGGGTGACGGAGCACTGGAACAGGCTGCCCAGGGAGGTTGTGGAGTCTTCTTCTCTGGAGATATTCAAGACCCACCTGGATCCGGTCCTGTGCAGCCTGCTGTAGGTGACCCTGCTTCGGCAGGGGTGTTGGACTAGATAACCCACAAAGGTCCCTTCCAAACCCTAACATTCTGTGATTCTGTGAAAAAAAACCTCGTGGGTTGTGGTGAAAACAGTTCAACAGGATGGCAAAGGAAGAAGAAAATAACAACAATAATTCTGATAAAAAGAATATACAACATACAATATTCTCACCACCCAATGCTCAGCTTGCTCCTGAGTAGCAAATCCCCTTCCTTCAGTCTGCTCCCCACTTAAATACTGAGCATGACATCACATGGTATGGAATATCCCATTTGATTGGCTAGTTTGGATCAGCCCAACCAGGTTCTTGTGAAAATTAACCTTATCCCAGCTGAACCCAGGATATCCACCATGAAACTTAGAGCCAATCACACATTGCAGAAAAACTCAAGGAATACTGACAAACAGACAAAAAAATTTTAACCTGCTAACCAAAGTGATTCTGGGGCTTTTGAGTCTTCTACCTTTGCAGAAGGAGCAGATGTACATTTGGGGCAAAAGTCTTTTATTTTAAACGTAAAGAAAAAGCGTATCAGGAAGAAGAGTAGAACTTAGAGAATTTGTTGCACAGGGATGTGTTTCATAAATCTAAGCTAGTACAACTATTTAACCAGTTTAATCTTACCATATTAAAAGCATTCATTGTGTTTTTAGAGGGAAAAATAACACATAATGTACACTTCATAATTTATATCTCTTTCTTTCTCAATGCAATGAAAAGCTCCAAGGAAATTCTGAGGAATTTACAGTGGTGGGAGGCCTTCAGTTCCTCCTTACTACACTCCCATAAGTCCTCCTGCAGATTTCAGTGGAAATTGCTCTTTTAAATAAGAGTATTTTTTTAAAATGAAAGTGGTTTTGATGTCATCGTTTCCTTTCCCTAGTGTACCACAGAATTTTAAATATCTTAGGAGAAAAAAACTTTGAAGTTGTGTGAGAAGGGTTTGCATGGAGTGCTCCCACCAGAGTTATTCTACAGGGAGGTTTTTTCTTTATGTTAACCTTAGTTTTGCCTTCTTTCTACGTTTCCAGAGCATGTAAATTGTGTTTAGCCTAAGTACATTTTTTTCCTAGCCTTTATTCAATTTATTCATCTTTGCTTCCATTCTAAACTTCTCCAGTAACATACGTGAAATTAAGAAATTTGTTTATGAGTATGTATGGAAATGTAATTTCAGGTCAGTGGAATGAGTTTTACAAGTTTTCACCAACTGATAAAAATATTTTGTCATCCATTTATTAGAAATTATGTAAATAGTAGATATATAGTGGAAGGAGAAGTAAGAAAATGGGCTTCCTAGCAGGCACCTGTCTCTTGGGTTCTGGTAAGTGTGAGGATTAAGATGCTGATCTTCACATTTGGTGATGGATGCTTTAAAATCGAGTTTTCAATCATAATATTCCATTTTACTGAAACTTACATACACCTCAGAAAATGTTGACATTCCCAAGAATATTTCAGCTCCAATAGTTAACTTAAAAATTGAAAGGCACATTGGCATAATATACAGAAATTATATATTAAAATTTGTCATTTGTATATTAGCAATGATGTTGTCCCAAAGGTGGGATTGTTTACCCCATGTGCAGTATACCAATATACACACAGAGCAGAGGTATTGTCTTTATTGAATATTTGCGCAGATATGGGTGCTAGGTGATAATTCCACAAAGCTAGCACACTGCTTAGCAGAGTCACAAGGACTATATACTCCTACAAGACCAAAGAAATTACTCATTGCATTCTGATTGGTTCATTGCTTTACATGCTCATCTTAGAGGTATACTCCTTCCTTACTTAACTGCGCATGCTCACAATGACAGGTGGGTCAAGAAGCAACAGTACGAGTTCAGTTCTCACCATGACACTGAGCTAGGACAGCTCCATGAACTTGGGATAATTTTTACATAATTTCTAGCAGTTGTTTTACTCGCTTTTTCCTCATTGGTTCCCAGTAACTCATAATATTTGCGTTCTCATTCCACTTCTTACCCTAAAACTGGCTTTACCTGACTTGACAGATTCCACTCTTCTAGTGACCAGTAGATTTTCTTCTAAGGTTAGGTTTCTGCTAAGATCAGAAAAAAAATTATTTGGATCTCTTCCTGGCTGTTGAACACAGACACAGAAAGTAGTGGAGGACTTCTGATACTGTATTTAACATTAACTACATCTTTGCTTTACATTTCTACTTAGTCTTCCTCAGGCTCTTTTCCCCTTTATATAACACCAGTTTCTTTCACTTCTTTTTGCTTTTTCTTTTTTGTTCTATGTCTCTTTAGTAATTAAATTATTTTTCAAATAATATAAATGTTTGCTATATTGTCCATATCAATATCCTTACTTATTTTTACATGAATGCAAAATATAATATTATATATATTTGTAACATAAAAATCTCTCCTGTATTTTGTGAATGAATACTGTGTGCATATACAGATTATTCAGAATTTAGTAATTTATTATTTACGTATGCAGGCACCGAGTTCTTCTGTCAGATAAATGCAATATCCTTCATGTGTTTGTATGCTTCCTCTGTTCTTCCTACATGCTTGTTTTTTCCTCGTTGCTCTGTCTTTAGTTTTCCCTTCTAATGACTTCAAAAGAGAAGCGCTGTTGTCACCTTCACTCCTTTTAATAGTACTACAACTTCTGCTTCTGCTGCTGCTCTTTTGAAGCTGTGCTACGATCAAACAGCTGAGAAATGAACTGTCAGCAGAAAGTCATCTTAAGGCTGGTGCACTCACTATCACTGAACATCATTTTTGATAGATTACAGACCATAATCTGTTCTAATACAAAGACAGATGTACTTACCTGCTTAATACTGATGTCTTCCCTAATTATTTTAAGAAGCATAGAAATTGTAACAGTCGATGAACTAAAAATGTTTGGGCTTTTTGCAGTTACCTTGTCTTTAAATTGTTGGTTTTTTGTGAGGAGATTTCTCTTTAAATATGTCAGGAGACAAAGTTTGAAAATATACACATTACCTTTGTGCCAATAAACTTTAGCCATTGTTTGAGAAATATTTCATTCTTGAATACAGTATGCATTCTTACATTTTTTCATTCTGTTCCTTACTGATTTTACTTGAGTCATTTAATTTCATCTACATGTCAAAGCAAATTGTGATATCTAGTCACAGCGAAATAAATTGCAAGTGGTCATAAAAAACTGATTCAGTTATAAAGCTTTGCTTCATCATTTTCACTTTTAACAGAGTCAGCATAATGCTGTTCACAATCCCTTCAAGGACAGATTGTTTAACTTCTACTATATATGGTAGTCTATAACTTCTGACAATTGGGTTTCAGATATCACAGCCCATTTTTATAGCATTCCTTAAGGATGTCAGCTCCTTTTTCATAAGTTGTGCTCGTAAATTATTTTCTTGTGCTCTCAGAAGCTCTGTTCCCTGGATCTACCCGTACTCTACTTGCCCTCCTAAAATGAAAGATGGGCCTTTCAGGCAATTCAGTCATAGTCTATTTGTCTATTATTTCAGCTGACATTCTCAAGCAGAGCATTTCACAGCATTATTCCTTTGTGTCAAAATATATTTTTACCTAATAAAGCTTCATCCCATAGCTTAATGGGACTCTGTCTTTTCTAGATAAGCAACCATTTGAGCCCAGTGGCCACTTGCTTACCATCATACTGATGTACAGATATAGCCTTCCAGCTTGCAGTTTCCTGTGAAGGAATGATTGCTGAGATCTGGTTTCTTTGACCTGATTCCCTCAAATAATCTCTACTACGGTCAAGACAAGTTATCCCTAATATCCAACAAGATTTTTTTACTCAGATGGTTTTCTGAATTCAATGTAACTTACAGATTTACTTATTGATAGAAATTGGAAATACCTGGAACAGTAAGTGCAGGGAGGGGAGAAGAAGACAAGTAAACATATAATGCAATACACGCATACATCAGTTACGCTAGGGTTAAAAAGCAGTGTCTTTTTTTAACAGTAGTAGTGCAATACATTTTGAAAGAGAATTATCAGATTATCGTAGAAGGAAATCAGAAAAGACAAAGGCATAAAATCAGTCAAATTAAAGTAGCTTTGGAGTTAATTAAGTATTCAGAATACAAAATATGTCTAAGCATAAAAGACTTTCAGTAGGTCTTCAGGATTTGTTAAAACAGAAAAAATGCAAAGTTGACTAGAAAGTTGCTCTCAAGGAGGGAGTTTATGTTGTGAACTCTTTCCGCTATGAACTATACAAAAGAAAATGATCGGGAAGTTGCAAGAATCTGTTGTCTCTATCTATTCAAATATATGTTCTTTTTCTTTCTGTTTTGTCCTCCAGATTAAAGCTGATCATATTCTCATTACAAATTAGTAGGTTTTCCAGCAAGGAGCTGTCCCAAGTACACCCACATTGTTTTTACTTGTTTGAATAAACCCCTTGGGTCTCCTACTTGCTAGCTCATGGACAGAGAAATGCACTCACACATATGACCTCCAGGCATTCCACACTTGGGGGTCCCCCAGATACCACCATGGACCCTCTACCTATCTGATACCCATGCCTGGACATGGGGCTTCCTACTCGCAGGCAGTACGTGTTGAAGTTTGCTAGCTAATGCACTCACTGACCCCCAGAAGCTCGCATCGGGCACACAGACCCGTAGTCCCCCTCCAGCCACTGGCACTGAGTCCCTTTCTCACTTCACTCACATAGGTCTCACCCAGTGACTGGCAGCTGGGACGCTCATCCATACCGGTAGCTGGTACTGAGACACTCATTGGCTGCAGACAAGCGTGCTGACCAGCCCCATTTTACCTGCAATCTTCCGCTTTTATACTCCTTCAGGACCATTCTTCCTTTGTTCTTCCCCAGTTCCCTGTTTGTACATATTGCCGCATTGGTTTGCGTAGTTCTAGTTTGCACCCTTCTTAGCTGCAAAGTCCAGGTTGGCACTCTTTGAAGTGATGCCTGAAGTTTCTTGATAGCCCATCCATTAGCGTGACCGACAAGACTGGTTTCTTGTCACTGTTTCTGTTACTGATGGTTTGTTTTCTTTATTGCCTTCCCCTTTTTCTTATCCCATTTTGACAGGGTCCTCAATCAGATAATCTTACTGAAATAAGCAATCCCACACTCTTCACGCCCATACCAGTTAATGTAACCAACCAGGTTTTGTTCTTGTTACTGTCTCCATTTGTTGGTCATATTTGTGTCTCTGTATGCTTTGTTTTCTCCTTTATTACCCCATTTGACAAGGCTGCTGATCAGATAACCTTAAGGAAGCAAATTCTCTCTCCTACCACATAACCTCACAAAAAGTTTAGATGATCAGTGTAGGTATTGCGTGTGATTTCTCAACTCAGCTACAGACAACGGACAGGAGATGTGCACCATACAACCTGGAGAACTGGATACAGATAACGATTCTGGAACACAAGGTTTCAGGTTTCCAGACATGAATGTGGAAGTTAAGAAGAACATAGTAAGCTTACGCTCAAACATTGTTGAACAAATATATGCAGTAAATTCAATTTCATAACCTAGTTATTGAATCTTATTTAATTCAGTTAAATATAGTAAAATACAGTACAAAAAACAGATTAAGATTTTAACAGTTTGCCTTAAAAGAGAATAAAAATCCTAAATAGGAACTGTGTCTTACCTTCTGAGAAGTAAATATAGCTAAATTCAAAGGGCAAATTCATAAAAAAAGACCCACCCAACATAATTTGCATTTCTAGATGTCAGTTCCTTTTTTAGTAGACAAAGCACATGACATCCACCATTTAAATGGAAATATTTTGCTGTCATATTTACAATATACTACTTAGTGGAAGTGAACAAAGATTGAAAGATATTTTTTTAGTATCTTTTTATTCTTAGTTTGAACTGTGCAAGTAACAGTGTGTCTAATGTTCTGTAGATTACAAATTATTCTTATCAAGTCTCATCAAGAAATGTATTATTAATTGGGAAAGGTGAATTGTTCATAATCTTTACAGAGATTATAAAAAAGAGGAGATGTTCTCTTATAATTTTTGTTTTCTATAATATGTTTGAAAAGCTAAATAAAATAGTAAATCATTATATTATAGAATTTTTGTGATTTAGTTTTTTTGTCATCACCTTTGTTACCTTAATGACACTGCTCAACATAGAGAAAAGATCACCATCAGTTAATGTAAAGTTCTCCGTAGGGTTTATACAACTACAGTGGTATAAAAGTTAATTTTATCTTTTGGTTATTTTCTTTTACTCTGACCTGTTATCAGCTGTTGATATAGAGTATAATTTATTCTCACAGTTACTCAAGCAGAGTCCTGTGTGTGGACAGAAGACTCCTCAATGTCACATAGGCACTGTGACTGACAATGGTGTTCCAGTACTGTGGAATATTTTTGGAAGGTCTTACACTTTCAGAAGCGTGACTGTCTCCATTTTTGTTTTCAAAGCTAGTGAGAGGAATTTTGGACAACAGTTTCTTCACTTGTATCTTGTGGAAGGAAGACCAACAGTTCGATTCAGCTGTGGAAGCTCCCAGAACATTCTGACCGTATCCATCAATCAATCCATTAGCAAAGGTATACTCATCCCTATCACAATAAGGTAAGAACTTACCACTGTGTTATGCTAAAGAGTTTTAGTCATATACACTGAACAATAGTGTGACTTCACCTTTTTTTTTTTTTAACAATAAAGTCACATTGGAAAGTAAAATTTTATGCAGTTTTGTAAACGGGTTTCATAAAGTAGTGTCCTTGATTGAAAATACATTTCAGTTCACACAGATTAGTTCAGTCCCTTGGAGAATTTACGAATCATTCAAGCTCCGTACACTTTCACAGATACAGATTAAGTGATTTTGAGAACTGAAACAATTTAAACATAACATTGGAGGCATAAATACTTGATGATTATTAATTTACACGTTGTATAAATTGGATTTGTCATTAGAAATCCTATGCTAAATATAGAATTTATTGTTTAATTTTAAGATGAAAAATTAAAAATGGACATGCTAGCAACATCTCACAAAGCAGTAAGCTGTCATATCTACAACTTACTGTTAGCAGCATACAGTGGTGACTGACCAGTACCGTCATTTGTCATCTAGTACACACAATAGTTCACAGGATGGTTAACTTCTAATTTTGGAAAATGTACTGGTATCGTGCCTTGGTAATAGATTAACTCTTTTCCACTCATGAAATTTCATATGTGCAAGTCATGAAAAAAGTAAGAATGGAATAATACAGGTGTTGTGCTATTTTTATATTAGTAACACTAAAATAATGGTAAAGTACTTAATATTTACTTTAAAAATACTTCAGAAATAGTTCTGATGCCCATCTAAAATTTCATGTTACCAGGATTAAGGTATTATTTTAGTTATTATATAGTTAAAGTATCAAAGCTGACTGTTGCATCTGAACAGTGAGCATTTTTGATGCAAGGGAACTTATTACACAAGGTATTAAATTAAAGGTAGTTTTAGCTAGGACAATTTTTGCTGTCAGAGTATTGTATAAGAAGGAGATTGCAAAAGTTTCCCTGAAACATGCACATCGGAGTTCTCAAAAGTACATTCTTACTACCAAAAAAGGAAACTAAAAGGATCATCCGAAGTTTTTGTATTTGCCTTCTGAACTTTCTGTATGATTTAAATGTTGCGAAATTCTAAAATGCTGGTCATGCCAGGGGGTTTGATGATCTCAGTATACAGAGTAGATGAGTATGGGGAGAAGAGAGTGTTTAGGCATTTTTTGGTTAGATTTTACGCTCTAATCCATTATCTTTGTCATATTCTTTTAGAAACAAACTTGTTAGAGTATAAATATAAAGCCTCTTTTCAATATACGGAAGCATGAAAGGATCTAGCATTTAAGAAACTGTTTCATTTCCATCTTATATTTCTTCTCCGCCATAGGTTTGTGCATTAGTGATGCTCCATTTAAAACGCTTTTTTTTTCTTTTATTATATATTAGTATTAGTTCCTAGTATTAATGAAGCAAAGTCACATAGCATACATTCAAATCTAATTACTTGTTAGCTGACAGTGTATTAATCTATTTTAGGATTTTTGTACAAATTTTAAATGTATATAAAATTTACAAAGAAAATTCCATCCGCTCTTTTCCCTAAGGTCAACAGATGAAGAATTTTTTCTCTTAGAAGACAGTTGGTAGAAGTATACAGCTCAATGCTAACACAAGATTCTAAGTTTGGTTTTTAATCTCAGAGACTACTCTTGTGTGAGACATTAGTCAGCTAATTGTCTGCACTATGTTAACTGTGGTGGCATTGTTTCTGTTTCATAAGATTAAGACATTAAAATGTTGTACAGATTTCAAAGTCTAATAGTATCTTAACAACAAATGCAGCTAAATGGCATTGAAAAGATTAATTCTAGCTATAGAGTTCAAGTTCACACTGAAAAATAACTTTATTTCTCTGTTTTTTACCTTTAAATTAACACCTGTGTATTTATGGCTTCATTTTCCATGTTGTTACACTAAAAGGTAATGTCAGTTCAATTTATACATTACTTTTGTTTACTGGAATTTATACTGCTATCTTTAAAACAGTGGCACACTAAATAACTTGCAAGGTGTGATTGTAGACTATGACTGGCGGGGATTCACATGCATCTGAGTTTATGGCTTGGCCTTCAAAATGACTAGTGATTATTCTTCTGAGTCCTTCTAAAATGTAGAGAGAGCAGTATATCCTTCACCAAGCAGCAATAAAATTGTAATCCTTCAGCAATCATCCTTAACCTCTGCCAAAGAAAAAAGCAAACTTGACAAGGAGTTTGTGGCCCCCCAGGATCTTGTATCACAGGCTATGAAATATGAATCCATGACAAAACTGTTGATTTGTGTTCTCTTAGTAGCTGTTGAAGATAGATAACTCTATATGTATGTTTTACCTGCAGAAATGATGAGGTTTTTTTCCCTGTAATGCAGGAAAAGAGACAAAGACTGGAATAAATAATTATTTTTGTTACTGTTTGAGAACACTCGAACTGGGAGACAATATTTCTGTTGAATTAGATTTGAATAAGGCTCTAAGATCATATTTGACAGATATTCCAGTTTTGGATGCAACTGTGGCTCCAGTGGATAAACAATGTAATTACCATGACCAATAACATTTATAGAAGCAGATTTTAATCTTCTCAAAATTTTTCTACCTAAACCGACCATACACAGGAAGCTAAGATCTCCCCGCAGTTTACAGCTGTTGCTTTATCTTAACTGCATGATTAATTTCCTTAGATATGGCTGTTTCTTTAGAACCTGATGAAGATTAAAGGAGTTTTAAACATTCAGTCATTGCCTTTACGGTCCTTGCGAAATGACAGCTTTATAGAAAAAAACAATAAAACTATGAATGCTTACTTTTTTTGCCTTGCCTAAAGAAACAAGAGACCTGTTTCAATCTGGTTTTATTCACTGTTTCTATTTCTGTTTATTTTAGAAAGATTTGATTGCTGGTTTTGAAAATGTGCATTTGTTTGGATTTAATTATTTTGACTTCATAATTGAGATTGCATTGATCTTTCCTGTTAAAGCTTTGAGCACATACTTGACATGTAGTTTGGGTTGCTTTTATGGATATGTGCTCTTAAATTATTCAAATAACATTATTTCGAACACATTTCATTCCACGTGTGTGTTCTGAAGCAAGTTTTCCTGATGCAGAATTTGCTGTATATTCTTTGTTGTTAAAGTGATGTGACTGTCTCTGGACTGTCTCTGGGGCCAGGTGGTGTTTCTTCAGTTCAGTAGATGAAGGAAAGTAACTTTAACAAGCAAGAGACTGAGATAATCAAGTGTCCTGAGTTCAGCTGGGATAGGGATAATTTTTACAAGAAGCCAGGAAGTCTGACCCAAACTAGCCAGTCAAGCGGGATATTGGATACTACATGGTGTCATGCCAAAAAGCACTGTCCTAGTTCAGCCCCAGCAAGCAATAAAGAACCACATAATCTCTCTGTCACACCTCCCCCTGTGGTGGTATGTGCAGGAGAATCAGAAGAAAAAGGCAAAACTCGTGGGTTGGGTTAAAGACAGTTTAACAGAACAGCAAAGGGAGAAGAAAATAACAACAATAATACTGATAAAAAGAATATACAAAGTACAATTTTCTCACTGCCTGATGTTCAGCTCTCTCCCGAGTAGCAAATTGCCCTGCCCAGGCCAACTCCCTCACGTAAATACTGAGCATGATGTCACATGGTATCGAATATACTGTTTGTTTGGCTATTTTGGGTCAGCTCTCCTGGCTTCTTGTGAAAATTAACCCTATCCCAGCCAAGTCCAGAACATCAAGTAACCAAGATTTTGATTTTTCTCGATAGTGGGATGGATTTTAGCTTTTAGAGTAGGAATACTGATTTTTTTCAGATATCTTACAGTTTATTCTTTAAATTATAGTTTTTTAGATTACTTTTCCTTCAAAAGTTTAGATTATCTGTTCTAGACAGTGATGGGGGACATGAACTAAAATCTTGTCTGTGTAGGATAGTGTCACTCTTTTCCATCTTATTTACCGGCAGAATTGTCAGAATTTTGCTCTGGAATTTAATGAACACAGTGCCCATCCCCACAGAGCTTTATCATTGTGTTACATACATTAATATTTCATGTGTCTTCCAAGGGAACATGTTGAATGTGGATATTTCCAGTTCTCTGTCACACTTTAATTAGCAGTATGGATGTAAGCATTTACTCATGGCTGAGAAGAGCACCTTCAGCTGTCCATAAAAGCATTTATCTGTGAAACAAATCATTCAGTTAATATTTGGCCAGCTCTAGCCTAGACCATGCAGTTCTACAGAAGCTGCTGAAGTTTTATTTCATCTTCATGCTTCTAAAGCAGATGGCTTATTCTGAACTGTGAAAGCCCTAAACATGTTTTTGTACCTCCACATGGAAACTATGGCAAGATGCAATGTACTGAAGTGCAAACTACATGATTATATTATCAGTATCCATATTTTTACCCACACTTCCACTTCCTCCTTCTCGATAGCAGAGACAGTTGTCTGAACTGATCTTACACAGCTTTTTGTTGCATGTGCATTCTTTTTGAAAAGAATGTGTAAATCACCATCCAACCAATCTGCTGACTCATTTTGAATCATGGGGTTTACCTATGTAATTTCATCTTTCAAGAGATATGTATGTTTCCATATTAGTGCATTGAAGTCATCATTTTATTAGTAACTACCAGTGCCACTTGCTCTGCACAGTGTGCAAGTATTACTGAAAATTACATTAAATCAGTAAAAAAAAAAATATTAATTTTCTGATGTTTTGCTATTGTTTCCAACATTACCAGTTATCTGGGAATACAGGAATTTTTTGTCTGATGAACTGGAAACATGTGAGCAGCTCTTTGTAAACATCAGTGGCTTTGTATCTGAGCAGGTATATGGTGTAGCCTATATTTGTGATGTGTGGAAGACATTTTGATGTCTTCAAACTCTCCTGAGCTTCATACTTGCATTATTGAGTTGCAGCATAATGAAGTATACAATGAATGAGACTTGATGCAGTATCACCATCATCTTATCACACCTCACCTTTTCAAAATTCTTTGAAGGTTAACAATGAAAACAGTCTGGGAGAGATTAAAGAATTGTTATTCTATCATATGATTTATAACTTGATAGAGAAAACACATTTAGGTTTGGTTTTGAAATGGAGTATCTTACATACTGTATATTTTAATTTCAAATTTTAAGTCAGTGCATACATGAATCATAAAAATGTGGATGTTGTGTTGCATAAAACCAGAAACTGATCTTTGTGGCCTTTTGCTGAACTTGTTCCTATAAGTCCATACCTTTCTTGTACTGGGGAGCCCAGAACTGGAAACATCACTCCAGATGTGGTCTCAAAACTGCAGAAGAGTGAGGGAAAATTACCTCCTTTGACCTGAAGGACAGTCTTACCAGTAAAGACTGAGATAAAGAAGGCACTGAGTATCTCAGCATTTTCCAGGTCTTTTGTCAGCAGATCGCCTTCCTCGTTCAGCAGTGAGTCCACATTTTCCCAAGTCTTCCTTATGCAGTTGATGTTATTGTAGGATCCGTTCTTGTTGTCCTGCATGTCACCTGCTATGGTCAAGTACAGGTCAGTCGTGGCTTTCCTAACCCTATCCCTGCAAGATCAGACAGCATCTCTATACTCGTCCTAGATCACCTGACAGTGTTTGTATGTATTATGCACTTCCTTTTTATGTCTGAGTTCAAGTAGCAACTCCTTTTTCACCTGTGCAGGCCTCCTACCTGCATTTGCTTGATTTCCTACTTGTTGGGATGGATATTTCTTGAGCCTGTAGGAGGTGATATTCGAATATCAACAAGGTGTCCTGCACCACTCTTCTCCAAGACCATATCTCATGGGTTTCTTCTAAGCAAATTCCTGAAGGGACCAAAGTCTGTTCTCAAATGTCCAGGATTGTGCTCCTGCATTTTGCTTTGCTTCCTTCTCTTAGGATCCTGGACTTTACCATCTCATGGTCACTTCAGCCAAGGCTGTTTCTGACTTTCACAGCTCCAACAAGTTCCTCCTTATTTGTAAGTATTAGGTCTAGCACAGCACCTGCACTTATTGGGTCCTTGGTCAACTGTGTTATGAGATTGTCAATGCACTGTAGAAATTTCCTAGATGGCTTGAATCCTGCTGTGTTGTCCCTCCAGCAGATACCTGGACGGTTAATAACTCCTACTTGGGTGTGAAAACTCTGCCAGAAATTTTCATCTCCGTCTTAACTGAATCATGATCAGATTTATTGCTTCATTCTATTATGAAAGAACTGAAGATCGCATTGGATTTGGTGATTTTTGTCTCCTCGACACGGACAAAGCCTAGTAAAATGCACATACTAAATAGTATTTCTATGGTGAATGCTTGCAGACTACTGTTTTATGAGTTCCATACAGTATGTACTGACTTAAGAATACTCTTCTTTCACTTTCTTTTTTTTTAAGCGGGTATCCTCAACACAGATAGTTCACTGAGCTTTTTACGGCAGCTATGTTAAGGGGAGGGCAGAAGTGCCACGTGCTTTGGTCATGTTGGAGATTGTTTTCCTTGAAAAATGTGATTTTTAAGAATGCAATTATGATTTTATTTTGACGTTTATAATTTCTAGCTGGGTAGATTTATTCTCATATGAAACTGAATTTCCATCATTAATTGATTTTGGATGGTTTATTCCAAAGTGGCTCACCACAGACGAGTTCATAGTATATGGAATCACAGTACTTTCATCTTCCCATTCATAGTATGGCATTCTACTTTTATCTCAGACAAAAGAGCTATATCACTATAGAGGTGAAATTTTGGTGTGTTTACTTATTTGCAAGTTAGGGAGCTGCAGTAAATGTCATTTGAGTACCTGCAAGGATGCGTAGTCCAGAAGCTAAAACAACTGGTGGAAAACAATGCATTAAAGAAGGTTTAATCACTTCTATTGCTAGGTGTGAGTATTCTTCAGTCTCTTTTGAAAACTTTCATATCAATATAAATTTTTAAATGTGAACTGTAGCAACAGTTCAGTAATGCTGAGTAGCACAGTACAGCACTGTCAGCTGCCTTTCTTGAAGTGGCATCATTCAAACCTCACAGTTGTGGTGATCAGCACCCTCCATCATACTGGCCTGGACTCTGAGACACAGATGGAATACTATGACCTACCCGAAACTGCAGAGGCAACATAAGAAAGGCAAAGTATATTTACCACCTTTCTAAGATCAAGATATTGAAGAAGTATGAGACTGTTGAATACTTGCATTATTTAAGAAAAATTCTAATGAGTCATGTTCACTCCATCTAACCTTACCTACATTTAAGTTAGGCATCTAGTCTAAATGATTTTTTTTGTATAACTATGTGGATTTATGCTGAAAATAAAAAATGTATACAACACTTAGATTACTATTGCCCACTGGGCCTTTTTGCTACAGCTAAAAGCAAGCAGCTTGTCTTTAGGTTACCTATCTCCATCAAAATATACAGGTCAGTGTTTAAATGATAAACTTTCATAAAAAAATAAAAGAATGGGTTTGCAAAACAAAATTTATTTTTTTCTCACAATATTTTTCCCCATTGATAACCTCTTCTTTTTGTTGCAACTACTGCAACTTCAAATCTAGTTGAAAATTCAAGCTTCTGATGTTGCAAGATTTAATGATAAAAAGGATACATTTTATAAATGTCCTTAGAGCCATAAAAAATATTAATGCAAACCATGACAAAGTGATCTGAATTTTAAACAAATTTCTCTTTCCTAAGTACCGTTAGTATGGTGCAGCTTCCTGCTGAACACGGAATTTGAAAAATTAGATTTTGTTGGTAATTTTATGTAATCAAATTTTATGTCAGATCTGGCATTCTGTTAAATTAAATTCTGTCTAGGGGCAAATGCTGACTTTTAACTCAAAAAGATGCTCTGAACTTGAGCTTGAAATTGACGTAGTAAATTCTTTTCTGCCCTTCAGAGTCCTGAAAGAAAAGGAGGGCATAATTTAACCTCTATTCCTCAAGGTATCCTCCACCAGAATTTAAACTTTTTACGTGATAGAATACGCGATGCTACAGATGACTGTTCTCTTTTTAGGAAAAAAGGATAGCTTTGATTTTTATCTATGTTATTATCTTTTCTAAGAGTAATAGAATCATAGAATCTAAGATTCTGTTTTATTATTTGCTTTAAGAATGTAACATACTTCATTTGTATTACCAATGCTGCTACAGGATATACACATTATAAGCATGTTCAACTTAGTATGATAAAGCAAAATCAGGTAACACGCAAAAAAATAACAGTAACCTTCGCAGTAGTTTATTTTGGCTTGTTCATGCTAAAAGAAGAGAACACTAGTAAATCCTGTCTCGTTTAGAGACTTTTAGTGTAAAATATGTCATTTAAAAATCAGCCCAAGATATAAATTATACCAATTTGGGGTTTGGTTTGCACAAGCATAATATCCTAGAAATAGATTTATTTATAGTGTACATATATATATATTATATGTGAAGAAAGACTGTTGTGAGCTCCTTTCTTCAAGCCTGTGACCTCTGACTTCAACAAAGATGTGCCACTTGCTAGACAACAATTATATTGAAAATAGAGATATATTTTTGTTTCCCATTTTGCAATGAATGTTATTTTTTTTTGCCTGCAGGCATAATTGTCTCATAACTAAGTAAAATAATTAATCATTTACCACAAAGACTTGAAGATTTGACTTTTCACCAATGTACAAGAAATACAAAGAAATATTTTATGATGGTAAGCAAAAAAAGAATTTTTTCTGAAACCAGTTCTGTCTTATCAGTAGTCATTTTGACATGAGTCAAGCTACTGGAGAGAGTCCAGTGGAGGGCTACGAGGATGATGAGGGGACTGGAGCATCTGTCCTATGAGGAAAGGCTGAGGGAGCTGGGCTTGTTCAGCCTGAAGAAGAGAAAGCTGAGAGGGGACCTTATAAATTCTTACGAATGTGTTAAGGGTGAGTGTCAGGAGGATGGGGCCAAACTCTTTTCAGTATTGCCCAGCGACAGGACAAGGGGCAATGGGCACAAAATGAAGCATAGGAAGTTCCGTCTGATCATGAGGAAGAACTTCTTCCCTCTGAGGGTGATGGAGCACTGGAACAGGCTGCCCAGGGAGGTTGTGGAGTCTCCTTCTCTGGAGATATTCAAGACCTGCCTG
>Ga0065711_1004857_pt1 | contig 33092 bp, 45 predicted proteins | sample Hoacrofraction12_FD_59098 | JGI IMG/M metagenome (GOLD analysis project Ga0065711, IMG submission 59098) | Hoatzin crop microbial communities from Cojedes, Venezuela - Epithelial fraction 12 v2 (version 2) | ecosystem: Host-associated > Birds > Digestive system > Esophagus > Crop | place...
CCCCGCCTGGACGCGGTGCTGTGCAGCCTGCTCTGGGTGACCCTGCTTGGGCAGGGGGTTGGGCTGGGTGACCCACAGAGGTCCCTGCCAACCCCGACCATTCTGTGATTCTGTGATTCTGCTTGGAGGAGCCCTGGCCCAGCCCCGGCTCTCCTGGGCAGCTCCTGCCTCCCTCCGTGCCCTGGCACTTTCCGTCAGGTTTACTCACAGCCCCCAGCCGCTGTGCAGGGCTGCTCCGTGCTGTTCGACAGCTGCTGCATCCCATTAACGAGCAGCTCTCAGACTGCTGCTGCTTTTGTCTTATTTAGCAGAGATCAGAGTGCCGAAACCACCCAGGGCTCGGAGATGGCTTCAGGGACTTGGGAGCACAGAGGAGGGGTGGTCGGCAGCCTGGGCGAGCCATGGCCTTGCAGTCCCAGCCTGGCCCCTGCCCGGCGTGTTGTGGGGCTCCCAGAAGCTGTTTGGTTTAACTAGAAAGCACGAGGGAGGCAGGCGAGAGCGTCCGTTCGCTCTGGGAGCCGAGCTCAGAAGGATGGAGGATGCACAAGTGCCCCAGAGAGCAAGGCACCGAATTCCCTGCATGCAAGGTGTGCTGTTCTCTCTGTTATCACAGGCTAAACCTGTAAAAATAAGACATTAAGAGTAAAGTATTTTGAAATCTTAAATTGTCTTCACTTTTTAGTCACCAAGCATTTGAATCAGTTTTTCCAGAAACTCCCACTAGCTGGTTCTGACCTCAGCTCCGATTCCATAAACCCATCTCTCCTGGGCTTTAGCAACGTTTCCCCGAGATTGGTGGGATTTTCGAACGCTTTCCTTTACGTGCCCTTCAAATTGGCCCAGATCTGCACGACAAGGTCATAAAACCAGAAGTGCCAGAGTCCTCCCCGGGATCGATACCAAATCAATCATCTCACAACCTTTCATTAACGCACATCACTGCTGAGCCGATGTGAAATGCACTCGGGGCGGCCCCATCCCTGACAAAGGGCGGCTGTACCGGGAGGCAGCAGCTCCATCCCCCTGACAGAGCTCCCAGCTGTTGCACGGTTCCCCTTCCCCAGCGCTTTGAAAGTTCATGATTTCTTGGAAAATCACAGGTAGCCAGGGGCGGAGTGCCGGGGGGAGCGGTGCCCGCGCGCAGCGGATCTGCCGCAGCACAGCGAGGGCAGGGCTGGCCGGGCAAGGCTCGCCTGGACCTCGGGAGCATGAAGGTGACCTGAGAAATGCAATCACTGGTAAGCAGGGGAGACAGCACCTCTGGGAAGGTAACAGCCTTCCAGCATATTCAGTTCACAATCCCAGGCTTATCTCTGCAAGCTGGAGAGCCCCAACTCTGTTTTGTTCAATAAAATCGCCATGCTGTACTCCGAGTCCCCTGGGAATTAAGCCAATACTGAAGGAAAGTGTGAAACGTGGTGTCAGACCACAGCGGGGGCTCCGCTTGGATGGGGAGAGGCCGATGCCTGCACCCAGGGCATTGGGTGCAGGGACAAAGCAGGAAAACCAAAGGTGGGAGTCGGGGAACATCATCCCTCGCCACAAGACCCAGAGGGATCGGACTTGTCTACGCTCACGTGGAGACGCGGGGTCCGGTCCTGTGCCCCTCACAGCCCCCAGGACCAGCAGCCAGCCCGCACTCTCCAGCCGAGCGGGGGGGATACAGATCCCTGGGGAAGCCCTCGGCCGTTTGCCAGCCGGGCTGATGCCTACAGCTTTCAACTGGGGGAGGAAGCTCCCCGGCGGGGCCACCCTCCTTCCCCTGCCCTGGCATCCCCCTCGATGCGTGGCCGGGGGGGGGGGTCAAGGCACCCCCACAGTCACCCCAGCCCCAGTGACAGCTCTGAGGGTGACCGGGGCTTGGAAAGATTCTGAGCATCAGAGGAAAAGGGGTGCAGGGGAGGGGAGTGATCAGGGCTTGTCGGGCAGTGAGCGCAAAGCTGGTGGAGGAATTGTATTGAAAAGGATTTTATGACAGCGATCAGCAAAGAAAGCCTGGTTCAGAGGAGATGCCAGTCCGGATGGGCATTTTGAAGACCACTGCGTTTCCCTCCCCAGACTACATCCCATTTTGAGGGGCAGGGAGGGATGTTCCGTTTGCCTTCACGGAACGAGAAACAGGGCTGTCACACAAAGCTGGCGAGCACGTTTCAGCCTGGGCAGGAGGAACGCTCCATCCCACGCTCAGCAGCCTTCAGCAACAGCCGTGCATTGAAGTAAAACACCAAGCAAATTGTGTCGCCGGGTCAGAGCGTTACAAGGACTAGAAGCTGGCAGGCATCAGCCGGTGCCAGGCACTGACCGAGGCGAGGGGAAGGGGAAGCCCTGGTCTCGCGGCTGCCAGGGGCTTCGGGTTTCTCCCCGTCCCAGCAGCGCTCTGACCCGAAACGCTGCCAGCAGCTACCCGGGAGTCACAGCTTCACCTCGGTGTACTCGATGGACTTGGATGACACGGGGCTGGAGCAGGGCCAGAAATCCACTTTCTTCTTTTTGGGGTCCACGTTGACGTAGTCCGCCCCAGTCTTCACGTTCTCGTAGTCCCTGGCAGAGCCTGGCCCGTGGCCTTTCCCCGGGAAGACCAGGGATGTGTAATTGAGATTTTCTTTTGAGTGAGGGCCCTGGAGAAGCAGACACAAACCCCAGGTCAGACACTAGCATCCCCCAGGGCGGCTCTGCCCTTGAACCCACACAAAGGCATGCAGCCATCTGAGGGGCTCAGGATGTGCCCAGGGACCTCCCTGACCCCGGGGGATGCTTCCCTCTAAATGAGGAACGTTGCTTACAGCAGGTGACAACCACCACCCCAGCCCCACTGCCGGTATATCCATATGGTTCTATGCATTTGCCCTCCCCGTTGGTCTCACGGTGGGCGGGAGCCACACGGACACGGAGCCGGCACCTTCGCGGCTGCGGCTGCTTTTGGCCAAGGCTCTCTGCCCGCGGCCGTACCTGCGGGTGGGAAGGGCTGCTGTCCGAGTCCTCCGAGGTCTCTGAAGACGTGTCGCTGCTCCCTTAAAAACAGGAAACATTACTACCTCCATCACTACTTTGGGGGGTGAAAGGCAAAAAAACGATCAGGCAGAAAAAGCAAGTGAGCTTGAGAGTGAAAATTGAAAATCCAGAAGGGACCAGTGTGATCCCTCCCCATCCCCCTGTCCCTGGGGAACCGGGCAGGGACAGCCCAGCGCAGGTAGGAGGAACCGGGACTGCGAGCGGCTGTTGGCCTCCCCTCCGCCCCCCGCTTGCCCCCTGCTCCACCCCAGGGCCAGCAGCCGAGGGTCTTCACAGCCGCTGAAGGAAGCGAGCACTGCGCAAACGCAACCCCACGTCTTCACGCCCCTGTGCCAGGACAGCCCCCCTGTGCTGCCGCAGGATCCCCCCTTACCCGTGTAGGTCGCTCTCTGCACCCCTTCCCCTGCCGGCGCAGAGCTCGCAGGCTGGCGGGGCTGCGCTGCGGGGCTGCCGCTCGCCTGCTTGCTGCAGGAATGGCTGGCTGCAACCGAGAGGCGAGTTAGCTCCCTGCTCCAGCCCGAGACACCGGCTGCTTCCCACGCAGCCCCACGCACCGTGCCACGCCGACCCCCGCCCGCTGCCGAGCCCCAGCGCTGCCCCACTGCAAAGCCAGCTCAGCACAAGCCGCTGGCACGGCAATAATTATTATTCTGTACTAGAGCGGGCAAGTATCTATCAATTCAGTTACTGAGATGATTAAGTGCGTGCCCTGTTCTCCCACGATGAAAGATTCCCGTGTTCAACCACGCCATCACGGCCTCTGCCCGTGCAAGCTCAAAATGAGTTTGACCCACGGGGCCAGGCAGAGTTTGGTTACGTGCAAACGTGGGCAGCAGCTCTGTGTGGAAGATTTCCCTGCTGTAAATTGTAGCTTCGTCTGAATTAGTATTTTGCAGATTGATTCTGATGGTAATTTTTCCACCACTTTACCAACAAAAACTATAAAATAAATTGTTTTTGAAACACCAAAAGGCTGTATAACCCCACCCGATACTGCCCGCATCACCCGGAGCTGCTCGCCCAGCGGCTGCCGGGGCAGCATCCCCTGGCCATAGCCTGGCCCCCGGCACAGCGCAGTGATGCTGATGGCTAATCCCTGCCCTGCCCCACTCCCAGCCCACCTGGGGGTCTGGGGGGTCCCAGAGGGGTCCAGGGGGTCCCTGGGAGGGGTGTGGTGGGTCCCTGGAGGGCCTGGGGGGTCCCTGGGGGATCCCGGCTCCTGCATCCACCCCATGTGGGCTCTGCGGTGGCACCGGCCACCCTCCGAGAACCAGACCCAGAACAAGGACGTTGCTGTGCTTTACAGACCGGGGGATGCTGGAGCTTTGGGTGAATGCCCTTCACTCTCTGAGCTGGACGATGTGAGCGAGAAGGAGGAACGCAGCAGGTGAAGCCGACAAGACAGTACATTACCTATTTTCCTGCTGAGCATGACGTAAAGTGTCAGCAAGAGGAGAGCATACAGGATGAAGGTGACAGCTGAGATGGCAGCAAGCACCCACCTGAGCAAGAGAAAAATATTTTGTCTAAGTGAAAGAAAGAACTAAATTATTATAAATCTTTTGAGAACTGTTTGGCTGCCATAGTTTCAATGCATTTTTTAGGACAAGGTTTGCGGGTACAGTTTTGGATTTTGTTTTCTGTCTTTAAAGCCTTGTGCCCATAAACCTGGGCTTTGTTTTCGAGAATGACTAGTGTTCCTCACATTTCACTTGTGTGTGCCTGTCTTAAGCCAGGTTTTCAAAAGCCTGATTGCCAGTGGAGCGACGCGCAGGGCTTGCTGGAAGAGAGAAGTTAGGAACACGGCTCCTGCCAAAATCAGAAGCCGTTTCTGAGACTCATGTCTGCGTGTCTGCCAAACCCAGCGACAACACGTAATCGCCCCCAGCACAGCAAACAGCAGCCACCGCATCCCAGCAACAAGGGCTGCAGCGTCCCCAGGCGTGGCCGCTGCTCCTGGACCCCCAGCACAGCCCCCCGGGGCCAAGCGAGGACCGAGGAGCCGAGCAGCGAGGTGCCCCGGCGCAGCGGTTATCCTTCCACCTCGGAGCATCCCCCTCGCTCTCCAGCCCGGGCCGCAGGACTCACCACTCGCAGGTGCTCATCATCCCTGCGAGGCGTCTCGGCGGTCGGAGCGATGCCCGGCGAAGTGCTGGGGGTCGCGGGGGGCACAGCGAGAGGCAGCTAGCCCTGGTGGCAATCAACCAAAACGGTTCTGCTGAGCTTCACGCCGCTCCACATCGACCGGAGATCAGGCTCGCCACCTGAAAGCAGTGGTCTGATGTTGCCTTCCGTCTTACTGTAGGTGTGAGTCCTTCCCGTAGGCACCCCTTACACGGCCAGACCCTCCCCGCCGTTAGCACCGAGCTGAACGGCTTTACACACCGCTGCCTCGGTCAGATCTGATTCTCGACTGGATAGTGGCCCTGATAATCTGAACTGAAATTTATTCTTCTTGCTTTAATCCTCTTGCACGTTTCCTTTCTTTTTTAAATCCACAAAAAATATTTTATAGCTATAATCTGGAAAAAAAAACCCCGAAACATAGAAGAAAGTAACCAAAAGAAGGCCACGGGTTTGGTGTCAGGCTCTTGCATCAGTCAAGATCCAGACAGAAAGGTCAAGGCAGCACCTCTGCATTTGAAACAGCTTGGATTTAATTCTAGGTGAGTGCGTAAATCCTTTTGAAGTTACGGGGACTTAAGGCATACCATCAGAAAACACATATGCCCGAACTGGGCCCTTTTGGCCATAACGTTCAAGATATTTGTAATAAACGATGGCAATCGGGGGCATTCATTTTGTGAGCTTTCACTTGCAAAAAAGCGCTTTAAATTTTCACTGGATGCCTATGTACTTACTGTTTATAAAGGGCTGATACGGGGAGGTGTCTTCAACTCACGCTTTGACACGATGATTAAAGGAGCCATAATAATACGACTGATAGACTGATAGATAGATTGATAGTTAGAGCAAAGGCATTATCCATCCTCTGGACCAGATTCTACAATTTCCCCGACGACATATTTCTAAGAGTAATTCATCACAAGCTTTTCCGATAGCCTCACCAGTCACCTGCCAAATCCCACTTACCCAAACCGTTTGGCAACTGCCAAGCTAAAAGTCCATTTCCTGCTGGAATTTTCCCTTTCCTTTATTGAACTGCTCTGTCCCCAAGTATCTTTCTCAAACGGCTCTCCTTCTTACATGGCTCATTTCCTATTGTGGGGCAGGGGATGCTGCTGCAGCAGATAACGATCTGAAAAAAAGAGCTGTTCAAAAGGAAATTGCAAAATAAGACCCAAATCCAAATATCGGTAGCAGGCAGCTTCTTTGCTAAGGTGGGGGATGGCGAGATTGAGGAGATGATACGCATACGCGTATTGCAATATCTGTCTTGAAGATAAGAGCTAGTAAGATGCTGGCAGCACATGTACTTTTTTGGTGCATCAGGTAACTGGCTGCGAGCCTCCCTCCCGCCAGCCCCCAGGGGATTAACCCTTTCTCAAGCAAGACGCCCTGCGGAAACCAAGGCTTGTACCGAGCTCCTGCTCGGCTGGTTACCGAGTGGTGAATTCAAGATGTCTACACTCAGTCTAACGGTAAGTAAAATCACGTGAACCCCTCGAATTATTTTAATCCCATTTGAGTCAGGCCTTGCTGCCCCAGGTTATGGCCAAAGCTCAGGCTGGCAGCGACGCGCGCCGGCAGGCATCCCTCAGACGCGGACACCAAACCCAGCCCTCGTCCCGATGCTCGACCCCTCTGCTCCCCGAGGCATCGCGTGCGACGGCCGGCGGACAGCGATGCCCAGCGGTGTGTTACCTGGGGGAGCAGAGCCTTCTGCACCGTCCCTCTCCCGCAGGACCGGGGCCTCCGAGGGAGCAGGAATTACGGGCGTTTCGGCGGCATTTTCGCTGGCCGTGCCGCCGCGGGGGTCCAGCAGCGCAGAGGTGCTCGGCAGCTCGGTGCCGGATGCGGTCTCGCTCTACCCCGATGGTGATGGCAGGAACGAGCCCACGCGAGGTTCCATGACGCTTCCCCTCTGTCAACCGGCTCATTTAAATATATTTGGGTGTTTCTGGGCTGTTCTGCGGCCGCTTCTGCTCCAGGCCTAGGGACACTGCATCCCCCTGCACAGTTCTCCTCGGAGATGTCCCCGCTCTTGCGCCGTCTTCCAGCAGCTTCGTGCTCAAATGCAGCTGAGCTTCCCTGGAGCAAAGCAGTCCCTGAGGGCAGAGACCTCTGCCCAGCAGCCATGGAGCTGGCTCAGCCCCGAGGAACACAGCTGCCACCCCAAAAGTGCTCTGGGTGCTTCCAAGTAGAAGTCTGCTATAGGGGTAAAACATTTTAAATCATAAGAGTGGTGGCCCCAGAGTCTGGCATGGCTTGCTGTCTGCTGGGGGACAAATGGGCCTCCACCTGCCCGTTTTCTGGAAGAATTTTCCGGTCAGTAGTAACTTGCTGCTTCACTTCATAGCGGCAGGGTGCAGACGGCAGACCGGCAGACCTTCTCTCGTTGTCTGGCAGCAGATTTGGGGAGCGCTGGCCCGCTGCTCCATAGGACCTGATTTTGCAGCTCTTGCCCCACAGCAGCGTTTCGGTGCTGGAGATGCTCTGCAGCAGCTCGACCTCTCCTGTGCTTCTTCCCCAGCAGGAGATGGGCAGGGAGTGAGGGACCCCCCTTCTCATGGGGACCCTGACCCGCAGGGACGGTGCCCGCTGGCGTTTAGACACCTCCATCACCCCCAGGCTCCGGCAGCCATCCTCTCCCGGGGGGATTCCTAGCATCTCAGCGAATCCCACAGGACTTTCTGCAGGCAAAGGGAAACTGGTCTTGAGAAACTCGACCCAGCTGCCGGTGCCGTCGGGGTTCGTCCCAGGAGCCGCATGGCGAGCGGGGGTCCCCTGCCCGGCCCCCGCCGCAGGGCAGTCGCTGCCCACACTTCTCCCCATCCGCGGGACTGCATGGACCCCGCCACCCATCAGCCCCATCACAGGGGGATTTTAGTTCTGCTTTACCCACAGCGCCTGTGCCACTGGTAAATATTTAACTGAAACTTGCATGTTTTTATTTTTTTAAAAAGCGAGTGTTTGCTATTAGCGAGTTTCACTCTTTCAGGCTCTCGGTGATGTATAAACAGATTAAGGGGTGGAAGGAGCATTTGATAAACAGAGAAGAAAGGCTTTTCAGAAAATGCTGCTTGGCTGCGATTTGAATCAGTCAGAGCTAATCGTGGAAGTGGCTAAACTAAAGGAAATACAAAAAAAGAACACAGATAACGTATTTTCAGCCTGCAGGCAGGTTTCTTATAATGACTAACGCGCCCTACGCTGGGCTGGCGAGGGGCGTGTTGTCTGCACAAGGTGCATAACCTATTTCTAGCGGCGGGCAGGGACGGGCAGCGCTGCGAGGCGCGGGGCTTCGGGCAGTGAGCAGGCTGCAGCTCTGCCCCCTGCACGGGCAGCGCATTTCAAACATCGAGAAACAGCTGAACGTCCGTACGAGGCAAAGTCTTTTTTTCCCAGTTTTCTGGACAAATACAGCCCAGTCTTGCACTGGCTCCCAAGAGAAAAAAAAAACATTTTGTTTGACTCTAAATGAAACTTTTTATTTAACTTTAAGAATTTGGGCTTTACTATTACTTTTGAAATAACTAAATAAAAGTAGAAAAAAACACGCCTAGCTTCAACATTTTCTAAACAGCAGCTTTGGCCTCTTTATTTCTTTAATCTTCATATTTTAACGCTGAATCTACTGTCACGAGTTTGCAGATTATTATGATCCAATTGGGGATCTTTTCCACTAAATAAACCATTTTGCTTAACGTGTTCAGCCTGCCCGCACCACAGCTCACACTCACCTTTATCTCGGCAGCCCGACGGCCCTTCAGGCTGGATTTTCTTATAGGATTTTCGGGTTATAAACCATGTCCGTAACCATCGACTCGCTGCTGCCAGCTGCTCTGGCACTTGCTGCAAGAGGTTTTGGGTTAGGAAGTCGTTTGTTTTAAATCCCTGCTGTGAATATAAGATTAGGATGGGAAGGGAGGCCAGTACATTAAACTGCATCTTCAAAGGGAAATAGATAATAACGGTGTAAAATCTACTCTGTAAAAAAATCTGCAGCTGCCAGCCTGGGCATGAGGAAACACGGGGAACTGGCACTCGACCTGGGAAGAACGGCTGCAGCCACCACCAGCGCTGACTCTGCCGTGCCCTGCGTCTCCACGCTCGCACCGAAGAAAGCTTTGATGAGATTTTTTTAAGCCGAAGCTGCCTGCGAAGCCAGGGCGAGGAGGAGCCCGGGAGCAGCCCCCGGGGATGCAGACCCCAGAGCCCGCTGGCAGGGGACGGAGCCAGCTCCTTCTCGGGCGTCCCCCGCCAGCCGGGCTCACCGCCCCGCCGGTACCGGTACCTCGCAGGCGAGGACTTTAATTTCTCAGGGCGAGGACTTTAATTAGATAAAATGGCCTAACCGAGATAAATGGGAATTTGATAAGAACAGTGTGAAGGGTAGAAACCCCGTTAATTACACGAACGTTACTTACCGGGTAAAACACCTCCCTTTGCGGCACCCATCAGCGCCATAAACATGGAAAACAACCCCAAGGCCGGCACAGCATCCGTGTCTGAGGGATGGTGGCAGCAAGGACAGCCTCGCCTCCCCCCACTCCGTATATGAAGGCTTTCTTTGTTCATTAGCATCTCTTATTTGCATGCACAGAGGCTTAATGAGATGGCCATCCTGTGTTAAACAAAGATCAGCCACTGGGGAAGAGCCCATTAGCGGCTGTAAGGCAACACCGAGCTGTCCCATGCAATGCCAGCTCTTCCCGATGAGCTTTGATGGCACTGACTGCCGTTTAAAAGGGAAAGTTGCAGATTCCTCAGCAGTTCATCACTGCTAATTAGTCTGTGCCTTTTAAAGTTTGTTTGGCTGCTGCCTGATGCTACGAACTCATCCCTCTCCTGCATCCCTCCAGCAGCCGTCGGGGTGTGGGGTACCCCACGTCCACGGGCACGTCCCTGAGGGGGCTGCGGGGCACAGGAAAGGGGACACGCTCCCCACGAGCAGGGCCATGCGATTTCCAGTGGATCAGGGGCTGGCATCAGGATGGAGACCCCGTTCTGCTCCTGCTGCGGGACCTTCACCGCCCCCAGAAGCTGCCAACACCCCCCCTGCCCAGCACCCGGCACGTCCCCGTGCACCATCCCCTCGCCCACAAAAACAAACGTGAACCCGGAGCACCCGCTCTGCCTGGGACGTGGCCCGTGATTCATCGCCACTGCCAAAGCCCCGTGTTGACATTGCAAGGGGCGTTATCGCGGGCGCTGGTGCGGCGGGGCGAGGGTGTACCTGTCGGTATAAGAACGGTGCCGCGGCGCTGCCCGCACCCGCAGAGCCCGGCCGAGGCCAGCGCTGCCACCGAGTCGCCGACATGAAGACCCTCCTCCTCCTCGCCGTGCTCTGTCTCTCCCTGGCCAGCGGCTTGAAAAGGTAGGGGGGTCCCCAGGGGGAAAGCCCAGCTCCTGGGCGCTCGGGGCAGCTTTGCTCCCAGGGTCCTGCCAGCACCGAGCGTGGCAGCGATGGACGGGCAGAGCTGAGCTCCCCCGGCACGGACAGCCTGCGGCTGCACGGGAACGTGGGGACCGCGCAGGGACCACGCAGGGAACACACGGGGACCTCGCAGGGAGCACGTGGGGACCACGCAGGGAACACATGGGGACCTCGCAGGGAGCACACAGGGACCACGCAGGGAGCACACAGGGACCACGCAGGGAGCACATGGGGCTTTGCAGCTTTGCTCCCATCAGTCCATCAGCTCCGTGGCCGTCTCCATCCCTGCGAGCTGCAGCAGTATCGGCAGGACGAGCTGCCGGCCGCAGCCATGGTCTGTGTAAGCAAATGGGGCAGAAAACACCAGCATGAAGTCCCCTCTCCCAGCCTGAGGGTCCTTTTCCATCAGCCATGTTGAGCTCCTGCCTGACCCATCANTGCTGGCAGACCTATGCTGGGGNGTGNGTGCTCTCCTGCCAGCTTTGCCCTTGATTTGCTGCCTCCTAAAAGAGATCAAGTCCCCGGTTTTGCCGTGCCTTGGCTAGAAAGCATTGCAGCGGGGGATGCGGGCAAGCAGGCTCTGGACCTGCATCCTGGTGGCACTGGGACCCTCGGGGCGGACATGGGGGCTGCATGGCGTCGGTGACATCCCGTGACCGGGACCGTCCCTCCCGCAGGGTGCCCCTGAAGCGGCACCGCTCCCTGCGGAAGTCCCTGCGGGACCACGGGCAGCTCTCCCACTTCTGGAAAGCCCACAGGCTCGACATGGTCCAGGACAGCCAGGCCTGCGCCGCCTTCACCGAGACCAGCGAGCCTCTCATCACCTACTTCGATGTAAGTGAGGGCTGGGGGGTGCCGAGTCCCGGCAGAGCCCCGCAGACACCCCGAAATCCCGTGAGCGGTCCCCAATGCCCAAACACTTCCCGTAACATCCCCTCCTGCTAACAAAGCACGCCCACAGCCAGTGCCCCGGCGTGCCAGGGCTGGCTGCCTGCCCACCCCTGCCTGGTCCTTTGTTCATGGGAATGTGACGATGAGAGGGGACACGGCAGCGCGCTCGTGGCAGGGGCTGCCAGCTCTCTCCCTGCCTGCTGCGCTCCCCAAGCCCACAGTGCTCCCAGACATGCACTGGGGAGACAGACTTCCTCCAAAACGAACATGTATCACGCATCAGGGACGACCCCACCACCAAGGACCCAGAGCCAGAGGTGGAGGGTGTTCCCCAGGCTCACCCCACTCCCCGCAGCGTGAGGGTCCTGTCCCCAAGCCCCTGCCACCGTCTGTGTCCCGCTGACGAGGGTTCCCTCGGGGCCCAGCCTTCCTGCTGAACCCAGCAGGAAGAGGATGGTGCCCGCACCCACCATCCTGCCTTTTGTTCTCGCCTTACCTTGTCGTTCCTTAAATATTTGGCACCTCTGTTTCACCTGGCACGATGTGGCCGTGACAGATCAAACGCTGCCCGGGTGCCAGCCAACCCCCGCACCGAAGCCCGCCAGCCCTCTGCAGACACCCCAGCACAGGCTCCCCTTTGCCAGGATTTCTTGGGGTGCCGACGGCTAACAGCGGTCTCTGCTCTGCTCTCTGCTAGATGGAGTATTTCGGGCAGATTTCCATCGGGACCCCCCCCCAGAACTTCACGGTGGTGTTCGACACGGGCTCCTCCAACCTCTGGGTGCCGTCCGTCTACTGCGTCAGCAAAGCTTGCGGTGAGCTGCGGGTCCCCCGGCCGGCAGCAGTGGGACCTGGGTGACCCCCCCGGGGTGGCCCCAGCGAGGGGTGTCCAGCACACACATCCCAGGGACCCTGGGGGGCTGTTCCCACCCTGCTGAGCCCCCCAGGGCACGCACGGATAACAGAAATCTGGGGGTGGGTGAGCCGGGGCAGCCTCGGCGGGGTTTGCTCAGGCGCAGGCGGCGATCACACCACCAGCACCCGGCACCATCAGCCCGCGGGAGCTATCGGACGTGCTCTTTGGGCCATTCTCCTGGGAGAGCCCTCAAACAAACAAGCGAAGATGATTGATGGCACACAAACAGCTCGTCAGCAAGGGGCTGGTGGCAGGAACAAGGCGGGCACAGGGACCACGGCGCAGCTCTGGGCTGGCTGCCCGGGGCTCGGCGGGTGACAAGCACCGGGCTTCTTCGGGCTGTCGGCGATGAGCCGGCCCCGGCGAGTCCAGCCCTGCTGCCCCGGGACACGGAGCGGCTTCACGCAGCCCCAAGGGTCCTCGGGCGCTTCCAGCAGCGCCTGAGGTGGGCTGGGGAAAATCGCTGCGCCCATGGGGCTGCTTCCATCTGTAAAACAGCAACAGCAGTGCTGGTTTTCAGGTCTCATAAAAATATCGCAGGAGCTAATCCCGCTTACCTTAGCAAAGCTCACATCTTTCAGGCAGATCGAAACAGGGTGGGCTTTATCCCTTCTCAAAACACCAGCACGCCCCGTTGTCTCGTGAGAAGCTCTCTGATGCCACGTGGCCCCGTCGGTTTGCTCCGAGGGCGGTCACTGCCTCCGGTCGTGGCGGGGCTCCTGGCATCCCTGGCTGTGCAGGTAAATAGCATTTCTGGTGGCAGCTCCCGTCTCCTTCCCCAGCCGAGCACTCCAAGTTTCAGCCGTCGCAGTCCAGCACGTACCAGGCGATCGGGACCCCCTTCTCCATCCAGTACGGGACCGGCAGTTTGACAGGGGTCATCGGATCCGACCAAGTTGTCGTGAGTCATCTTTGGCTTCTCTGGCTCTGGACAAGGTTCTTGGGACTTGCTGAAAGACTCAGCATCACCATCGAGCCTCCTCCTCCTCCCCGCAGGTCGAGGGCCTCGCCGTGAGCAACCAGCAGTTTGCAGAGAGCGTCAGCGAGCCGGGCAAAGCCTTCCTGGATGCCGAGTTCGACGGGATCCTGGGGCTGGCTTACCCCTCGCTGGCTGTGGACGGGGTCACCCCCGTCTTTGACAACATGATGGCACAAAATCTGGTGGAGACGCCCATGTTCTCCGTCTACCTGAGCACGTACGGACACAGCTTTGCTGCAGGCTGTTGCTTAGACTCAGGCATTACTTCCAGGGGAGCTGCTAAAATAAGCATGTTTTACTGAGGTAGTAAAGGGTTTTTTTGGTAGCGTGCCAACAGACCTCAGGCCCTACAGGAATAAAGCAAATGACCCTAAACATTTGGGGGAAGCGAGTGGGTATAAATCCATACATTTAAAACACGATGTGCAAAGCAAAAGAGAGGAAATCCCTCACGTCTCTTCCTCCTCCTCCCTCCAGGAACCCCGAATCCTCCCAGGGAGGAGAGCTGCTCTTTGGTGGCTTTGACCCTTCCCACTTCACGGGGACCCTGAACTGGGTGCCAGTCACCCAGCAAGGGTACTGGCAGATCCAACTGGACAAGTGAGTGGTGCTGGGCAGGGAGGGAAAGGTTGGGCTGGGGCGGGCAAGCCGGACAAGACCCTCCTGGTCCTTCTCTCTTCCCTCCTCCTCCAGCATCCAGCTGGGTGGGACAGTGGCTTTCTGCGCAAACGGCTGCCAGGCCATCGTGGACACCGGGACGTCGCTCATCACAGGTCCTACCAAGGATATGAAAGAACTGCAAAGCTATATTGGTGCTGCACCTGCGGACGGAGAGGTGAGAGCGAGGGTGGGGAGAGGAGGGGGGCAAAGCCCCGGGACCCCCACTGTGCCGAGAGGGACCTCCCGTGGAGCAGCACCGCTGAGCCGCCCGGCTGTTTCGCAGTACGCCATAGAGTGCAGCAACCTGAACGTGATGCCCGACGTGACCTTCACCATCAACGGGCTCCCCTACACGCTCAGCGCCCAAGCCTACACCCTCATGGTACGGCTGCGGCTCCAGCAGCACCACAGCCCCCAGTTCCCAGCGGCTCTGGAGACAACGGGGGCCCAGAGCCACCCCGGGAGCCGAGTCGCGTGTCCTGGCGGGTGACGAGCCCCACTGCTTCGTGCACGGGACCCGCAGTCACCCTTCCTGCCCTCTCCTGTGTGCACGAGGCGCTCGGCTTCGTCCCCAGCTTTGCTCTTCTCCCTCCCCAGGAGTACAGCGACGGCCTGGCCTTCTGCACCAGCGGCTTCCAGGGGCTGGACATCGCCCCTCCTGCCGGACCCCTCTGGATTTTGGGCGACGTTTTCATCCGTCAGTTTTACTCCGTCTTTGACCGTGGAAATAACAGGGTGGGGTTGGCCCCCGCCGTCCCTTAGGGCTGTGGCATCCCGTGGGGCAGGAGGGGAACGGAGCCACCGGGCTGCTGCCCTCGGGCAGGGCAGGGGATTTCACCGCTGCATCAGTGTCCCCGGAGGTGATGAAGACCCCCGGGGACCGCGGCTGAAGAGCCCAGCAGAAGTTCAGTCCACGCCAGGAAGCCATTTCATAACGAATACGAAAATGTCTTGAGCAGCTCTGTGATCTGCTTCGCAGATTCTCTGTTTTTAAACATGGGTCAATAAAAGCTTTAATAAAACAAAACCTGCCATGCTGGCATTGTGATTAGCACCGCAGCAACCCTGCAGGTCTGGGCTGGGTTGCACCGGAGTGTTCAATCCTCCCTCCCCAGCCCCTGCCCTCCTCCTGGTGAGCCGAAAGCCTCGGAGCACCCGCGGCACTGCCAGGGCTGCACGCTCGGCGCTGCCGGAGTCTCCCTGCTCTGGAGGGAGCCCTGGCAGTGCAGGAGACGCTGGATCTGAAAGGTCGGCGTCCGTGGTCCTTAGGTGGGGTTTCCACAGCAGCAGAAGAGGATGCTTTGCCCAGCTGGAGCAGAAAGTCTCTGGAGGTGACCGTGGGCATCCCCGAGCTGCCCGCCGAGCCCGAGGCGACGGCTGCGGGCAGGGGCAGGGCAGGGGCTGGGGGAGCAGCGAGGTTACCGGGGAAAACGTGTGGCTGCAGCAGGCTGAGCTGGTGCCGGTAAACGGGAAGGTGACAACGAGACTGGAGAGACCCAGGGGCTCTTTCTGCGCCGCAAAACTCCCAGAACAGTGGGTGATTTCCAGCGTGTTTTGCTTCGGTCCCTGGGGCACTTGCAAAGACAAGGTGGTTGGTGGCTGCTCGAAGCAAGAGAGGGCAAACCAGCTGCCAAGCTCTGCAGCCAGCAGCCGCGGGCTGGGCTGGTTCAGTGGGTGGGGGTCTGGGGGGCTGCAGGGGGCTGCGGGGCTCCCCGTGAGTCTCTGCAGGGCTCCCCGTGAGTCACCGCGGCGCATGCGACTCGCTGACGGTGCAAGGGATGCGGGAGAAAGCATGAGCAATCGTGGCTCACGCATGATGCATCCCGAGGCACGCATGGAAGGCAGCGAGAAAGGGAAGCGCAGAGAAGGGTTATTTTTATCCGTGCCTTCGCTCAGCTTGCAGGGCCCTGCAGCGGGCTGGCGTCGAGGCTGAGGTACCGGGGTCTCCGTGGCCAGGGCCAGACTTCACAGCTGCTGCGTCTTTCCCAGAGCAGAGCCCAGGGTTGGGTCTGAGAGCCCTGAAAAATTCAGATCTGGTGGTAAACTTTGTGGCTGAACTTTGTCATTTGCAATAAAAGGAAATGTCTGCCTTACTCAGAAGCATTGATTGTGCCACTGACCAACATATGGTTTCTGTAACCGGTTCCTGTGTTGACTTCACCTCAGCTGCGCTTTCCCCCGGCGCTGCGAAGATAAGGTGCAGGCAGCTGGACAAAGGTCTCCTCTCCCTCTTCCAGCTTAACTCTTAGCACACCAAGGTTCTTCTGGGCACCAGTCCATCACTGCGGCCGTGGGCACTGGGGGAGCGTCCAGCTGCCCAGCACGACGAGGGACCGCCCAGTGTCCCCAAACACTGGCCGACAGCGAGACGTGGCCAGGCCTGGACTCGGCCAGGATTGCTCCAATGCCAAGTGCTCTTGGGATCTCAGAGCACCCCGCGTCTCCTTGGCAGGTTTTGGGGGGTCCTCTCCAGCCCTCCTCCCCACACACGGGGGATGCTCAGGGGACGTTGCTCCAGCAAACGCTGAGCTTCTGAATCGGGACCAACGGGGCTCCTGCTGTCCCCCGGGGAGCAGAGGTGGCCAAACAGCCACAGGGAACTGTTCAGTCACTTGGATTCCATTTTCTCTCTTCCCCTTCCCTAACTCTCACTGTCCTGCAAGCCTTGCCACCAGGAATGGTCCGTCCTCTCCTCGTCCACATGAGCCTTTCCTCTGGACGTGGCAGTCCCCAGCCCGTGTTTCGTCATCCGCTAGCTGCGACATCTTCCTCATAGTCACAGGGTACATAAAACACGCTTTTTTCCTCAGAATTGCTGACTTGGTGAAGCAATCGGGACAGGATTGTAGCTGTGGTTGCAGGAGTTGCTGAGCAACGCGTTGGCCATCACCTCCTCTACACCACGCTCCCACCGTCTTCATCTGGGGCAAAGCTCACACCAGGAGCAGTACGGAGAGCAGGAGCTTTGGCAAAATCCCTTTTCTTGTGAAATCAAACAAAAGCTGGAGCCGGTGCTGAGCCCGGGCTACGCGTCCTGATGGGTTCAACCCCTCCTGCCTGAAAGCAGAAGTGGCTGTGGGCATCAGCTGTAGCAACGTAACCACAAACCCCATCCCCACCGGCGTGGAGAGGCATCGATCATCTGACTGGGTGAGCAACCTCCATCCCACCGGGCTTGGAGGGACACGTGGAGAGGAACGGGGGCAGAAGTAGTTGGGGGGGAGGCTGGACAGCAGAGTCTTGCTGCAAGGGCAAAGGTGAAGCAGCTCAGTGAAAACTGGCTGAAAACAGGGATTAGGAGAGAGCTGCTCCAGGGAAACACGAGCCTTTTACCCACCGCTGGTGAGAACTGGCTCAGGTGCTTCTCCTGTCTCATCCCAGCTCCTCCCCACGCTTGCCCCGTGGGGGAAAAAAAACCAGATTTTTCTGGCCAGACAGGTCCCAAAATTACACCTGGGAAGCAGGAGGGGGAGGGTTTGTCCTGCTGAGTGCAGCGATCTTCCCTGAGATCCCATAAGGAATGTCTGCAGGAAAAATGATCTACAAAAATGAGGGCAACCAGTGGAAAAGCAAAAGCCGGTGGCCTCGGAGGGAACCCTGTGCCCTGTCCCCCCCGGTCCCCAGGCACAGGGTTCCCTCCGAGACCACCGGTTGTTATCAGGGTGAAGGAGCAAGGAGCGTTCACAGATTGGAGGGGACACCCCGCTCCCGGTGCGAACCCCAAATCTTATTGAACGCTGCCTTGCACAGCTCTGCCTTTGCAGCCATGGCCAAGTGGGTCTTCCCATGCCAAAGAGCCACGGCCACCAGCCTGATGCTCAGAGAGACGGCCAGAGGCTTCCTCCGTTGCTCCATGGTGGCAGATGAGAATCCCAAAATCCCACTTCAGGGTTGAATGCATCCTCCTCCAGGAGATGCCACTGGCTCTGGTTACTGGGGGTCCCACCCTGGTGTGGTGCCCTCCTTTTGGGGTGCCCACGGCATGGTGGTGTTGGCCATGGGCGCTGGGTGGGAGCCCCTAAGGACTGGGGGTTGCAGGGATGCAGCACGGTGTACCGAGGGGCTGCAAACACTCCTGCTTCCCACCGTGCCCCTCTCCTCCTGCCTGCAAAGGGAATCCAAGCTGCACAGAGCCCACAGCCCCCTCGCAGGGACCCCTGCCCATCTGCTCCCCGCTCTGCCGGACCCAGCCCCCTGCCTGCCACCTTCCCCCTGCTCTCCCCGGCTCCCGATGCCCCTCATCCCATCCCACGCTATCGGAGCTGCCGGAGCAAAGTCCAGGGTGGCTCCCATAGGCTCCGAGGATGCTGCTGATAGCCCCAACAGTCTTTTGTTCTCGGCTTTAAATAATCCCCTGGGAACAAACGCAGATGAGGGGTCCCTGGAAGGTGAGTAAAAGATACTGGGGGAATCCTGAGCAAGAGGAGAAGCCAAAAGTCAATCCCAAACCCGAGTGGATGAAGGGACCTTGTTCTCTTTCCCCTGCCAGACCCTGAGCTGGGGAGCAGCCGGCAGAACCCCAGCGCCAAGGGAAACGCCGTGCCATCCCAGCACCCGCCCGCAGCTCCTCCGGCAGGATCTCAGCCCCTTTCTGCTGATGTCACGGCACGGGGCCCCGCAGCCGCCTTCCCCAGGCGGCGGGCAGATGGGAATCAGCCGCCCTTTCCTGGATCCTCCTCTCTCGCCTCTTCCCTCCCCGGGACGCCGGCTGGAACAGAGCCGAGAGCCTTGGCCGCCCGGCAGACGGATGCCCTGGCAGGTGAGTGAGCTGCCCTCCAGCCCCTCCTGCCCCGGGGATGCCACCGAGAGCTCGGCTGAGCAGGGGACCCCCGGAGCAACAGCCAGCAGGCAAAAAGGTTGGGAAACTCCATTTTGAGTTTAAAACCGCCTGGCCTCCGAGAAAGCTGCCTGGCGCTGGCTAAAGGACTGGAAAGTTTCTGAGTGCTGAGATACGAGGCTGTGCTGTGCCAAGGATGCTGCCCGCGGCCGGGCTGGGGTGGCAGAGGGGGTACGGGAGAGCCTGGACCCCATGGCCGAGAGCCGCCCTGGCAGGGGCGATGTGCCAAGGGGGAACGGCGCAGGGCTGGCCAACGCATCGGGGAAAAATGCAGGGATGAGGCTGAAAGCGTTTCCTTCCGCGCCTTGGCCGGTGCCGTGCCGGACGCTGCCACGCAGCCACGGCTGCCGAGACGCCGGAGGATGCTCGTCCCGCCTGGGGAGGGGGTTCGCTGGAGGTGCTCGGGGCTCCTGCCTGGAGATGGCTGGGACACCAGCACGTGTTGGGGACGCAGCCTGCAGGGAGCCTTTTGGGGTGCTCCCAGGCTGGGTGGCATCCTGGGCTGTGCTTGGGGCCCCAGAAAAGTCCAGCCGGCCATGGTCTTCTGTAACGAATGTGATTTTCCCCAGGACCCCGGTGTGTGCCAGGTTTAGGGGGGAGAGATTGCACTTCAGAGGGAGAGGCAGGGAAGGTTCTCACAGCAGCTTTAGTGGTGATGGTTCGGTGCGGCGCGGCGGCGTGTCTGAACGTGCACCGGCGCCTCGGGAGCCGACGTGGGCTGGGCTTGGCACGGGGGTTTCTGGCCCCACCACCGCCGGGACGCGAGCGCAGCAGGGTGCTGCCACGGCACGGACACGGCAATGTCCAGGACCCTGGGACAGCCAGGATGGGAGTGGGGAGAGGCCGTGGGGAGCAATGGCTGCTCCCACACCTCCGCCAGCGCCGCGGGGCTTGCCGGGAGCTGGTCCCATCCCCACAGCCAGGTGACCCCCTCTTGCCCCACAGGGCCCGTCCATGGATGCCAGCAAGAAGGTGGATCTGAAGATAATTATCATAGGGGCTCTGGGGTAAGGAGCGGCGCTGGCAATGGGAGGGAAGCCCCAGGCGTGCACTGGCCCGGGAGCCTGCGGGTGTGCAGCCCCTGTCCTTGCTGCGACAGACCCCCTGGGCCCGGCTGCGCAGTGCAAAGCCTCACCCACGTCCCTTCCCTCCTGCCAGCGTGGGCAAAACCTCCCTCCTGCACCAGTACGTGCACAAGACGTTTTACGAAGATTACCGCACCACGCTGGGCGCCAGCATCCTGACCAAAGTCCTCGCGGTGGACAACACCCCCCTGAAGCTGCAGGTGAGCGGGGCTGGGACCACCATTTACGCCACACATTTACCACCACCTCATTACTAGTTGATCTTCAAGGTCCCTTCCAACCCTTACCATTCTATGATTCTATGTCCTGCTGTCCCCAGGCGCCTACTGGCATCGTGAGGTGGGGGCTGGATTTGCAGGGCCTGATATTCAGCAGCTTTGAGAATCCGTGAACTACACCAGAATTCCACATGAGATCTGGGGACTCGGCACTCCCTGAAGCTGGTCCCCTGAGCCTAAGAGAGCACAGGGCTGCAAACACCCACACCGCTCGTGACGTGTGTCTGTACCTGTGCCCTTCTCTGCTCTAGATCTGGGACACAGGGGGACAGGAGCGATTCCGATCCATGGTGTCAACGTTTTACAAAGGCTCCGACGGCTGCATGCTGGCCTTTGACGTGACGGACAGGGAGTCCTTTGAGTCCCTGGACAACTGGAGAGATGACTTCCTCGACAAGGTCATTCCAAGGGAGCAAGGGTTCCCCATGGTCGTGCTGGGGAACAAAATAGACATCTGCGATCGCCAGGTAAGGGTGGAGGAGAGAGAACGCGGGGTGTGGATTGGGACACCGTAGTGACCCAACAGCTTACGAGCGCTGAATCCTTCTGCAGAGCCAGGCTTCTTCTGATGCTCACGTGAAAACCAAGGCTCCTGGGCAAGAAGCTGCTGGGCCCCCGGTGCTGCTGCCTCCCCTATGTCCCTCGGAGGGCTTGATGTTGTAGTTCAAATCCTCCTTTCCCGCAGGTACCCAAGGAGACTGCCGCAGCCTGGTGCAAGGAGAAAGACATCCCTTATTTTGAAGTCAGCGCCAAGAACAACATCAACGTTGCAGAGGCCTTCGAGACCCTGGCGAAGCAGGCGTTAACCACGGTGAGCAGCGCTCCTGCACCGAGCCTGGGCCAGCAGCAGGGATTCGGGTGGGATCAGGACTCAGCCGCTGCCCGGAGCCGATGCGACAGACCCCCCCAGCCCACCCTCCGATGCAGAATATCTTCTGCTTATTTTGTGTAGGAAAGCCCCAGGAAGAGAAATGCATGTTTAATTTCTGAAAAGAGATCTAAAACAAGTTAGAATAGAGTCAGAATTGCTCTTTCTCTTGGCCCACGGTGCAGGGAACAGGCGTGCCAGCACTGTCCTCTAGCGGCCAGCCCACGGGGACCTGCGTGTCCCCACGCCAGGCGAGCGGGGTGGCTTTTCCCTGGAGTCCATCTTCACTCGCGAATTGGGACAGAGCCTGTGCTCCCTGGTCCTTTAGTCCGCTTAGGCTGACTCCGTGCTAACGTCACTCACCCTCTCTCTTCTCTGCTTTTCCAGTATAAAGGGATTTTTGAGAGTTATTTAACCGATTCCATCAAACTCACTCCCAACGACAAGCCCAAGAAGAGGTGCTGCTGACCCCGGGCACGCTGCCACGCTCCAGGCTGCCCTGCGTGAGCACGGCCCAGCCGAGTACCCCACGATGCCCAAGGCTGGAGCCCTGCCCGGGGGGGTCCGTGCCCCCCACCCAGCCGCAGAGGCTGCCCAAGCCGGGGCGCAGGACGGTCGCTGCTCAACGCTCCGGGGCCAGCTGGCTGCGCATCCCGGGACTCGCCACTTCCCACATCTCCAGGGCTGCTCGCCCACCCCGGCAGCCTCCCACATCGCTGCTGCATCATGGTGGCCCTGTCCTCCTCAATGTGCTGCCACCCGGCACCCGAGTGGGCGATCCCCCTGCGGTGACGGTGCCGGGGAGCCGGGCAGTGCTGCTGACACCTTGCCTTGGCCATGACCTCGGCCCCGCTGGTGATCCTTCCTGGCGTGGGGACTGGTAGCCCTGTGGCACTCACGGTGCATACGGGCTGTCCTGGGGGAGGAGCGGGGCTGGTGGCCACGGCACAGGTCTGAGAGCAGCCGGGTCCCCTCCCGGGATCTGCCGCCGCGGATGTCACTGTTCCGTGCCTCGGCTTCCCCTGCTCCCACGCACCCCCCCTGTCAAACACCTTCCACCTCCCGCCTCACTGGTGAGGATCCTCAGTAAAGCACTTTGCCAAGGGATTCTTTTTTTAAAAAAAGGAAATTAAATATTTCATTTTTATTTATATCTATGTGTCGCAAAACACTCCTGCGGTCCGGCAGACAGGAGGACGGGGTGGGGGCTCCGGGCTCGTGCGCTGTCCCACGGGCTACGCTCCAGAATTTCCTCCGGCGAGGTCAGCAGCTCTGAGCCTGCACCAGCCTCTCGGGGCAGGGGGATGCATTTTTGGGGCTGGATTTTTTTTTTCCAGAGCAAATTTTGAGTCAGGGGAGAAAGGAGGCACCTGGGGCATGGTGCAAAGCGGGTGTGCAGCAGTGGCGTGGGGACCTGGCCGGGGCAGCTGTCACCAGAGGGAGCCCACTGGGAGCTGAGCTGAGCGCCCGCTTCCCTGCTTGCATCCATCCTGCTCCGGCTCGGGCACCTTGGCCAGGCTGTGTCGAGGCACGGGCTGGGGCTGGGCGGTGAGGTGGCCATGGCCACCCCGTGCCACCTTCCCCATGGCCTTAGAGGCCACATCCCTGGGGCTGCAGCACCTGGCTCACTGCGGAGCCGTAGGGCTGGACGGAGCGGGGCAGACCCCCAGCCGGGCACCCTGCCCCATAGGTCTCCACGGGACCTCCTGCCTTCTCACCACCCCGCTCCAGACCCACCCACGCTGACTCCAGTGGTCCCGCAGAGCTTCCCAGGGGCTGTGGGGGCTCTACCCCAGCATCGCCCGCACATTTTCGTGAGCAGCAGCCCCATTGTGGCTGTCCCCCACCCAAGGCCACCGAGATGTGACACAGCCCAGGGACAGCACCCATCCGGGGCAGTGACAGGGCACGGGGTGCGCGCGGGCAGGGCGAAACCAGAGCAAGGGCTCAGCACGGTGGGCGCGGGGGGCCGTGGCACCGTAATTAGCCTGCCAGTCTCCGGAGAGGCACGTAGAGATGTTCCCACCCTCCTCCTTACGCAACACTCAGCCTGTTTATTTGGGCACCAGGCCGGGGAGAGGATTTATCCCTCAATATTGGGAGGAGAGGGGCATTAACTATTTCCTCACCAAGCTCCGCACGCCCTTTCCCCCTGTATCCCTGAGGCGGCTGGACAACGGACCCCTCCCTGTGCCCAGCATCGGGACGCAGCCCCCGTCCCAGCACAGCCCGGGGCTGAGCATCAGCCAGCACGCTCGGCCAGGTCTGTGTGGACGGTGGGTGACAAGCACCGTCCGCTTCAATAGCCATATTGTTTCTAATTCCACCCTTTCTCCAGCAGCTCTCCGTGCTGGAAGCGGATGCAAACTCGATCTGTTTGATTGCAGCAAGCAGCAATTTGGACAGCCAGAGCTGCGCAGGCCACACAAACGCACTCAGCAGAGCGGGTGCTCCCTCGGCTGGGGCTGTACATGCCCAGGGCTGCCTCTGGTGCCAGAGCCCATGAGCAGCAGGAGCCGGAGCCAGGCGGGAGCTGCAGGCTTGGCTCAGGGTCTGCCTGCGGACCGGGCTGCCCTGGCGTGTCGCAGCACCCAGCCGAGCTGGGGTCAGACCTTCGACTGCGGGCGCAGCTCCCTCTGAGCCCTTATATGGGCTCTGAGACACTGGGGTTGAACTGAGTGGGACACAGAATAACAGGGCCCAAGCACTTGAGTGGCCATGGAGCATCATTCCAGGCACAGAAGCTAAGACTGTGTAAGAGCTCGCAACCTTGGGAGCTGGCAGGACCTCCAACAGCATCACCACCTCTTAGAGACCCCAGGTAACGCGCTTGCAGATGTGCAGCACCATGCTGGAGGCACCCACAGCCATGCAGCTGTTCTCCTCCCTCCATCCCTCACGGGTAGGAGCGCTGGCGTTGTCCTGCTGGCCCGGCAGCCCTGAGATGGTCAGGGTGACCCCAGGAATCCTTGCTCCAGGAAGAGCAGGAGGCTGACTGGGCGGCACCGTGCCAGGCAGGATGCTGGCACGAGTGGCCAGAGGTGCTAAGCTGGTAACACCATCCTGCAGCCGAAATGTGATAAAGGATGGGGAAAAGTTTGCAGCTCACAGGATTAACAAGGTCAGCTCGAGATATTCTCAGGGTGAAAATCAAAGGGAAAAATGTTTGCCTTGTGTGACTCAGTGAGTTCCTGTGAAGCCAGCGGTAGCAGCTCACCACGGCCGAGGGCCTGGCCCATGGCAACGGCCAAGAAACCAAATCAACCTGAGCTCTCGCCCTCCCGCTGTCCTACCCCACGCTGACGTATTTAATAAGTCAAAGATACTTTCCAGCCGTGATGCTGGGCTCTGCGCGTCACTCAGCTTGGCCAGCACAGCCAGGCTGCACCTCTGCCTCTGCAGGGTTCCGTTCACTGATCAAAGCTTGGCACAAAAATGGGTAAAAGCCCAGCCTGAGGATGCTGATCACCAAACAGAAACCATCCCTACCCTGTGGCACGTATGGAAGAGCAGCATTAGTTCCTGACACTCACCCTAAATCCTTGACTCCCAGCTGCAGTTTGCTCCGGTGCTTCTGAGGTTTAATTGCTCCTAAAAGCTCTTCCACCCTCCGCCACCCCGTGTGCTCTAAAACCGCCGCGTGCGCCCCACGTTATCTCGTGCAACCAGACTGGCTGAGTCCCGACTGGTTCCAGGTGTGGGAGTCTGGTCAGAGCCTGTGGCTTTGCACCGACTGCCTCTCTGCCGGGCCGGCAGCGGCTCAGCAGCAGCTCCCTGGACAGGCAGCAGTGGCCGTCCACCCCAGCCTGCAGCCCCTGGCGCTGCTGGAATCGAATTCTCTTACTGAACTTGTGATAATTAAAATTAAGGCATTGGAAAGTAGCTTAAAAAACTGCGAAGCATATTTTAAAAAATCAGGTTTTCCTGTTTGAAAGCAGAAGCCCCATTAACCTGGCGCTGGGTTTCGAGTCACGCAGCAGTTTCAGCCCCTTCGAGACGTTGGTCTTCAAAGCGAACCTGACAAACCCCAGAGGTTCCGAGCAGCAGGTACCCTCTGGAGAGCTTCGAACACGACAAACACAACCACGGCATCAGGCACAGCCTTACCTCTGCCCTCTAGTGCCGCCGGGCAGCAGCTATGCCCCCGCCTCGACAGCGTGCCAGCCCATGTTTTCGCAGGCTACGTGTGCCGTGCTCGGACGCGCCCGGTCCCGCTCGCGTGTGGCATCAGGGGCCCCACGACGGGCACCGCTCGCTCATTAATGAAGGGTTTGGTGGCGCGGCGTGGCACAAGGCTGGGCACCGAGCAGCGCCGGAGCACCCCGCTGCGCGCTGGCACGTCTTCGCATGAGCACTGCTGATGCTATTAATTATTTGAATGACTGTGCTTTGTTTCCTGGATCACCGCCCCATTATTCCACCTCAGCTGACCAGCAGCGAGCCCGTTGCGGGTGACACTAACCGGGTTTTTGTGACTGTGGCCTCCTTGACTGCCGGGGACACACAATAAGCCCCTGCTTGAAGCACAGTCAGGCGGGAGCGGATGCCGTTCCCTCGCCCTCGGCTTCATTGTCCACCTAGTCACAGCAAATATTGATGCTTCTCCTTCAAACCCATCACACGGCAGCTTTTGTTACCACGTCCCAGCTGGGGTGAGCATCCACACGCGGGGTCGTGCGGGGCCACGGGGCTCTGCCCGGCCCCGGGGGCTGCGAGCGGCGGGGCCAGGGGACATGGCAGGTCTGCGAGCCAGCACGTAGAGAGGATTAGGGGCTGTGGCCAGTCCCCCAGCCAGCTAAGGTACATGCTGAAGTCAGCAGCGAGCCTGAGCCTCAGGCGTCCTTCCCACCAGGCACGGGACAGCAGCAGAGCGCAGTCTGCTGCCAGCCGGCTGCTGGGACGGGCAGCTTTGCTCCGGCCAGCCCGGCACGGGGCTGCACCGCGGTCCCGCGGGGCACTAGCCAGGGCACTGCTCTGCTCGGAGGGTTTTCCACCCCTCGCTGCAGTCGATGCGCATTTTGCAAAGCCCTCTGGAAATTCCAGGTGCTGCAGAGAGGGTCCCATGTGTGGGCCAGAGCCACACGCAGGGTTTGGGCAGGAGTAATAGCAGCAAAAGCAACTCGGAGAAATCCGGGAAGGACTGGTTTCACCGGGGTGGGACTGCTCCCCGTGCAAAGGGCCAGCCCAAGGCCAGGCACGGGCTCACCAGCCCCGTGCCGCAACGCTGGGCAGCACGGCGGTGACTGGGGCAGGGCCAAGCGTGCTGCAGTGCTCACCACGGTGGAGGTGGCCCTTTGCATAGGGGTGGACATTGCCTTCACTGAGGAGCTTCAATCCCATCTGCACCTGCAGAGTGGAAGCAGCTTCAGCCTCCCGCTGACATGTACCCACTGACCAATGAGGAGCTCACTGACCCCAAATTCCCTCACTTTTGGGTTGAGACTCTGGCTTTGGCCAGACTCTGTCCTCCATGAGCAAGCAGCTCCTCAGAGCGTGGACAGATGTGAACCATGGTGACTTGCAACCTTTCCCTCATGCTGAGCTAAGGGAAAGTGCAGACATGTTTCTCGCTGTTCTGGGTGAGGATCTTGCAAAGCACAGCCTGCAAAAGGCCACCAGCATCCCTGAGGACATGGCCAGACCAGATCAGGATCCGGGGCACGCGTGGAGCAGGGCTGCAGCCTCCTCCGAGCCCCGGGCGAGGTGCAGGGCAGGGAGCTGTGCTCCTCCCAGACTTCGCCCAGGCAGTGCATCCCTCTGGCCCGAAACGATTCATTTAGCTTTCAGCGCCCGCTGCCCGACGCCTCTTTCGAGGCAGCCTGGCAGCTCAAGCTGGCTCCTGGTCCTGTGTCACCGGCACCAATCGACGCAGCACAGCAACACCCTGCCTAAAACATCTGAAGAAGGCACAGTGGTCTGCTGGCTCTTTCATCTAAAAGCTGGATCCTGATCTCTCTAACCAGGGGCGACAGGACCTCCATCGCAGCCATCCTCACTTTAAACACCTGAGTGCTTCTGAAGATGCTGACCTCCAGCCCTCAACAATGAGACGTTTGATTTCGCGGCTTATCTCCCATCACTGAGGTTCGAGCATTTTGGCCTTAATGAGTTGCCCAAGGCCACATAGCAGGCAGCGACGTACCAACGTGATGGCTGCTGCTCTGCCGAGACCACGTTCGCTTTCCACCCACACCCCCCTGCTCCCGCCGCGTCCCCAGCTTTGCACCGCCTTGCACAAACGCTGGCCTGAAGGCAGGAGAAGCTGCGAGCTGCTGAGCTTCTCCCAAACTCCTCCACGCACCTTCCCACATTTTTTACAGAAAGATTCCTCTTTTTTTTTTCAGCTGGAAAACCTCCCTTTACTGGAATTCAATTGTTGGTACGAAAAAGCCTCCTTTTGGTTGACTCTCCTAATTCCGAGTGGGCAGCAAGCCTCGAGGGGGGAAGCAACGAGCGGTGGGGGGAGGCAGAGCTGGAGCCAGCCCCGAGCCCGCATTCCAGGCGAGCAGGATCCCCGCACGGCAGCCTGCGGGCTGGGGGTGATCCCCTCGCCGGCGAGGCCCCCCCGGCACGGAGCTGCTGCAACCCCATGCATTTTTGACTGAAGGTGTGGGCTGGGGCTGCTCCCCACCCAGCCCCTGGGAGCAGCTCGCCCCGCTGCTGAGCACCGTTCAGGTTTCTGGGCCTTGGGCAGACCTTGCTGAGCACTTGTGTGTTCCCCTGGAGAAGGCAGCTATCTTGCACCTACTTTACAAATAAGATAACAGCCCTTGCTCAAGGTCACCGGAGGCAGAGCTGGGAAGAGGGCCGTCAGGAGAGCACCGTCCAGCCTCAGCACTTTGCCGAGGACAAACAGCCCAGCGCCTGCCATGCACAGCCCACGCCAGCTCCACGATGCTCTCCGGGGGCTGCTCCTGAGCTGGGCAGGGTCTTCTCAGGGTGATGCTTGCTCTGGAGGCCCTTGCTGTGCTCCAGAGGGAGATCAGCATCCGTGGGGTTGACTCTAACCAACAGAACATGCTCTGCTCCCCTAGCCAGGCTGTCTTACGCTGCAAAGCCTTCAGTCTGGGGATGCACAGCACGGTGCGCTGGTGCCAGCCCTGCTGCTGTGGCCCAGGGCTCTCCCATGAGGAGGTCTCGTCTGAAGACAAGGGCCAGCACCTATGTGATATAGGGCTTATTTGATAGACACGTGCAGTGGACATGGTCTCACCCTTCCTTTGCCTTTGGAGATGTCCCTGCAGGGCTCAGGCAGGTTGTAAAGGCCGTGAGCAGATGGGACATGGCAGTTCCCTCCAGCAGATAACCACAAAGCTGTAGTGCCTCTCCCCAGCTCTAAGTTCTCGCCATGAAATAAATTGCTTTAAAAGTCCACGTGGTGCTGATCCACAGGGTCAGCTTTGAACCTCCCGACGCCTTTCTGCATTCCACCCTTTATTTTGGGGCTGTAAATAATCCCGCTGTCTCCCTCGAGGACGTTGTGTTCCTCATTCCTCCTCGGATAAAGCCACTGACCCCTGTGCCAGCTGGTGAGACCAACTGCGTGTCCCGGCAGCGAAGGGGAAGCTTGGGAAGTGTTAAAAGCTGGCGGTTCCCTTTCAAGCGGGATCTGCGTCTCCATCGCCTGACACCACGGAGCCGGTGGCTCGGCCATGTCTGCCAGCAAGAGCGTGGCACCCGGCCCGGGCCCAGGAGCCGCATTCCTAGGCAAGAAGGGAACGATGATAACCAGCCCTGGGAACCTCAGCGCTCCAGGCAGGCTGTGTGCGGTGACACACGGCCCCGCGGGTGACACTGCTGGCCACGCTGCGGGGACCCGGCAGGTGCCGAGCCCTGCCTGCCCACTGCTCGCAGCCGGCAGACCAGAGCATCCCGCAGCTCCACGCACGCCCAGCACCCCGCTCCAGGAACAGCCACCCCGTTCCTCATTCCTGTAGGAATTTGGCAGCCCAAATCTCTGCTTTCCTATCTGGCTGAGGTGCACTTCTGATTTCAAAAGCTCCTGAAGGGACAGACAGACAGAGAGAGAAGCAGGACACCCGACCTAATTTCACATGTCTGCAGTACTGGTGTCACAGCCTGAGCAACGTGTCAGCCAGCGCAGCAACAGCCCTTCAGAACCTCCCAGATCCACCAGTTTCTCTCCACAGAGGCTCCACCAGCAGCATCTCCACTCCAGACCCGGCTCCTGCCCACGCCTGGGGCTGCACAAGCCCCGTTTCCTTGGCAAAACCGTCTGAAAGCGAGAAGCAGCTCCGGCCGCAGGTCCCACGGAGGGAGGGGAGGCTGCTGGCCACAGGTCCCACCACCGGCAGAGCTCCCAGGAACCAGCACCCTCCGCCCCGGGGGACGCGCTGGCTTTTCCCCACTCCCTCTAACCTGAGGGCTCCAGGGAAGCTTTGTCGTGATTTTCTGCAGTAAATTACCACTGAATTATTACCCTCATTAAGTGCAATATATGTGCTAATATTAATCATCTACAAATAAATCCACACATTCCAGCACTTGGTATGCTCTTATCGGACCAGCAGATAAACAGCTCAGCAGTCCGTGCACCCAGGGCTCCATGTTGGACCCAGGGAAGTCCCTGTGGTGTCTTTCCATCTCCCAGCACCTCCCGGCTTTCCAGGCAGCTCCAGTGCTCCCCAGACACTCGTCCATGCCCTGCACATCGTCCTGGCCGGTCCGTTGGTGGACACATCCCAGCAGAGTATCTTGGGCCACACATGGCAAGTTTGGCCACAGAAGAAAGAGGCAGAATCAGAGTTATATTTATAGTTACTGAAACTGGAATTTGACCAGGACTGCACCTCCCGTCGCAAGAAATGCCAAAGGACCATCAGTGGCTGCACGGGACTGGTTTCTCCATAGGGCAAGACCTTGCAGCACCCTGATCACACCCACCGGGACTTTGGAATAGCAGCTTTTGCAATGGGGAGCTGCCAGCCCTCCCTGCGAGCTCGCCTGTCCCCACGCAGCAAGAACTGGTGGTGAGTCTGCTTGTGCGGGAGGGACACTTGGATTTGAAAGGGACAGAGCAAGCCTGAAGGTCTCATGTCAGTCATCCCTTGTGGAAAAATTACCTGGCATAGGATTGAGAACTTCCTTGGGTTTTGCCAGTGCTGGGTGGGCAAGAAACCCAACCAACTGGACTTCTGCCCTGTCGATGTCCCGGCCCAAGTCCCAAGCACCTGCACCAGTGCGACCCTTTGGCTGGTTCGGCTTCGCATCCCAGTGTAACTGCATTTTACTGTCTGTCTGCCAGGGATCAGCGGCATTCCCTTGGACATAGCATCCCCACTGCTGACCTTGCTGGGTCCTACACGTGTCTGTCCAGAGCCTGACACAAAGAGCAGACAGCTCGGAGGATGAGGAGCACCAGCAGCCTCCTCGCCTGGAGCCATTCCTGTTTCGCTCCTGCAGCGAGCCAGCTTTGGGATTGTCCTTTTCACACCAGCAAGGCTGAAATGAAGCTGACATTGGTACCAAAGCTGGGAGTGGGGCTGGTCCCTGAGGTGAGACCTGTCCCCTGTGGACACACAGACCGGCTGCACAGCCTCTCTGCTCAGCAGCTTCTCTTTTTCAAAGGCAGATGGCTGTGATTAGAGTGGAAGCTCCAATTCGGGCTCTGTGGTCCTATTCCAAGCTCAGATACTGATCTCAAACAAGTCATTTGCAATCCCACCCTGTGCCCATGGCCCCTTCTCCAGCTCCACAGGTCTGCCTGCACTGGGACATCAGTTTAGAAAAGCGAGGGGAAAATAAAATCTTTCACTGGTGAAGCACTGCTAAGAAAAGTACCAGTTCAATGACGGCAAAAAGTCCCTTTTAGCATTAGTTGATATTCCAGGCAGTTTAGCAACACCAGCATTGCCTCTGCAGCAGAGATGCTGTCCCCTCTCCTTCTGCATTGCCTCGCGAGCAGGATCCCCGCGGCCGGGACCTTTGGGTGCTGGTGCTCCGGGTTCCCTGGATTTGCCCCGTGGCCGGGACCACTGCGCGCACTTGTGGGCTGATCCTCCTGCCATGTCACGCGTTTCCGTTTCAAAGGGCTCCATGTATATCAGGCTGCCCTTTAAAAAAACACTTGATACGGGTTATTAATGATATTTACAGGATAACTGCTTGGCAATTATTACCTCTGTCTGTCAGATAGCAATGAATCAGCCCCCTTTCCTCTGGCACCCTCTGGCAGGGTGTTCCTTTGGCATGCTCCAGACACGATGATTGATTCCCATAAGATGAGGTTTCTTGGCCGTAAACTTTGATGCCTTGTGCATGCAAAAGGTACCAGAGATTTTTACTCTGACAGCCTCTGGGAGCGAGCAAAGGCCACATGGTTGTCTTCTCCCTCCCACCCCAGCCATGGCTCCCTCCTTCTCCCTCTCTTGGTGCCCTGCCTTCTCTCTCCCCTCACGCTTTTCCCATCCTTTTCCCCACATACAGGCCAACAAACAGGCTGGTGGCAGCACGTTCCAGCCGCTCTGCGCCTGCGCTTTGGGCTCACACCCGGAGCAGGGAGGGCAGCAGAGCTGACCCCTATAAACAGCTTGTGCCGAGCGGTCCTTGGGGACAACGGGAACATAAAAGATCAATTCCTTCCACAGCAAATAACCCCCTACAGCTTCCTCCTAGTGGTCTATCCCTTGGGCAATGTCCCCTGCTGATGTCGCTATCCATTGAATCATCTGTGACATCCTGACCAGTATCCAGCTCCTGCGCTTTCGAATCCCTCTGGGAGGAGAGGAGACCACGAGCCTGGACACAGCTCGGCACAGTGACACCAGCATGGGTTGGGGACACAGTGGCAGGAGGGGACGAGCCTTTTCCCCTGGTCCCAGCTGGCTGCTCCCTGCCAACACGCATGTCACACCAGTGACTTTTCCAGCTCAAAATGCTGCATTTCCTGAGACATCGGCAAATTCCCAGGCCAGGAGGTTGGCTGATACCTTCAGGGGGTGGCCCCCAAGTCTGCACCTCCTGGACAGCCAGCAGCGCTTCTCTGCTCCATCCCCGTCCGCTGCCAGGGGCATCCGAAGAACTTGTCAAACTCTCCTCCAGACGAGCACGTGGCGCAGGTGTGGCTCCTGCCTGGGGACCGTGCCTGCAAGGCTGATGACAGATAGCCCAGCCTGACCCACACCGGCACATCCCCGCGCCGCTGAGGGCTTCGGCCTCTTCCCTACGCAGGGGAATGGAGCCCGCGCCTTCTCTCCTGCTCAGCGGGGGCTTCACCTCTCTTTCCCACTCCTCTCATCCCTTTGAACCTGGAAATAAGAAAGAAACTGCTTTCCCCTGCCAATCCCATCTTCAAAGCCCGAGTGGCGGGGTCCGGCGCTGGCACAAAGCGCACCATTGTCCCTTCCCGAGGCAGAGAGTCGGCCAGAGCACAAAGGCCGGGGAGACGCTACCCACCGCGCCGGGAAGCTCGCCCAGGCCAACAAAAGCATCTTCTCCTGCCCTGAGTCCGAAGCAGGCGAGGGAGGGGGCCCAGGGTGACGGTGAATATGAGCTATTGTCACCGAGAGCCCCGAGCATGGAGGGACCTGCAAAGGTGATCAAACAGCCCAAGCCTGAGCGGGAAGAGGTGGGGTGAGGGGGGACATCCAAAAAAGCCCTTGTCCCTCTTCAGATCTCTCCTTATCTCCCCTGGCTATCTCCTGGGCTTAGCCTGGGTGTACTTGCTCGCAATTACCTCCTCCAAGCCAATCAGGCGCCGAGCACAGCCCTCGGTCCCCTTGACTGAGGTGATTTATAAATGACTCACTGGCTTATTTGAGCACAGACCTCTGCACACCTCCTTGGGAGCACCTCTCTGCCCGGGCTTTCTTGCCACATCTGCAGCTCCCCTCGCAGAATCGGCCCTTCCTCCGCCCGGCGAGGCGCAGGTAACCCAGCTCCAACAATCGGGCTCTTTGTCTGGGTGGGCGTGGGGGATTTACACTCTGGTTGCACAGCCACTGGGTGTGAGTTTCAGTATTTGGAGAACTGGTACTTCTCCCCCC
>Ga0065711_1002724_pt1 | contig 33090 bp, 32 predicted proteins | sample Hoacrofraction12_FD_59098 | JGI IMG/M metagenome (GOLD analysis project Ga0065711, IMG submission 59098) | Hoatzin crop microbial communities from Cojedes, Venezuela - Epithelial fraction 12 v2 (version 2) | ecosystem: Host-associated > Birds > Digestive system > Esophagus > Crop | place...
CGGTCCAGCGGCCCGCCCGGCCCAGCGACGCGCAGCGCCCCTCGCGGCCGGGAGGAGCAACCGCCACCGGGAGCCCGGGGACACGCGTGGAACGGGGGTGCTGCCGCCCCGGCACACGTGACAACGTGAAGGGGGGGTGGGTCCGTTCTGAGACCTACCCTGGGGAGACCGGCCCAGAACGTGGGTGGGAGGGGGGCTCTGGACCACGCAGCTGCGTGGGGCCCGGCTCTGGAGCAGGGGTGGGCTGGGGGGCACCTGACTGGGGACCCCCCCGCCGCGACACACGGGTCACAGGGTGCGCAGGGGCCCTGCTCCGGAGCTCAGCCACGCAGGCAGGGAACGGCGGTCCTGGGGTACCCCAGGGGGCCGGGGCTGTCACCCCACGGGGGACCCAGCTCCCCGCAGCCCGGGCACTGAGCACGGCCGGGGGCTTCTGCAGCAGCCTGCGAGGGGAGACACCCCCCACCCATCGCGCCCGAGGGACCCACACCAGGCTCACAGGGGCGGCGGAGGTGAACTGGGGCAGACCCAACCAAGCAAAGGACTCCGCTCGGGTCAGTGTTCGGACACCCAGGAGGTGCGTTTTATTGCAAAGAAAACAAAACCCCCACCCTGTCACTCCCAGGGCCAGACGCGAGTGTTTCCGAGTCTTCTCCAGCAGCAGTCCCAAGCGGTGGGCAGGGCTTGCAGACAGTTTAGGTCCAGCAGGAACGACAGCATTGAGAAGAACAGCTGGGAGTCTGGCTGTCAGCCGAGAGCAGCCCACGATGCTCTCGTGAGCCAGCGCGGATGAAGGTGCTTGTTGTCTCCGACCGTTCGAGCTGCCCCAAACCCTCTGTGAAGGAGAGATGCTCCCGCACGGCTGCAAAGGTGGACGGGAATGGACAAGCTGCTGATGGTAGTGGCTGCGGTGGGATTCCGCCACGATGCTCCAAGGTCATGCTGCAATGATCCATACGATAAAGTACCTCCATTTCACGCTGCCTCCTTCACCTGGTGGGATCCTCGAGGTGGTATCTTGAAGTGTATTCTCAACCTGCATGACGTACTCCACAGCACGGTTACAGGGTCGCTTCTTGTTTCTTCACACCCCGCATACCACAAGGCTGCCTGCAGGAGTAACCTGCGGCTTGGCCATCCCAGACCACACCTGGCCACCGCCCCATGGAGATGGAGAGCCGCTCTGATCTTGGATGTGCATCCAGCCGATGCCATCACCAGCGTTCCCCAGGGTGCAGAGTTCCTCGCACCAGCACCTGATGGTCTCTGAAGAGCCACCTCCACTTCAAGCCAGAGCTTCTGCTTTCTGGCCATGCTTCCCGGGAGGAAAGGGGGCAAGTGGAGGAGTAAGGAGGGAGATGGAGCTGAGACCCCATAATGCTACCCAGGGCCTCTAGAATGGTGACGCCAGAGAACGTCCCATCTCATTGCTTTGCAGACAGGGACGTCCTCACACAAACCATCCAGTACATGCCCGGTGCGAGCCCCTCTGCTCACAGCCACCTGTGAATAAAGCAGGGGACTGTCCCAGGCAGGTCACAGGAAACCCATATGCAGAGCTCAGGGGTGGAAAAAAGTCCATTTTTTCATTTTTCGTCTCCAACTCCCAGCAGCCAGCAGGTGTCAGCGCGATCAAACGTTCGGCAGATGGGACCGCAGAGAAGTCCGAGGAGGTGGAAAAGTTTTGCAGGAATCACTTTACCTCCTGCAACAGCTCTGTCGCCTGGCACACCGCTCTGAGAAGTCCAGCTTTGACAGTTTTTGTTAAAAAGAAGTTTAACTACATTAAGGTGATAGAAAAGCTTCCTGTTACAAATGCTAAGACAAAGTTTCTCTTCCTCTTTAAATCCTCCCTGTGCAGAGCTGGAAAGCCAAGCACTGAACAACAGAGTAAGGGGGCTACCAAGAGCCTCTCTACTGCGCTCCCCAGCCCACAGGTCCCCGGAGCTGACCCGAATCCGCAAGGCTGACGGGAGAGGGACAACAGTGCAATCGACTTACCAAGATCAGCCTAGTGCAAACAATGATACAGAGAAAAAACAAATGGTAAAGGTATAAAAAGTATCACCAGACTAAAATGAAATGCTATTACCAGTAGATTTCTGGAGCTAAACTGAGATCATACAGCCAGGGACACCCTGTCAGAGACAGCAGAAAATTGTTCTCAGCCTTGTGACAGCCACCCTTAGACACTCTCAAGAATGCCTGGATGCTCCGGACGCAGAAGAGAGCTCTACAGTCTCTGGAAAACCTTCAGGCTATAAGAAGTCAGACGAGCAAATCAGGAGAACCTGCTAGCTTATTAACAAGCCCACATAGCCGCCTTGGTTTCTTTAAAGTTTGATGACTCGACACCAGATCAGGAGGTGCTGAGCCCAGCCAGAAGCATTGCTTTATCAGGAGCTTGTTGTTTCTCCGAATTAGTAAAGTGGAGATAAAACAGGACAGCAAAGCAGCTCCTAGCAATGATGTACACCAAGGAAGCATTTTGTGGGTGAACTGATTCACATCTGATTGGTGGCATTATCTTTTTAATAGCCACTAGGCATTAAAAACATATTTAATGAGAATTATTGGACTTAGAAACATTTACACGGTGAAACTGCCTACAGGCCATGGCAGGCCCCATTATGCTAAGTGCTATACAAACTCAAATTTTAACTCCATGCTTTTAATTTACTCACCATACTGTAACAACAACTTGCATTTAATCCTGTGAGCCCCAAAGTACCATCAGCACAGCCACTGACCTCGTGCAGCGTCACTGCACGGACCCATCAAACTCAGCAGGAGCCGTCAGCAAGGGGTGGCCAGAGAAGGGCCACAGCCAGTTGTCCATGTACATGGACTGGCCCCTGTCACCACCTGCTGCGGCAGGAAAGCAAACTCCTCTGAGCATCTCTGCAACCCTACCGACAAGACACAAAAGGAGCTGATGACCACCATCTCCTACAGAACACAGAGAAAGGTATGGAGGCAGGATAAAACCACTGAAAACTGGAATCTGGATAGGAAACCAAAGGCTATCGGCTTTCTTGAATCCCTAATAGACTGGTATCAACGTGGTCTTACACCAAGGTGATCTGTGATTCAGTTTGTATGCAAAGCGCTATGCAAAATGAAACAACAGACTCCCGTACCTTGACTTTAGGCACTCACATCAGGGATGAACATGCTAAAGATATCTATACATACAGGGACAGATTTACAGGCTTGGCATCAGGCTGCCTATCTGGGATCTTTCTGTACAAAGGTTCCCTTAAAGACCAAATGCGCAGCTGCATCTTGCAGTAAGCAAGCATGCAGATCACCATAACAGAGAGGAATGCAGCTACCTCTGACCGAAGCAAGTCCCTCAGTCCCTCAATGACAGAAGAAACAAATTTTCTGGGATTTCAGGCTTGACAGTAGTTCTGAGTCTGGGTTTAGGCAGGGCTCAGAGAACAATTATGCATATTCACGTGCCTTTTATCACACGTCTTCTGGGAGCTGGAGCCTCCAAGTTGCCTGAGGCATGCCTGAGAAACGTTCATTGGGGAGCTCCTAGATCTGATTCTCATCTCATCCACTCTTACACTTGCTTAACGCAGTGATTTTAAAGATGTTACCCAGATTTACACCTATGGGACATTAAACATTTCCCCCCCCTCAGGGCAAGATACTGAAAAGGAAACAAAAGGACCAGAAAATTATCTGTTTCCAAGGTTTTACTTTTCTCCCTGTTTAAAAAGTCTCACATAGTCTTTACATTTACTTCAAAAAGACCAACTGAAACCAAACTATCCTGGAAAATGGAACAGGAGTGGAGAAGCCCTGCCAGTCTAAAACTGAGACTTAGACAAGGGATACTCTGCTGCTGATTTCACAGGCTGGTGCATGAACAAGGCAGGTAAGTGTCCTTTTTGAGCAATTCTCCAACTAAAGCAAGTTTCCACCTAAGATGCGGCACCATGGCACCGAATTCTCTGCAATCAGTCAAGCAAGGGTAAAGTGCTCAAAATCTGCAAACTCAGGTTGGAGCTGGGGAGCTGAAAAAGGGAGTGGGGCTGTTTGTGCTGAGGAGGGAAATGAGATGACAGCAGAATGTTTCCTCCAGATGTAAACATCAGCCCAGCTAATTAGCAGCAGAATACTAGAGCACTAAAAAAAAAATTTTTTTTTAAATCTCTTCACACATGGAATGCAAACTGCCCAAGACATCAAGTGAGTCTTGGCTCCCCTCCATCCAGAATGCACAGGTGTTACTGTACCTGCAGGGACTGAATGTGATCTCAAGGTCAGGATCTGGCTGCCATAGCTGCAGCTGGACTCCCAAAGTGAATTTACTCCCCAAAGCTGCACTCTTGGTGGCAGACTTAGCCTCACCGCCTTGCTTCTCAAGCCCAGCCACTCTCAGCCACTACCAGAGAGCTACAGTAAGTGCATTTAAAGGTGATGAAAGCATTGGTGCTACTGATAGGAACACACACAGAGACCTACACACCCACCCCTCCCGCTTCCCTCTGTTCAGTGATCCTCCTGGCTCCAAGCCTCAGATGTGGGCTCAGGACTTCTATTGCGAAAACTTGCCCAAAGACTTGACCTGTCCCAAGCCTTTGAGAAGTTCCTGAGAAGCCACCTAATCCCATGGTCCATCCGTCAAGACAGGAGAAAGACAAGTGTATTTAAAGGGGTGGTTCCCTCCCTTCTTTTTCTAAAGATGGGTGTCTTCCTCAAACACATCCACATCCTCGCTCGCCTGCTTATTGATCAGGACATCCCAGCTGTCAGGGCCATTGACGGTGTTTCCACCATTCACACTTGGCTTCTTCTCCTGCATTTCCGACTGGCTGTCACTGGCCACATCCAAGGTGGGGTTGTCATGGCAGCCGTTCTCAACAAAGCGCAGCTCCTCACCATGCGACTGCAAAAGACAAGAGGAACACAAATGGAGACAAAAGAGGACAGGTCTTAATGCTGCCGAGAAGCACAATCAGACCAGGCTACAAGGGTCACTGAGGACTTTGCAGGGTCAGTGGGAAAAGGTAAATTTACTCCTAGGCCAGCCCTTGCAGTGGAAACGAGCTGTTCCGAGCAAAGCAAGAGACAGGCTTCTATCTCTCTTACACCTGAATGGGCTCCCTTACTGCTCCAGCAGTGTATCCAGCTATGTCCAGTAAGTGGACAGGGGAAAACAATCTCTCTTAACTTTCCAGTCCCCTCCATCCCAAGGGCTAAGAGTCTAGCCACCTTCTCCAGCTGTCCAGTGCTCACCATGCTCTTCATCTTGGGCAGGCGTCTCTGCCAGCAGTTGTATATGAGCCCCAATACAATGATGATGGCACAGATGGAGCCGATGATCACCAGTACCACGAACAGTTTCCCATAATCACTGCGTGTCTGGTTGGGGTGCGACTGGCAGCTTGTCGTGGTTGAGTAATTCTGGATGCCAATCTGGAAGGAAGAAATGGGTACACTAAATCCCCTGGCCTGCAGTCAGGTGGGATCCTGTTGAGACTTTCAAGGGTCCAAGTACAGGACTGTCACTGTGGGCAGAGGAACTAACAGCCAGGGTTGGGGAGCCAGGATGTACACTGTCTTACATGACTAGAAGGCACATGACCACATCTAACACCATCTTCTACAAAAGCTGACACATCAGCAAATGGCAGTAGGCACAATCTTACCTTGACCACCTGCACAAGGATCACAGCTACGTGCAAGACAAGCAGGCTTTCATGGGACAAACTGCCCAAGATTAAGAGTACCCAAAACAAACTATGGACCATTGATGGGTGCTAAGGCTTTGGTGACAGAGCATGAAATCATAATAAATAGGTTTCCATTAAAACTCTGGTCCTAAGAGGGTATAGTGGTCTTTCCAAGGTCTTGAAAGTGAACATCTGGCTGCTGATTCAAAAACCTGCCCTAGAAACGGGCCCACTGTGGTTGTCAGCAAACAAAGCCTAACATCGGTCTCAGGGACTTGGCAGATTTCAAGCAGGTTACGTATCAATTCGATAGTAAGTATGATGGGTGTAAGAGAATATCCTCCCTCCTCCTTCCAAGCTGGTGCTAGTGCAAGGTCAGGGCAATGAACAATGTTTTATTATTGATAGAGCTGGAGGCAGATGACGAGGCTGCTCTGGTAGGATGCATGGTAACGTAGGGTCACAGTTCCACAAAGAAGTCAGACCTTCCATCGACAGGAATCCTTCCTTCTGAACAGTTCTAGCTGCTGATACTTCGGTCACACAATTTCTAAAGGGTTGGCTTTTCACACTTTCTCTGGTGTAAGCCAATCAATACAGCACTGAGCACTTAATTTGCTTTGTCTAACTGCACAGGTTTGGTAGGTCACAGGAAAATCTGAGAGCAGCCAGCCAGCAAGGCAGTGGCCGAACTCTGCTGCTAAAGTCACCAAAAATACTCCAGTAATGTAAAAAACCCAAGCAGAATCCGGCCCTCAGTGCCTACATATCCCGTAGGCCTAAGGGGCAAAGTCAGAGATTGTGGGACTGATCTGTCCTCATCTCTATCCTCTTCCAAGCTGTCCAGGATTAGAGGGGAATACGTGAGGGCTAGAAGCAGCTGCCAATGGAGTCTGGCATCCATCGCCTCTGGTCCTCTGCCTGCCCTTGTGTAGGCAGTTGTCTAAAGGAGTGAAATGCAGGCCCTGGGACTGCAGGAAGAAGGCATGTGAACGTGTCCCATCTAGTACCAGCACCTCTCCCACCTTCTTCAGCAAAGCCTGAGCTACTGAGAGCAGCCAATGTATCTAAATCAGCCATAGGGTGAGCGGGGCCAAACCTGGGGCTCTGCAGCACCCCACATCGCCACAGGTAACAGTGCAGAAGGGATGAGAGCAAGTATCTCAACAAAATGAATGTGTGAATAGCGGCTTCACAACCAAGCCAGAAAAGCAGGGAGGGAATAACCCACAGTTACTGTCTTAATGGGAACAGACACTTGATGGCCTGGCAACTACCAGACAGAGGAGAAGGGAGTTTGCCAAGTGTCTGATTCATCTGTTTGCCTGCTGTGGGTTCAGCACTCGGTTAGACTGAGATATGCTCCCAGTTTTCAAGTTGCTTATTTTAATTGTATAGCTAGTCTTAACAAATGGATGCAGGCAGACAGGCTCTTACCTCGGCTAAGCTCCTCTTAACATCCCCCAGTGCCATGAGAACATCTTTTGTAGGGATGACGCCTGTAAAGGAGAGGGAGAGATTAGTGCTGCTCTCAGCTCAGGTTAGCTCAGATAGATGTACTCATCACTCTGAAATCCCCAACAGGTTGGAGGCATGGGAATACAAATTTTTGGTGCTTTATGTTAGGAGACTAAAAGAACGCAAGGACCACAGCCAAGGGTACCTCCAAATGTTCTTTAAAGGGGGAAAAAATTCCCGGCACAAATTGACACGAGAGGCACCTAGGTGCTCTCCCCACAGCCACAGAAGCTCTCATGATCTGCGTCTGCTCTGGGAGAAAGCAGCAACATCCAAAAATCACGGAGGCTGGTGCCTATGCTGCCCGATCCAACCTCTCCATCCAGCACAACTTGATCCTGAGCTGCAGCACTCAAGATGTTTCTGCAGAGCTCCATGCTCACCTATCACAGCCTTCATGAGGTATGTTTTGCTCTGCTTGGGAGAGATGCAATGATTTAAGGCATCAATACAGAAAATACCACTTAAATGTTAGCTCTATTTTGCTGTCAGTATGGGGCATTTTAGAATACTGTTGGGTTTTTTTCATATAGGCCATAAAGTCAACATTAGAGGCTTCTGTCACTAAGTAGGCAGCAGAAGCAGTACAGGAAAAGCACCCCATCACCAGAAGGGGATTAAAGAGATGGTAAAATGTTCCAGCCCAGGCCACCTTTCACTGTCAGCTTTTATTTCTTTGGGGTTGCAGGGGAGGCACTGTCAGGACTGGCCAAATTCAGACATGACTTCAGAATTGTTTAGTTAAGAAGTGAACTAAGAGCAGGCTGTCATGTCCAGCTGCTGCAGTGGCCTGCCCATGGAGGACAGTATATAAGCACCGGGATAAAGCTGATGGATGCTCAAGTGAAGGCAATCCAGGGAGGGAGCAAAGCAGGAGGCACAGTGCAGAAGATGGAGCTTCGTGCAAGCGGTGAGGGACAAACTAGAAGACAGATGTGAAGAAAAAGGGTCTTATGTCCTCAGTCCCCCTCCATCCCTGAAGTCCAGTTAACGCTGGGAGCTGGTGGGATTGAAATGGACTGGAGAGCAAAAGGTCTTTCCAACATGGCTGAGCACCTCCGTTTGAGAGCCCCTTAAATACACTCCCGCCATCATGGGAAGGCTCCTTCTCCCAGCACTTACCCTGTTCCCCTGCCAGTGTCATTAGCAAGTGCTTGTCATTCTCATTGGGTTTGCTCAGAGAGATCAGCCAGCGGTCCTGCAGTCCATCTGCCTGCCTGGAGAAGGCGTCCTCCACCAGTGCCAACAGCTGGGGACCCCTCTCCAGCCGAAATTCCTCCTGCCACAGAAAGGCACCTTGGTGAGCACGCGGTGGGAACAGGGCAGATGTAGCACCGCAGGGCTGGCACGGCTGCGTGGCTGAGACCCCTGAACCAGGCGTGCCCAAGAGCAAGCAGCGCTAAATCTAGTGCAAAGCTCCCCTGCACATCTCCTGTGCCCTAGGCTGGACCTGTGTACATCTCCTGACACCCCAACGCTCCTCCCCGGCTCCTGCGGCCACCATACGCCCCACACCGTGCCAAGCCCAGGTCCCCCCGCACACAGGGGTCCTGAACCGACACTACCGTGTAAGGCAAGAAGGAAGCAGCCAGGCTCTTCCCCGCAGCCAGCGCGGGGTCAGCGGGTGCCGCTCAGCCTGACGTGCTCCAGCCATCCCTCCGCGGGCTCCTTTGCCGCTTCCTCACTCCTGTGTTTCTATTCTTATCTCCGGTTGCCATGCCAACCTGAAGGCCACACAGACGATTAATAAAATGGAGAGCTCTTGTTGCCATGGCAATTCGAAGCGCTCAGGGCAGGCACAGGCCTGTGCCGAAAATGGCCTAATTGGAAAAGGCACCGGTGACTGGGGCCTGAATCACAAGGGTCTGCCAGCGCCCCGTCTCACCAGGTTACGGGTTTCGGCACGGGGAGGCAGGAGGAGCCGGGCGAGGACGCAGCACCGTGGTGCTCAGCTGCGGCTCCCGCTCCCGGCCCCGCTGCCCGCCCGCGGCTCTGTTTTGGGGGATGCGGAGGAAGGGGGAGCAGCTGAGCCCAAGAGCAGGAGGAGGGCAGAGGCGAGATGTTTCTAGTGATGGGGAAAGCAGAGGTTGCAGAGTACTGATAAACTCTCCGTGGTGGAGCAAAGGGAGCTGTGAAGGAGCCTGAACGCACATGTGCTGAGGTGAGGTCACCTCCCGATGCGTAGCCAGGTACCGCTGCTGGGTCAGATCCTGCAGTCCTCACTTGGGCAAAACTCCCAGGTATATTGGGTGGGAGATGTGCCCAGAGAGACTGAAGTGACTCCCTTGCCCAGAGCCTGTTAGGAAGATAAATGGGCTGCCAGCTTAACCCAGTAAAACAGACATCACCCCTGCAGCAGGTAAAAGCCTGGCACTATCAACAATATTAAAGCTCAAGGTGCAAACCTCTGCAAGGGGCTAAGCATCCTCTTTGTCCCTCGGCTTTTCAGTGAGGCTCAGTACCACACCAGACCAGGGCACCAAAACATAGGCAATACATGAGGAATCCCCGTTCATACTAATTTAAACTACAGCACCTGCAGTGCAGGTTCTCCCTCACAGCCCTGGAAATCCAAACACCAGAGGGCTTGGATAGAGAAACCAGAGAGCAAAAGGGACATGCAGAGTGTAGGTGAGTTGCCCAAACTGAGCAAATTACCATGGGTAGGAAACAAACTGCATCAACATCAGTGGAATGGAGAAGAGCTTGATTCCAGCTTCAGCCATGCAAAGTGGTAATGGGAGGCAGGGAACGAAGCGATGTTCATGTTAAATATGTATGTTGACAAGTGTCCCTTTGAATATGGGGGAGGGCAGCACAAATCATTCACTGGGAAACATGTTTTGAAACATGAAATCAAGTAGAAAAACAGCTCAGCCCTGCCCATCCCAGGGCACTGTCTTCTTTCAGCAAGGAAGAACTGAGGATTCAACAGTAAAGACACAATTTGGTCAAAAGACATCTACTGTTCAGTTCTCACCCCTCCAGTGGTTTAAACAACTCAAGTGCAAGCGACCAGAGGAAGGAAGCTACTATGTATTACAAAATTAACCAGCATTTAAACTCCACAGAGACGGGAGAAAGAGCAATGGGGACTAGGACATGGAGAAAACAGGGCAGCAGGACTCTGGCTTGCAAGGAATGATTTTCTGAGTCGTCACTGTAAACTGTAGCAGAGATACTTAAAACCCTACAAAGAGAAAACTGGTTTGCCTAAATCAGGAGGAAAGAGACTGACTTTTCATCTACCCTTAAAGCAGCCAGCATGCTTTACTTGCACAGCAATTGCCCTGTTTTCCCTATCCCCAAAAAGTTTACCTTAAAAAGACAAAAACAAAAAACACCCGCACAAAAAATACACCCCAACACCTCACCAGCAGTGGAAACAGGTCAGTGCCATGGAGCCGCCCTGCAGTAACAACACCAGCCTGCTCTGCCCAGAGCAGGAGCCGCAGAAAGCGAGAGTGCAGACACACGAGGCCAGAACACAGCTCCCTGATGAAACATTTCGGTCTCGGGCTGTCAGGCTCGTAATCATTTCTTAGAGTTATGAAAGGCACCTTCACCCCAGGCCCTTCACAACTGGTTTTAAAGTGCCTGATAAAAGGCCCAGCAGAGGAGAATGAGCCCTTTTACCAGGGACCCACAAGGGGCTCTGGGCTCATGAATTAATTGCAGCTTTATGGGGATGGATGGACAGGCATTGGATCAGCAGAGCGTGGCTGGTTAACAGACCCAGATAACACATAAGATAACAGCGCGGGGAGAACAGGCACTTAAGGAAGTTTTAGTGACAGCTGCTTGACACTGAACCATTCACACTGCAAATGGGGAGTCCCTATTCCTCTAAGCCATCAGAGGAACATTACTATATCCTGGAAGGAGGGGAAGGAAAAGAAAGAGGGGGAAGGAGAATCACTTCAATCCTGCCATGTTTCCTGCCAGTAAGAGGTGCAATGTTAAAAGCTCTCACGTCTCACGACAATCCAGGTACTGACTGGCACAGACTTGCAGCCAGGAGTTAGTCAAAATCCAGTATGGGACTGACGTGCTAGACTTTGAGCAAAATCCTCTCTCCCCACCCACTCTTTCCCTATTTGGAGAACAGAAATATTTCTGTCCTCCTCCCCTTCTCTCCACAGACTCTATAGGGACTTGGAGATTTACTGCTTTTAGAATGTTTTGTAGTAAAAGCAGGCAGCAGGAGCTGTGCCTGCCTCCAAATCTCTAGGTACTTTTCTCCCCATGCCATCAAATCCCTTTGGACTGACTTACACAGTCAATGTTATCCGACATATTCAGGATGATGTAGTTTTTCCCCGCAAGGTTGCTCCATTCTTTGCAGATCACCTGGAGAGACAAGACAAAGACAGCTGGGTTCGGGCAGCAAATGCAGCTCTCCTGCTGAAACCATGGGGTACATAAGGGACAGGAGCAAGGGGCTGCGCCATACCCCTGAGAAGCGCTTCTCAGAGGATCTAACTGTCCTCTGACACTCTGTACTAAGGAGGAATCACCATTTCAGTGCTGGAGCAGGAGGCAGGGAGAAGGTTACTGTGCCAGCTTGCCACAGCCCAGCTTACCTTCCATCTCTTTCTAGACTCTCGGAGGACTCGGAGTACTCAGTGGAAAGCTCTCCAGCCTGTAGCCTTATTCTGTATGTGATCAGCACTTAGCACAACACAAAACCGAACCGGGACCCTCTGCGGTCCTTAAACAAACTGGTGAGACAGGGCAGTGCTTTGCAGGCAGGATCGGATGCACAGAGGGACTAAGTCACTTGCTCAGGCTCCCGAGTATGGTGGGGCAGAAAGCAAAATTAAAAGCTTTCCCTAGTACTTCCTCACTAGTCAGCTCCTGCTACCTATCTTCCCTTAACCAGCTGCCAGTTTGCTGGATTCAGGAACTGCAGTTCACCTCACGCCTCCTCTCCCACGGGCTCTCCTAGACCGTCATCCTCACAGATCGCTGTACCCTGCTCCACCTGCTCTGCATCTGGTCCCTGCAGGCAACAGCAGCAAAAATAGCACGTCCTTCTCACTCCCGTTACAGAAATCCTTGGGGCCGTTTTTGTCCTGACACTTCCAATAATGCAGGCTGAGGAGACAAGGAGCTTTCACTGCTGTGCATGCCCCAGAGGGCAGGTGTTTATTAGCAGCAGGACTTTGTGCAGCAGTTCACTGGGGAAAGATGTGAGGGGGCAGGGCTTTCACCATGGATGATGGGTACCCTTAAGAAGTGCTGGGAGAAACTCTCCCCAAAGTTCAGTTTTGCCTGGGTGAACAGAAGCAGCTACTTCCACCAGTTAGACTCAGGGATGTGGGTAAGCTTAAGGGATTAAACACACCCCAAGAAAGAAGTACCCAGATATCTCCACTGGATCCACCCGCCCACTCCCTGCTCTCAGTGCTACCTGTGCTGAGTCCCAGGGCAGCTCTGTCGGCAGCACGGCCATGCGGGCATCCCCAGCCTGCGGTGACAAGCTCCTCTCTGCTGCCACAGTCTCAGTGGATGACTCGGTGTCATTCCAAAAGGGATCCAGCGCAGGCTCGTCAGCCCTGTCCCATGGAGACACAGAAGTGGGGTGCTGATCACTCCCAGAAAGAGTCTGGGTGCCTGGGGAGCTGCCTCCAGGAGAGGGTGTCCCTACAGGTGTTTCCGCAGTCTGCTCCATTTCACTTAGCACTGTGGGCTCCAGCATCTCCCACCCCACTGTGGTCTCTGAGACGTCATCTCCGGCTGAATGCTCTTCCCCACCAGCCTCCACCGTGGTCTCTGCAAGCTCTGCTCCCGTGGTAGTCACAGTCAGCTCCGAATCTGCTCCCCCAACAGCCCACGTGTCCGCGGCTGTCACCTCAAAGTGCTCTTCTGGAATACTAGGAGACCTCGCAGCAGTAGTAGTAGAAAAAATAGGGGACATAGGCAGAAGACCTGGTCCCATGCTGCTCCCAAGGTCTAAGCCTGTAGGAACAGAGTCCTCTTCTTGCCCTCCTATGGCTGCCTCAGTCACAACACCTGGTCTGGCAGAGGCTGTGGAAAACAGAAGGGAGAAGGAGTCCTCTTGGTCCACTGATTCAGAAGAGGCAACCTCTGGCCCGGAGGTCTGGAGGCTCTCCACTCCTCCTCTTGAGTGGTCTATAGGGAGCAGCCCCTCCTCTTCCTCCAGCGTGCTGGAGAAAGGCGTGTGCAAGTCAGGCTCAACAAATTCTGCCAGCGGCTGGACAGTGGCTGTTTCCCAGTTGTCTTTCACCTGTGTCCCATTCCCTTTCAGCAGAGCCTTCTGAGATGCAGTAGGAAAGCTGTAATCTAAAAAGAGATCCAAAAGACTTCATGTCATATCCCAAGTAACCATGAACTCTGAAAGGCAGAGAGTTGGCCCCACTGTATGTGTCTAGCCACAGATGGGGTCATAGGGCAGAGACCCTCTAAGAGCAGGTAGCCTGTCACTCAAAAGAACAGTCCCATCTGACAAGTGCAGTGCAACCTTCTGCTCTTCCCCAGCTCCCTGTCCCATCCCAGCAAACCCACTTTCCCTAGGGATAATTCACATGTTCATTCTCCCTACTCCTTTCTGTCCTGAAGGTGTTTTCACAGACTTGCTTGCCAGGAGATCTGCAAATAACAGCTTTGATACCTGGTATCTCAAAGGTGATGTTATAAGTGTTAAGAATTAAGCTGGGACCAAGGGATTAGTTTCACACAAGATTCAGAAAGATACTGGGCGCTAGCAGCAATCAGCCACAAGCTAAATGGGAAACACTAGGGAAAAGAAACAACAGCACAGCAAAGGAAATCCTACTCCTTGGCACGCCCAAGTAATACCACCAAAACCTGAATCAACCTGGGCATCTTTGAAACGCAGAACTTCAGTTGGTACAGCACTTCACAGCAGCAAAGTCATCCCAGAAACATCTGCATGATGAGTTTTGCTGCAAGGAAAGAGAATCCAGAAACAAGAATCAAATCTAACTCTCCTCCCTCCAACTTCAGCCCCTGGTTGTTCTGCAGCTCTGACCACGAATGCGTGTGATGTTGTTAGACAAAAGCAGAGAGATGCACCTCACAAATGTAAGGTCGGAGCAGGCAGTGGCTTCCTCTGGAAGCCCAGCAAGGAGCTGGGATCCCAGGATAAGGAGAGTATCTGTAAGATCCGACACGTTAAGCTCAGAGTGCCAGGCATAATTCCAGCAGGCATAAATCAACCTTCATCTTTCTTGAGAAACTGCCTGTACCCAAGGAGCTTCATTTCAGGACTTTGCATCCCAGTTAACTCTCTTTGTCCCCAAGATGAGCGCAGCACATTGACTGAGAAAGGGAAGGAAGAGGATCCCTCTGCAGCCAGAAACGAGCCCCCTGCCCCGTCTATGGTTACTGTTAGTAAGTGACTGAAATCCCCAAGGCCCCCATCTCCTCTCCTGCCAAAGCAGACGCTCCACTGAGCGCAGCGGGCAGCAGCTGTCTGGATGCCTTACATGGGAGATCTGCGCAACGAATCTCCGTGCATCCCTGACTCCAGTCCATCGCTTGCTGCTGCCGGAGTGGGTGCGAGCTCGCAGGCAGGGAGGGCCATGTCAGCAAACACATCCATTGCCTTGGATATTCCCTGGCAACCAGGGACTGCCCATGCTGCTCCTGTGTGCTCCTCCCCATCCCTCCCAAGCAGAGAAACACACTGCTCCCCCACCCTGAGCAGGAGGTGCATAGATGCTTCTGTTCAGCTGGCAAGTGGCTTCCCTAACCCACAGCTCATTCCCTTCATGCTGTCAGCAGCTCTCTCCAGATGCTGCCCAAAGATGAGCATGATCCAGCTGCTGACCTTCAGGGTCATGATGTGGTAACTGTCTCCCAGTTTCGGCTGCGAACAGGCCACTGAGACCTACCAACCACCGCAGGCAGAAGCAACATCCGCTTTCCTGCTCTGTTTCAGTAGAGAGCACCCATCCTGACTGAGACTCTACCCAAGGACCCTGAGGATTTAAAGATTTCTGCTACCGAGCAGCCTACCAGGTGATGCTCCCTCAGAGGCCCGGGAGGCTGGTAAGAGCAATCAGCGGCAGCACAGACAAAAACCATCTCCCCTCCGCTGCCTGGCACTGGTATTCCCAAAGGCCCTTACCCACAGCTACACATCGCCATGTCTGCAGACACAGTCACTGCCTTGCTAGATGGTTGGTGGTTAATGGCAGGAACAGCCACAGATCACAGGATTGAGGACATCAGGTCGGGACCCTCTTCAGACAGATGGTGAAGGTTTAGTGCATCTCCCTGGGCTCTGCTCCTCCTCCTGCTGCAGGGATGCTCCGGGTCTGCACCAAAAACACTAACTTCAGCAGGAACCCTGCCTACCCGGACATGCTATGGACGAAAAGTGAGGTGTTTGCCCCTTAAAACAAGGCCCCGTCAGATGATATGTTCTTTCTGACGATCAGTGATCCAGCCTGCCACCTCCTTTGCCTAAAGACACTCTCAGGTAGTCTCAACTCCTTTGCACCTCCTCTCTTCCCACCTGGAGGAGAGCAAGAACTGGCAGATGGGCACAGCAGAAAAACAAACAGGGAAAAAGCGGCATGAAGTTTGCCCCATGGCAGATAGAAATGCTGTTGGTCTGTCAGCTCTCCTTTGAAGTCACACATTCGACCTTTCCTTAAGGTGCTCTGTCACAGATATACTAGCTCCCGTTGGGGAAAGCGCCACATGGTATAGCCATGCTGCCTCTCCACCAACAAGATCTAAGGATGCTGGAGGGAGGCACTGCTTCCTCTGCCACCTCTCCCAGGCAATGGACGCTCAGGGAGAACTCATCCCATTCTCTCCCAGCCGGCCTCTGTCTTACAATGCGGCCAAAGACTGAAACCTGAGCTGCTTCCCTGGGCCAACAAATCAACAAGGTAGAAGCAGACACAAGAATCCTCACACTCACTACTAACTTCATTAATATCCCCACTGGCCACCAGTGTCTCCACTATCCTGCATACTAAGCAGGGAGCATCCTTCTCTCATCTGGTTCATAAGACCCCACTGATGAGAACGTCAACTCCCACAAATCTTGCAAGGGCCGTTATTCAGATTCACGTAGAGAGCAATGAAACTCGAGGCATTTTGGTCAGAGTTGTGCTGGTTTGTGCTCCTTCAAACCAGGAGCGCTCTGTACAACCCAGTTCTCAAAGCAGTTCAATCACTTTCCAGGTTCAGAGGTTCAGAGATGGTGAGTCAATCCTTCCTTCCAGACTTTCCAGCTAGACACTTAGTTCCTGTCTGGAATCACGTCCTACTGCCTCACTACCAAGGGCAACTGTCCACTTCCCAAGATCAGGTCTCTTTAAGGCACTCATTTTCTTCTAGTTTACATCCCTCTTCTATGATTTGAAGGACTTTTTGCACCCTGTCCATCTCCCCAGTATGACCCCAGCATCTTCTTCCCAAGGCTCCTTCCAGACAAGCTGGTTTCTGTCACTTATCTGTGCAATGCAGTGCTAAGAGCTTCCCTGTTCGAAGACTCTTCTCAGCATTTCCCTCGATTCCCCTTCCCGCCAGACCTAAGGGAACTCAAAGGTCATCTCCCATTTTCAGTGGCGCCTTCCAACATTCAGCTAGCAGTTCCCCTCCTGCGCGTGGTCTTCTAGACCCTACAACCCATTGGCCCACCTGGTTGTCCTCCACCTTCAGCAGAACTTCTACACCTGGCTGCCACACCCTGGGCACATGGAAGTGCAACCATAGACCTTCCCACCTGCCTACACCAGTGCTATTCACTCCCATCCCCAGCAGCTTGTGTGGAGAGAAGCAGCACCCAAGGAACAGAGAGGCCAGAGGGACCCAGGTGACCTGTGCTGCTCCTGCAGAAGTGGGGCAGGGTCTTCTGTTGAAGACGACGGGTATTATGGAGCTGACTGCAGTGCCAGATTTGTCAGGCTTGTTTATCAGCTCATCTAATTTCAGCAAGGAAGCAGAGCACTGCCAAAGAGTAGGGTGCCTGAGAAGGGAGGAGGTAGTAACTGCACACACCATCGGCTCCTTCCCTGCCAGGGTCTGCTCTGTCAGTCTCCCACCAAGATCAGCAGTAGCTTGGAGCACAAGAGGAACTTGTGGCCACACACAGAGGTGGCATGTGACACGGACCCCTTCCAGCCACAAACGAGCAGCCAAGCCATGATGGAGCCAGCCCGACCGTAGAGAGGGACAGCTCAGGAGAACTGCCCGACAGAGCCACAAAACTGTCCCAGCATCTCTGGCCAAACAGTCCAGCAAGGGATGGACCAGACGAGCGCCGTGGGCAGTCACAGCTCCATGTCACATACTCTCCCAGAGCTTCTCAGTCATACCACCCCCTTGGGAGACTGGTTCACCAATATGAAATTCCACACCTCCACCTCACCTCTTGTCACCACATCCTTAGCTACTCCCCTTAATGCCTGATGGAAGCATCAGTAGCAATGCTACTCACATTGCAGCATCCAGCTGTCTTCGTCTCCTCCACCACCCTCCCCAGCTTTTCCCTTCCAAGCTCTCTTGCAAAGACCCTCAGGCACTGTTTTCTAAAGAAACCATCTCGCATAGCCCTCCTGCCACTCCAAGTCCTGCCCTTTGCATCTCCCAGCAGACCTAGGTCTGGGTTACGCAGATTCGTTTCCTTCGCCTGGGGAGACAATTTTCCCTGGGAGGGATGAACACAAGCTCCAAAACCTCTGCAAGAGCCGCCATGTAGGTGATGTCCTGCTTGCTCTGCAATCAACACCAAAACTTTCCTGACAACAGGCAGACCAAGACTTGGCACTGCGCCAAAGCATGATTCCCCAAATTCATACATTTCTGCTTCTTCATCCAGAAGAGCTGGTCTCAGTCACTGCCCAACAAGGCTCCCTACCCTGTATTTGCCACTATTAGCTGTTTAAGCAACTGTGACAGCTCAGAAAAAGGGTGACCCTCATTGTTTTTAGTACATATAACCTGACCATAAGGTCTTTATTGGATTAAACTGGAAGATCATGTTAACCAGTGATTGAATTACTGATAACGAGAGGGCACTGTAATAAAGACAAGAACAGCCCCGGGCTCCCACCACACCACCACAGCCTGCTAGCACCCGCCAGCTTTGGGAAGTGCAAGGTGCACTCTACTCGCTGCTTAAAAAGCAGCCAGGTCTGAGGTGGTACTGCTCGCCGTTTTGCAATATAGAGCAGTGAGGCTTACTGCAAAAAGGCATATTTCATCTGATTGAAAGTGCAGGGGGATTTCAGAGAGACAAAACGCAATTACTGGTGCTGGAATTGAGCCAGTTGGGGCTAATAGTCTAATCTTCCAGAAGAGCTAGGAGAAGTTACTATGTGCGACTCCAAGACAAGTCCACACACACAAAAAGAGATCACAGCTAAAAGAGAGACCCAGGGTAGCAAAGTGGTTAGGTCTCATTACACTTGGAATTTGCTTCAGGTAGAGACTGGGCACCAAGTGCTACGGCTGTTCCCAGATAGCCCCATGCCTTTCTCCTGCTGACTGCATGAACTGTGTTAAGGCTAAAATCAGCCACCCTCACCCAAACACAGAGTCGGTCAAGGATAGCTGCACCAGAAGAACACTACGCACAGAGAAACCCTCTTTGTCACAGGTCAGCCTTTGCCAGCAACGTCTCGGTCGAGACGGCTTGTCCCGAGATAGATCACCTAATGTGTCAGCGTACACTAAACCAGGGCGTAAACAAGAGGCATCCCGGGAGCTGAGCTCAGGCAGGGGCTGCTCAGCACTAAGCTCCTTATGTAGACTGTCTTTACCAGGTGCTTCATTTCATTAATGCTTGGGCTGAAGATGGTATTAAGAACTGCAGATTTGCCGTCGTCTGGATGAAGAGGCAGCAGATTTCAGTACGGCTGAGAGATATTGGGATGTCTCTGGCCAGAGGCAAGTAACTCATCACAGAAGGAAGTAAATCTCACTACCAGAGAAGAGTTGGGGATGAAAGATATTTTATCCCATTAGCTGGTCACAAAACTTATTTTTCTTTGAATGCAGTCCTTCTAACTTGTCTGCCCTGCTACCCCTCACCCTAGCTCTCCTGCGAATCCCTTCTGCTAATTACTATGAATAATTAAAAGATTACAATTACCCCCCCCAGCGCCACATGCTATACTAATGAACCACCAACCTATACGGCTATATTTGATAGCTCCCAGCACAGTCACGCCTGGGTCTTCAAAGACCCAACCCTGCAGCTGAAAGAGCAGACTCTGGCTGTAAGGAAGTGAGTTTCATGCCAGCCCACCATCACACTGGAAGATGTGATGATGAACTCCAACCCTTGGAGGCTCAGCTGTTGGGCAAGGGAGGAGAGGGACTGAGTGCCTTCATTCACCAGACATCCCCAAGTCTTGTGTCAGTTTCTGGGAGCCTGTACTTCCCAGCAATTAACGATTAGGCTGCCTCAACCTAGAGCCTTCACTGGCAGGGGAACACATGGGGCACTGTGCTCTGAATGAGTGAAAGGAGAACACTGAGCGTGCAAACCAGGGAGTGCTCCAGGATGGATACGCCATCATTTAACTCTTTCACTAAAAATCAGGGACTCAAAGAGACCTGCAGCCCTAGTGACTCCCATCTTCGAGCCCTAAAGCCAGAAGAGAGGCTGCATCTGTTGCCCAGGAAATTCAGTGTGACAGCAGGAAGCACGGGGGATTGGAAGCCTCCAGGCAAAACAAGATGGGGAAGGTGGGAAGAAGGGAAAGTAGGACAAGCAGGGCCAGGTGTGAGTCCCTGCACGTCCACTGTATCTTCAGGGTTGATCTGTGGCTCAGGCCAATTTGATACCAAAGGTGAAACAAAGCAGCCAAACCCAAACTACAACCCGAGAATCTTCTGGGCTCCCCAGAATCCTGAAGGCAGTGGGATGCAGGAGTAACAGGTTCACAGCTCCACTGACTTGCCTCTTGGCTGAAGTACAAGTCACACGCTGCTTCCTTCCATAAGGATATGGCATCCACATTCCCACCAGACCTAATCTATCTCTTCCAGACGCAGCTCCACTAGGTAGCAGCTGTGCACGGGTTAGCACACACGCAAGCGTGCACTTCTGTGCACACTCAGACAGAATGAGACAAATCTCAGGGTCCTTCTACAGGCCGGCACTCACTGATGTCAACTCAGATTTACTGTTTCGTAGCACAAATCAGCAAAAGGACATTATTCAGGAGAGTCAGAGCCCCGGGCTGAGCTGCGCTCTGCCAGTGGGAGTTTGTTCTCACTTTCTAATGGACTAACAGGTGGCCCTAGACACCACATGTTTTCCAGAAACATTTTTAAAGGATGTTCGAGTGCACTTAAAAACAAAAAAAAAAAAAGGGGGAGAGCAGCAGCTGCAGATTGTTATTACTTTTCATCTCTTGCAGCCTCAAAGTTGCACAAAGGCAGAGGAGTCTCCCCACACAGACTTCATAAGGACATAAAAAAAGGAGAGGTGACTAATACAGCTTTGAAATCTCAGGAGATCTGGCACATCTGCAGCAAGACCACCAATTCCAGGCCAAATATCTTTACATCAAACACAGAAAGAAGCCAGCACAGGTCTCCTTTCATAGCACGGAATTTTCTCTTTCCAGTAGTGTAACAATCCCAATTTTTTGTCTCGATTGATACAGGGTCTCAAATCTGTGCCTGGGATAGAGCTACCAACTATGCCAGGCTACACTTTGCTGTCGTTCGGAGGCAAATCTCACACAAGGAAAACTTACACTATAAACTTTTTTTTTCCTCTTCAACAGCAGCTGTTTGAAACTGTTTAATGGATTTATATGTTGAAAATAACCTAACAGATGTCATCACACAGTTCCACAAGGTATGACACGGCATCTGTCACACATGCAGCACGTAAGACCCATCGGTTGTGTGCACCTCTCCTGCACAGGCTTTGCATGACAGGAGAAGGCCGCCCAATTTAGGGATGCTATTACAATAGCCTTTATTGTAAAATGACACACAGCAGGTTTCTAATTAAATTTTAAGTAGAAATGCGCTCCCAGCTCTTGAATAATTCAAACTGTTCTATTAACCAAGGTTCTGAAATGCCACTGAGACACGAGCTCTGGACACAGCAACGGCCGGAGGAAAAAAGCAGTGCTTGGAAGCATAGAAGTGGTTAGCTGGGCAGTGGATAGGGCAGGGTACACTTAAAGGACAGCTGAAAGAGCACATCTGCTCGTGGAGGAAAGCACTGCAGGCAAGAACGGAAGGAGAGAGGAGCGTGCTCTGCATGCAAATGGGGCGAGGCACGTGCACGAGGCGAGGCTGGGTTCGGTACCCAGCGCATCTCGCTCTCAATGCACAAGCACACGCTGTTCTCCAAGTCACGTCCAGATCCGTGAGTACATGCAGGTGCCTGCTGGCACACAAATAAAAGCGCCGCTGAGCACGCTGCCAGCGCGTGAGAGCGGCTAAGCCAGCGCACGTCCCAGGGATGCGCCGGTGGGAACACCACCCGCCCCCAGCATCGCTGCGGAGGCAGCATCCGCACAGCTTCCCCGCGGCCGGGCCTGCAAGCATCCCCGGCCACGCAAGTGCGGGCAGCACGAGCACAGCCAGACGAGTGAAGCAGCAATGTCAGTGAGCAACGGGCTTTGGAGACCTAAGCCGCGATGGCCCTTGCCCCGCACAGCGTGCGCCGTGCCCCAGCGCGCAGCCTGAGCCGTAGCGCCGCGGCAGCCCTCAGCCCTGCGCGAGCACGCGTCTTTTCTAAGGTCACAGAAATAGGAGCGAAGACAAAACAAGACTTGTGCCTTCTAACTGCAGAACGCAGTCAGACCGGCCGAGAGGGAGGCAGCGACACCGGATAAGAGGAGGGATAAGGCTGAAGCCTGGCCCCTGGGTAACAGATAATACATGCCCCACATGACACTTAAGAGCAGGAGCATGTGAAATAATCTCCTAAGCCACTGGAAACCCTGCAATGCTCCTGCTCCTTCCTTCCATCCCTCTCCCGAGAGCATCTCAAAGCCAATGAGGGGCTCGGGGAGAGAGCCCTCAGTGGTCTCAAAAGACACTCCACAGAGGAAAGCAAGCTAAATGCTAACGAAACTCATTTTGGCCATGACTGCCCAGGGAGCAGGCAGGACAAGGTAGGCAACAGGACAGCTGCCCAGGGGAGAAAAACTGCTGTCTTCTCTCAGACCAAATCCCCACTAAAGTCACAGAGTGAGGAATCCAGAATTCAGACCAGGGAACTCAGCTTTGACTCAGACTCCAAGATGGCCTTGATCTCTGAGCTGGGGTCCTGAGATCTTTAGGTTGTGCTCAATTGACAGCAACAGAAAGAACGAAGAGAGAAGAGAGCATAAAAGGGAGAAGGAGAGAGAGAGAAAGAAGGGCACAAGGCAACAGGAAACTAGGTGGAGGTAATACTTTTCCCAGCTCATAGCAACTCAGGAATAAAGGCTCAGCTGTAACTTGGTTTCTAAAGCCTGAGCTTGCTCAGGGTTCACTGGGGACACATCAGGCACTGAGGTGAGAAAACAGAGCTGACATTTAATCTCAGGCCCTCTTAGCAAGAGTTGTGTCAAAGCAGGAGGACAGATCCCTGCATCCTTCCGTCTCCCCAGAGTCTCTGCAGAGCAGGGAGGAAGAGCGGGGTAAAAATAACCTACCTGTTGCCGGTCCCAATTCCATGCTGGAGTCGTTGAGCTCTCCTCCATCTTCCCAGAAGTACTGCGGGGGCTGTAAGATCTTGGACTCCTCATTCTCCTCGCTGGCAAAGCCCGATCCTGGAGCAGCATGCAGAGAGCCAGGGGCAAGATCAGGCTCCGCAGCCTCTGGGCTGGTTTGCTCGTGGGAATTCATGGCCTCCAGGTGGGACATCATGGCAAGCTCCAGCAGGGAAGTTGACGTGAGGCCATCAGCGGTTGGCTCCTCCGAGGAGCCAAGGCAGAGGCCCAAGGTCCCTGTAAAATGAAGGTAAACCTGGATCAGAGATAGGGCTGACACCCACTGGGCTTGGCTCCTCCTTGCAGCCTGCTCCTGCCAGCCCAAGCCGCTTCGCGCACCTGCCTCCGGGGTAACCCCGCAGACGGGCTGTGCTGTCAGCCGATGAGGAAGATCAGGGCATTTTGGGGAACATCCACAAACACGCAGAGGAGCATTCACACCCGGAAGGAGTCAGCGCCAAGCAGCCATCCAGCCTGGAGCACCTCTCTTCAACGGGGCAGTGATGGTTCACCTTCCCTGAGGTTTTTTGCCTCTTTGGAAGGACGGGTGCCTTGTTAATCACCCATCCTGGAGAGGAGCTGGAATGTCTTATACCTAAAGCCATGAAATTCTGGCCCTCTGAAGTCAAAGGCAGTTTCTCATCCAGCTGTCACCCAGGCAAGATTTCACCCTAGTGCTCCTGATCTGCAGCTGTATTATATGCAGGGGGATTGACTTAAACCAACATTATCTACATCACCAATATTAATCATGTTTTAAATCAGCAGGCTGGAAATCTATTTTTAAGTCATTGATCTGAACTACATTTTGCATTCACATTTTTTGTTTTCATAAGGACTGACTGTCACAGGTAAGAAATAAAATGTACCAACAGCAAACATCTACCTAGCACTAAGCAGGGAGGCAGGTTGCATTTTTCACTTTTCTTTCAACAATTTGTTTTCTTTCAACAATTAAATCCTTGTTATTTCCATTTTATCAATGACTGACACTTCTTGATTCCTAAATCAGACTTCAATTGCGATTTGTGTCAAGGTACATTCGCATGCATATTGAACTTCAATCAAAATGCAAGAAAACAGCACCTGGAACTTCGCTTTATTCAACTGATAAATACCATGATAAACACGGAGGCATAAGTAAAAAGTGAAATTACCAAAATATGTTTTACATTTAAAACAGTTTCGTTAAGCAAGCAAAGTAACTAATTCCGGTGAACTGAACCAATTGCTTCCTAGCCTTCTGTTCTTCAGCACATTAAAACTAGAAGATCTCATCCTCTCACAGATGATTTTTATTCATATATCAGAAGAAAAAAGGACAAGTTTTCCCGCTTTCTCAGCTCATACTCAGTTTCCCAATTCTTAATGAACTAGTCACTGAACTGAACTGAACTAAGCTGAAATGAAGGCTAATTTGGTATTTTTCTTTGATAACTGATTTTCTAGACAAGAGAAATGCAGCAGATCTAATCCATCTGGACTTCAGTAAAATATCTGATACAGCGCCTCATGCAGAATTACAAGAAGGGCAAGAAAAGACGTCGATTAGCAGGAAAACAGTAAGGCATTGGCTATACGAAAAATGACAGAGGTTTGTGCTGGAGGGAGGCTGTTAGTGGAATTCCTCAAGGTCTGTCCTTGGATCTGCTGTTGTCTAACATTTTCCTAAGTGACCTTGGAACAAAAATTAGGAACATAACGAAATTAGCCAAGGACACAAAGCTAGGAGACATGTAGAAAGACTGTAGGTACAGCTAGGTTACCTTGAGAATGGAAGTAACAGAAATATTATGAAAAGAAATAGTACAAAGTGGTAAGTCATCACCTTGAGAACCAGCACCAAATATTTCTGACACAAGATAGGAAACCATCTATTAGATATGTCTTAAGAGGAGAAACACCTGTATTAGAAACATCTCTGAGCTATCACTGGGATGCAGATGTGAAAATGCTTGCACAGTCCTGAAGTATTAGAAATAGAGAGATTTTACAAAGCACTGCTGAGACATCACCTGGGTGCTGCACGCAGATCTGGATACACGTGGCCTGAAATGATTTAAGCAGAGCTATACTGCCTTCAGGCAAGGGCACAGACTAGGCGACCTCCCGAGGTTCCTTCCCACCACTATGTCCTACGACTCCACATCCCAAATTCACATAAGGGCAAGTGCCAAGATGAGCTATTGGGCAACAGCAGATGGGTTGGCCCTGGTGTTTTCACTGAAAACTGTGGCTTGTTAGCACAAAAAGTTTGGGAGTTGCTGCTCACTTGCCAGGCTGATTACCAAACCTGTCCTCGGCACCCTGGAAGCCAGAAATGCATTTTCTCAAGCCTTCTGCCTGCTCTGACCCTCTCCACCTTCCTCCACTTTTCTCTGAACTGAGCAAAATCCAATACTGGTTACTCTTTCCCATACACACTCGGGCCAAGCTTCAGCACTGCTCATTCTCATTTATTTTGTTCTATTGATCCAAGGCAAGATCGGCTGAGGCCAGCGCAGCAACAAAAAGAGAACGGCAACAGAGGCAGAGCATCGCAGGGGAAGGAAGCTACTGCAGCATCATGGAGCCAACCAAAGTGCCTCTGGGCACCCCTGGGGATGGGCCGGCTCCCCGCGAGCTGTACATGCACAGCAAAGTCCGTGGCTGCAAACGAGGGCTCGCACATCTCTTGTGTGGCAGCACAGATCCGTAGAGACTCGGCCACGCCAGCCCCCGTGCCGATCCAGTGGTGCTCACCGGGCTCCGGCGTGATGGTGCGTAGGCTGGGCTTCCCCAGGCTGACCCAAGGCACCTGCAGCACTAATGGAGAGCACTGCCGAGTTCTGCGCAGCCCAGCGCAGAGAGCACTTGTCTCGAGGAGCTTACGGCTTAAGCAAACATGACAGAGAGCAGCGAGGGGGAGAAAGGGAACATCATTCCCAAAGTTATCCAGAAAAGGGGAGCAGAAGGCTGGGGAAAGACCATGGCAGGTCCAAGGCCACATGGAAAATTCAGTGTAGCTGGGACTGCAGTTGACTGCCTGGGTCCCGCGCCAGCTCTTTATCTACCCGAATGCCTCAGTTTCCCCCGACTCCCATTAGCAGAGACGTGGCTGATGTGGCGCCTTGGCTTTCCAGCCACGCTGCAATGCACATCCCGGGTCTCCCGGCCAGCTAGGCAAAGGCTCAAAATAAAAAACCTCTGCGCCAGCTCCGAAAACTGGCTCGAGCCTCTCCGTTTCCATCAGCTACACCACACTTGGGCTGCCTCAGAGCTCAGCCATCACCGTCCCACCGCCTCTACAACAGACATCTCATGGCAGGTGAACCTGGGCACCCAGAGAGCTGATCCCATCCATGCAGGGAGCTCAGATCCTGGGAATTTGCTTACCCTCATTTAACTCTGAAGTGTTTACACAATTAAAACCGCCTAAGCTGCATTATCTTGTTTACTGGGATGCTCTGCCCTCCTCAGCCCAAAATAAAACTCCACCACCTCATCCCTAAGAATGAGTCATTAATAGACACAGCCTGAGCAAGCCAGGTTTCTTCTGGGGTGGATCTGGAGTAAGACAACACCTCGGGGCCTGACCCACAGGCACAGGAGGCAGAGGCTGCCCTGGAGGAACCCTCCATGCCAGCACCAGCCGGAATGCCACAGGGCTAACGGCACCAGCGCACGGATCAGTACCTCTCCAGCCAGCACCCTGACACCGCTTCACACCTTTTGCACCGGCAGCAAAAACTCAAAGGCTTGGGGTGCCAAACAGCAGACCCAAGATCTGCCACCTTCCCCGTCCCTTCCAAGCATCTCATAAAGGAGCTCAACGCAGCCGTCAACTCCAAGGCAAAGCAAGAATCAACACAGGAGCTGAGAGGCAGGGGAGCATAGCCGAGAGAGGACATCGAATGCCCAAGACATCGGTGGCAAGCCATTTTCTTCCTAGGATGGGGAATAGGGATTAGACGACTTCTACCAGCCATCAGTCTCCCAATTTTGTATTCTAAAAGGCAGATCAAGCGATAGGAATAAAGAAACACAAACGAATAAAGCCCTGCGACTGTAGATGGGAGGGAGCAGGGAACGGAGCCAGGGCTCGCCAGCTGCTTCAATGGGGTGTTTGTCTCTCATTTCTATTTTTGCGGCACCTCTGCGTAACCTGGAGGAGATGAGGCTCTGCATGCTAAAGAGGGCAGCCAGCCTTCGGGGAAACGGCAGGGCTGTGAGCACGGGAGGAAAAACCCTCCCCAGATCAGAGAGAGGAGGGGCGAGAAAGGAGAGAAAGTGGGAGAGGTAGGTGGAGGGGGGAGAGGGAACAAAGGCAGAGAGAGAGCACCAAAACCAGCATGGGAGCTCCCGCGCCGGCTGCAAGCTCGCCGGCTGTTAGCACCCACAAAGGTGACACGTGCAGGTAATGCTGACCTTGCAGAAGATGCTTCACCTCTTTAAAGAGCAGAACGGGGTGATTTCAACAACAGGGAATAATACTGCAGTGTTACCTTCCCAAGGCCACTGGAAAAGGGCCAGCCAGGAGGACACGCAGATGAAATGAGTTTGCTAGTTGCTGTCCCCACTGGCCCCTCAGAAAACGGTTCCAAGTCAAAGTGGCGAAGCTTGCTCTGTTCAGCTCAGCAGATTTGATGCAATAGCCCCGGACAAGGCAGATGGGGGAGTTTTGCTCAACAGCAGAAGAAAAAAATCCAAGGAAAGAACATCTGCCATCTCTCTCCCAAAATGCTGCAGATAAGAGCAGTTTCACATCTCTAAACAATTCTAAAAGAATCCCAAAGTATTTTCTATATTAGCTGACCAAGAACGACTTTATCCCTTTGCCACCAGTCAAGCCACCTCTCCATGGGACAGGGCAGCTGTTTAAAAGCTCCCAGCTGGCCTACTGAATAGGACTAGAAGTGAAAGAGAAAAGAAGTCATTTCTGTATCCAGCTGAAATGAGAGGAAGGATTTGGGGAGATAAAATGGAATCTGGCTGTGACTGTGTCAGACAGCCTTTAAAATTTTCTTGCTTTTTAATTAACAACAAGCAAACCTCAATTTTCTCTCCAAGGAAACACACAAACATCCCTTAAGATGTCATCACATCGGCTTGACTGAAGGGCTGGTGTGCCCTTCAGTTTACCCACTGCAGGCTGGTTTCCCCTCTCCTTCCCGGGTGCTGTGGCTATGCCACAGTGCCACGGAGGCCGATCAGCCTGCGGAAGGGAAGAGCACTCGCTCCCGCTTACCTGTCTCTCACCACCAACTAGCAGAGCCTGTGCAACACCACCCAAGCGCAGCATCACAGTGGGTACCAGGGAGGGGGTCAGAGCACCTCCGTATTGCCAACGCAGCCGCCGCAACAACATCCTTTTGGCCCTGCTACCGCTGCCCTTTCCTTCAAGCCCACCCCAAGCCCAGGAGTTACCCACCAACGTTATCTCCTAGGAGAGCTGGGTCAGGAATGGGTCATTTACTGATAATCGGTTAGGACAGAAACACAATGACCAGATGAGGGAAGCATCTGCCAGGGATATTCCCTCCCCCAGACCACCACGCCTGGAAAAGCTGGGGAGCAAGGCCCAAGGGCAGAGAGGAGAGAGGCCCCAGGGCAGGGCAGCCAACGGCACAAACCGCTTCCAGAACATAACAAAACACAGAGTCATTTAAATAACAAAAAAGGATCCCAGACACAGACAGTGGAGGAAGAGAAGAAAACGCTGCTCAGCTGAGGGATGTCCAAGCCAATCCCCCCACGTCACCTGGAGTCTCCGTGCCCCAGACCCTGAACAGCTTGCACAGGGGAGCACATGGGATGACCACGTATCAGCTCAAGTCCTTTTGGGGCTAATTGAGAGTTACGGACCATACCTGTGCTGGGATGCTCCACCTAAGAGACCTCTCCCAGCCCAGCTCCCACATGGCCCTATTGCTGCTCTCCCATGCTGCACAAGACCACTTACAAATACAGCCAGGTCCCCGATCTCTGAGATCATTTCCAATCCGGGCTTCAGAAAACAAGGTCAGACTGCCATCCTCCTCTGGTACCGCCTGCAACCAGGTCCCTCACCGAGCGTCCCTCTAAAACCATCCACCTTCCCATGGCCCCAGTACAGTCCAGAAAGCCACAGGAAAAGCACTCGGTTCTGCGGTGAGCACACACACTTACCAAGCTGCACCAACAAGAGGGACAAGGCACAAGTGAGGAAGCCCTTGCAATGGGACCACCCTTTAGAGGGAGATCCTAGAGCACACAGTAGCTGTGCCAGCATCTTTAAGCTGTCAGAGATCTTTACAGCTAGCACAACCAGAGAGCTCAAACACCAGGCTACCGGGTGCGCACATCTGCACGCACGCAGTGGGTGCCACCTTGCCCAGGACTGCCAACATTTGCTCCCTTGGCATTTCGGCAGAGAACACCTACAGCACGCAGACCCGGGTGCACGCACGGGAAATGGCACGGCACTGCCAGATGCACCTGCCTTCGCAGGTAATGGCAGATGTGCCCTCTGGCAGCCCATGTGCCCCAGGGCCCTGACCTCCAGGGGTGCTGGGCATCCTCAGCCCCGCGCGGAGAAGAGTCAGGTCTGTCCTTACGATCAGCAACACCAGGACTGCTCTAAGCACCACCACCCATCCCCACAGAAGAGACTCCACGCGAGCAGGTCACGGCGACTCAGACAAACCTGCCTGTCCTTCCCCCTTCGCTCAGCCATTTGTGCCAGGAGTCACAATCTTGCTTGGTTTCAGCCTCCCAGACTGTTTGCCTTCACTCCCTCCCCAGACTGTCTCGTAGCCTTCACACCTCCCTCCTCTGCTGCTGCAATGTCTGCTCTCCTCCGCGCTTCTTGCTAGCGACAGTGGCAGTTCCCAGCTCGGGGGCGGGGGGGAGATGCAGCCCCTGGGGAAACAGCACTGGGTAGACAGTTGTATACAGCAGAAGTGAATTTTCTTTCCTCAGTTACCTTTCATAGGCCTCCTCAAAGCAGCCCACAGCCCCCAGGGGTTAATAGACCACAGGATGAAAGCCACTGATCTAAGAGAAAAACACAGCCCACAGATTCCTTTGCCCTCTCGAAGGCCCAAAGCATTTCATCTGTCTGCTAAAAATCACCTCACCAGGCCTGTGCTTCCTCTTCTCGCTCCGTCCCAACATGGACCAGGTACCCCACGGCGCTCAGTCTGATTTCCAGCACACCAAATAGAGGTCTTCAAAGCCTCCCTGCCCGGGCAGAGCAAGCAGTACTGCAGGTGCAGGAGGGACTTCCCTCGAGATGCGGTCGCCCGTCAAAATATAACAGCAGCCTTTTACACCCAAAAGGTCTTTGAAACTCACTGAGCACAGAACGGTCCCACCCTGCTCCAGCCCCCGCAGCAGCGCAGCGACGAGCACCCCGCCACACGCTGGCACGCCACGCAGCAGCCTCACCCCGGACAGGCTCCACTCTCCAAACCACCTCATGCCTCCTAGGCAAAAATGCTCATGCAAAGGTTTGGTAGTCCCGGGGCACACGTACCAGTCCTGACTACCTTCACAACACACCAGGCAGGAGAGGAAGAGCGGAGAGTGGTTGCGGCTGTCATACAGATGAAGGGCTGCAAAGCTGCCTTCCCAACAGTAAAAAATCATCCTCAAAACAAGAATGTGCATCCAAACCCTGGTAACCACAATGGGGGTTAACCAGGCACGGGGACGGTGGGGGGCTGGCCCGAGCCCCAGCAGGGTGTATCTTCCTTGCCAGCATCCCTGGCCCTCTGAACACACCAACACACGTGTTTGCTTTGCCTCTGTGCGGGCTGCGCTCGCGTGGCTGACAAATAGCCTCTCTCCATTCTTTTGGGATTACGTGTTTGAACAGCCAGCGAGAACGGGAAGCGAGCTCAGCCGACCGCCAGCTGCGGGCCGTGATGCTCCTTCCCCGCAGCCCCTCTCCCCTGGCCCTGCAGCAGGGCTGCCGCCGCTCACTCCGGCACCCACGAAACACCAGAGCTTCTTCCCACGCCAAGTGAGTGAAAAAACTTTTGTGCGCTCTGATCTGCAGCTCGACGCCGGCAGCTTCCCCTTGAGGGCTTAATGTAGTTATTTCTACCCCTGATGCTTATAATTAAATGAACATTTCCTTATGACACTGAAGAGGCCAAGGAAAAACTGACTACAGGGAATTTTCATCCATCCTGATTTATACTCCCTCATGTCGGGCTCGTTCACACAATGCTAACAAGGAATCTTCTAAGCAGGTAGAAGGGGAAAAAAAATAACGTAAATAGCCCACATGCAGACAAGCACCTGAGGAGACAAGCGGGAAGAAACCAATTCCCTCCCTTCTCCCCCTGCTTTTAGCCGCATCATTTTCCTGCTCACAAAAGCAAAGGGGCTCAGATACCCTAGAGCCCGGAGAGATGTTTCCACGCTCTGCCAGCAGACCCGTGCTGCCCAGCAGTCTGATGGGACCCCGACAAGGCGCCCGTCTCGCTTCAACCCATCCCACAGGTCTGCAGAGGCTCCTGACCCTGGGAAGCACACAGGGAATTGCACTCCGTCCATCCAGCTCTCTCTCAGGTTTTAACTACTCCTGTCCTCTGGGACTGGAGAAGCGAGGCCCGAGTACACTGGATTATTCCCGACTGGAACAGATCCTAAACCACTGAGCGAAGCTACAAACCAAAACAGGGCTGGATTTATAAATTCCTAGCAGTCTGCATCTCAACTTCTGACCTCCCATCTAGTCTGTGTCCAGGAGCCTGGAGATGCCTGGCCAACTGAGTCCAGCCCCCCAGAGCTGCCACAACCCACCAGGATTACCAGTTTCACTAGATTAGGAACTGAGCTGTCCCTTGGAGCTGCCGCTCGCCTCCCACCCCTACGCCTCTCCCTGCTAGGACAGCAGAGAGGATCACAGGGAAAGCCAAGGACCCAAATCCTCCATATCATCACCAGCTGGACAGTAATACTAGAAAGTTGCCAGCAGCCTCAGCAGAATAAGAAACACACCCTCCCCTCAGCACAGCAGTATCAGCTGTGGTCATTTTGGCCGCCAGACTTTAAAACCACCACAGGGTCCATCTCCTTCCTCTGCAGAGCAAATGTAGCCTTCGAACGATGGGGATGGGGCCAACCCTCGCCAGCAGATCGGTGGGGTGGGAACATGGCAGTTCCCCCCCATGCACCTTGCCCTCCTCTGTGGAGGAGGAGGATGTCTGTCTGAATCCAGGGACGCGGGTCTCCTGCTGAGATGCGGCTAAAGGACCTTTGCCAGACGTGCCCGAGGTTTTCCCTAAAGTGGACAACCTGCCTGGAGGAAGCCACAAAACTGGCTCCTGCTCAGCTCTGGAAAGACTTATTGCTTCTGTGCCACAGAGCGTTGGCACAAAACCCCAACAGGTTTTCTGATCCATTTTGCTCTTTAAGCTCACTATTGTTTTCAAACCTAAAAGGCTTTATCCCTTCTCTTTAGGGAACCCCAGATGACAGGGGCGAGGCACCGTGCACACAGCTCGCGGACAGAGTGGCTCCACAGATGACACGTTCCCCCACGAACATTTTTGGGAGACCGGGGTAATGAGAGTGTCGTGCTGGGGGGCTGGATGTCACCGTATCACAGCTCGGTCGTGCTGGAAGACAGCGACTGGTTGGGAAATCAGCCCTTCCCTCCCTGCCAGAATGACTCAAGACAAAGACTCCTCCACTCTTTAAATGTCCCTGTTCAAAACTCCTGTTCCACACCAACCAGATTGCTGTACAAAAGGGATGGGGGGAGGGAGGGAGCGGGCAATCTCAGCCTCACGGGTCTTTGGGGGGATCCCTTTGTCGGGAAATTTCCCCAGACTATTTAAAAATAGGAGCGGATCCTTCATAACTAATACGAGTACAATCATTCCTGCAGTTAATTGCCTTTCCCTGGCACCCCAGCTCTCCTCCAAATCTCAAGAACAGGCTCTTGGGGAAACACGGAGCAATTTGTGGTTCCCCTTCCCTTTGTGCCAGTTTCGCGGCAGCTGTCAGCAAAACCCCGGCGACGCCGGACGAAGCCATGGGTACGAGGGAAGGCGGTTTCGGGCCAGCCCCGGGGCACAGCGGGGTCCAGCCCGGCAGCATCGCGGTGGGCAGGATGCCCGGGCCAGGACCCGGCCATCCCCCGGCGCGGCGGACCCCGGGTGAGCCCCGGTCCCCGCGGGGTGACACCCACGCGCACCTCCCCCCCCCCATGCCGGGTGCCCCCCGGG
>Ga0065711_1030269_pt1 | contig 33089 bp, 21 predicted proteins | sample Hoacrofraction12_FD_59098 | JGI IMG/M metagenome (GOLD analysis project Ga0065711, IMG submission 59098) | Hoatzin crop microbial communities from Cojedes, Venezuela - Epithelial fraction 12 v2 (version 2) | ecosystem: Host-associated > Birds > Digestive system > Esophagus > Crop | place...
CTCCAGATGGGGCCTCACTAGGGCAGTGTAGAGGGGAAGGAGAACCTCCCTCGACCTGCTGGCCACACTCTTCTTGATGCACCCCAGGATCCCATTGGCTTTCTTGGCAGTAGGGCACACTGCTGGCTCATGGTTAAGCTGTCGTCCACCAGCACACCCAGATCCCTCTCCGCAGAGCTGCTCTCCAGCGGGTCACCCCAAGCCTGTACTGATGCATGAGGTTGTTCCTCCCCAGGTGCAGGACGCTGCATTTGCCTTTGTTGAACCTCATCAGGTTCCTCTCTGCCCAACTTAATCTTGATCTCCTCTATCTGTCGGATTTGCCTTCATCACTTCTGTTTTCTCCCTGCATTGTTAGGATGAGATGCAGTTTGAAGATTCTTACTGTCCCAGGCTGGCTAGGAAAATCAGAATATTAATAGGATGCAAGAAAAGAAAATCAGATACCAGAAAAAGAGAGCTCCAGTACAGAAAGACAGAATAAGAAAGGCACAAGAATAAAATAAATAGAAAGCAAAATAAATCCAAAAAGATGAAGAATGATAGCTGGTAGGATGAGATCTGGAACCTGAATTTGCAGACAGTCTTAAGCTTAACGTTCTGGATTGCAGAAGAATGAAACCTGACCCGATTTTCAGCACTGCCAAAAGAGTATCACACAGTTCTGGGAACTGGAAAAGGCAGTGGTGGAGACGCTATGAGGCCAACAAGGACTGGAGTCCTCTGTTTGGGAAGTATGGACTTCCAAAGCCAAGTCTGAGCAAATCTGGAGAGGAGGAAGAGTGATTCCCAAGGATACTCCCAGAAATAAGTCATAAATTGACTCATTTTCTAAAGACTCCCACAAGCATAGGGAGCAGGACTTTCTGGTGGCAACTTGTAAGGGCCAAAGAAGTGTTGCAAAATGATCATTAGTTTTATCAAATAGCTTCACCTCAGAATTGTGGAGATCAGAACAGGAACAGAAGAGAGATATATCTGGTATCCTTGAGAAAAGAACTGGCAAGAAATGACAAGTGAGAAAAAATGTGGGGAAAAAATCAAAAGTTGAGGAGCTTATCTGATCTCACAACCTTTTGGAAGATCATATTAGTTTTAAAGATTTCTGTCTGCTGCTTATTCCTTGACACTGACCAATACTACGTATTGCAAATGTCAACTGAATATTAATCTGATTATTGCTGAAAGAGTGAATATACATTTTCCCCCACATATCTTAATCATAGCTATGTTAAAGGGTGCCTGGAGGCATAGTGCGTATCTAAGTAGTCACCATTTACAGATGAACTTTCCAGTTCTCTGTGGAACCTTTATTTCCCACTTAGGACTGAGCTCTGAAATGCTACTGTTAGCTTTACCATTTAATCTATTTGATAAATTTCTGCTTGGCTTTGGGCCAGACTAAAGCAAAAATACTTTGGGAAACTACTACAACAACTTACTCAATGTGTCTTGCCCTTGCCCAATCCTTTTTTTTTTCCCCAAAAGTCCTTATTTATGCAAGGCTACTTCTTGGTAGAATTTATTTTTCTAACAACTTGTAATGAAAACACCTAGAAAATTAATAAATTTCATCTGTAATTTTTCAGGCATAACAGCTTGTTTTTCACTTTTAAAATATTTATTTAAAAGAAACATGTCATACATAGCAGTGTTCTAAAAGATGCTTTTCTTCACAATTTCAAATGAAAGGAAACACAGGTTTATAAGTGCAGTTTCAACTGAATTTCCCCAAATTTTTCTCTTTTTAATGGAAACAGTTCAGACATCATAGAATTAGATGTGACCTCGGGATGCAACCTAGTCCAATAGTCCCTCACTTTTTGTAGCCAGAACTCACTGCTGCTGCTTTCTTTTCTTATCCTAAGCCTATCATCTCAACGGTTGTATCACACTGACTGTCTCTACCTGTCCTTTAGGTTCACCATTGTCTCTGTGCTTCTTCTCCTTCCCCAAGTGTTGATGCAGCATCACTTAACAGCCCAGCCAGCCAAAGCTGAATCTGCTGAAATTTGGCCTGGCGCAGAATCACACAGCTTTTCAGGCTGAGGTCTACTTCATACCCATATGTTGTTTGGGGGAGTAAACTGCTATTTCATGTCTCTTCCCCCAGATATAGACCCAACACATTCCTGAGGGGTATCTATCCACCTTGTCTTTTAAATCCCTAAATGACAGAAGATTCAACAATCTTCTCAGTCAATTTATTTTAGTTTTTAACTACCTTTATAATTTCTTAGTTTATAACTTCTGTTTTGTTTTGTTCAAATTGACTTTATTTTGTGTCTTGTCTATTTCGCGAATGCCTCGAGGAAAAATGTGCTAAAACTGGACGCAGTACTCCAGCTGTTATTGTACTAGGGCTGTCAAAAGCAGAAGAATTATTGTCTGAGCTTTACACACATATGCTTACTCCTATGAAGTACAATGATTGGTAACTTGCACTTACCAGTGGTGGTAGAATGTTTTTTCATGTGAACTGTGGGAGAGGTGCAAACTTAACCTTAAAAAACCATAGACTCATGCCTTGAAGCTCTGGAGCCTTGATATATATAAATTTTTAACAAACCAAGGTGCCAGTGCTGCATGATTCCAGAGGACTTTTTAGTAAATATGCACTGAGGCCTTGATGTATGATAAAGCCATGAATTTTCAAAAGTGAACACGTAGTTACTTGCTTTGCTAGATGAGGTACCTTGTGTTAAATGTAGCAATGACTGGAACAGAGCTCTGCTATGTTTACAAGAGGAAAGTCTTAACAGTCACAGTGATGTTGCTAATGATCAGCTGCTAAATGTATGTACAGAGGAATTCCTCCATTTAATCTCAGCTATATTTTCTGACACTTGGAATACAAATACTTACAAAACCTTGTAAGCTAACAGATGCTGCATACCTTACCTACAACAAAAAAATCCTAATTTTGAACGTTCATTTATCCTTCATTACTATAGTTGCAGTCCCAGTGCTACTCTAAAGTGTTAAAGTCAAAGACACTAAGTCCTGGATAATATTTGTCACTGGTGAGTTCAAGTTAGTAATCTCAGTAAAAATCCTGAGGTGCTGGTTTCATCTGTCTTCAATTCAAAACTCTCAAAATTACTGTGATAACAGTTTCCCATTCTCTCCATTTAAAACTGGGACATCATGCTGTTCTTTGGGCTCTAATTCGAAGCAAATTTTATTCTGCCTATAGCGTAATTTTCTTTTATTAGGGTCACATGTAGACTATCTAGAAATAATGTTCTGACCTGTGATTACTTTTTAAGACAAGTTTAATCTCCATGGGGTTAGAGTGCACATCTAATTTTCTGAACGCCTGCCTACACTGTAGATTTTCAGCATGTTGGAACACTGACGTGAGGAACAGGATAACTTGATGCAAGTCTGAATACTGTGGTCAGCACCATTTGCAGTATTGCAATAAAATTATCTGTGTTTTACACAAATTATCAGGTTTTTTATGTCGAGCACAGTAAAAATCATTCCATAATTCCACTTCTATTTCTGTTTCACTTTATTCACAGCAGATATTCATAGTATCTGCTATGCTTTGCTGTAAACACTGACACAGGTCTGATGATCTCAGGAAAATACCAGCTTTTGCTTAAAAATGTTATTCATATTATTCTAAGCCAGTTGGTCTCTGTCAGTTACTTCACCCCTAAGGTTCACTGTTGCTGAACATTGAAACCAACCTAAGATGTCTGTGGTGCTGAGGAACTGTCGTTCCTCAGATATCCAAGACAGTGGTTCTGAGAGTCCCTAACCAAACAGGGTAAGATGTAGCACACACTAGTCCTAGACATTGAGAAACGTCTACATGAAATGTTGGTCTCCAGGCTTTAAGTCATGGCTTCCTTCAATATTAATTTTCTCCCTGAACACTACAAATTGCATAAGGAAGAAGATGAGAACAGAGCAGAGACCTGTCCCATCTGCAGAGATGTTAGATGTGGTGCTTTTCCAGAGGTACACTGAGGCTTAAGAAACTGGAGTGTTTCCATGTAGGTAGTGACTTACTCCTATTCATTAGCAATATGGAAGCACAGTTTGTCAAAAAAAAAAAAAAAAGGGAACAAAAAAATTTGAAGGATAATATGCAATATATGTTTTTATTTTTGAGCCTGAACTTCATTACCCTGGTATATCTCTTTTTACTGAGAATCTCTAAAAAAAGCTGTGGTCACCAGCACTGGCCTCTGTGTACTGAATTATGTATGTCTCTGTAGGGTCAGAAATTGTATTACAAAAAGAAAGACTTTTTCTCCAATATTTCAGAAAAAGATCAGAGTGACCTGGTGGAGTTTTCTGTGTCTCCACAGGGTAAGGATGAAGAGTTCTCAATCATAGCCTCAATCTATTCACTGTTCTTTCAAAAATATCCTCAGGCTGGCCAGATCTGGGGAAAAAAAATGAAATATGAGATCTGCTGTTTTTGTTTAAAATGTTCTTAAAAATCCCATGAAACATGAGACAGAAAATCTTTAAAAGTACTTTAAAAAGCTGAAAAAGGATTTCCTCTGTAGCATCAAAGAAAATATATTAAAGTATAAGAAGCCAAATAAAAGCTGACGTGTTCTGTACAGTAAACGTAGTGCAAATTTTAAATTTTAAGTAATGAAATGTTCCAGAGGCAGAAAAAAATGAAAGGAAAGAAAAAAGTAAAAGAAGCTGAAGTTAAAAAGAATACAAAAAGGAACTACTAGAGCTGATCGCTCTACAAAAATCCGAAGATACCTGAGAAAAACAACTGCTCTTTTAATAAATATGAAACACTACAAAAAGATTTTAAGCAGTGTCTGATAAAGGTTTCAGTATCAGTATTGTAAATATAATAGAAAGAGTAAAGGCTAAGACAGGAGATGAGCTATGAACTCCTATAAGCTAACTGGCAGAGAAAGCAGGTCACTGTTAAAAGTAGAGAAAAATACAAAATCTAGTCTAGTTCGGTATCTAGAGCACCTACTGGTATCTGCACCATCATACAGGCTGAGTCCCTGGTGCAGTTACATATCTTCATCAAACATACTGAGCCTTCCTTGTCAATGGGGTGATGTGTTCTCGCTTTCCACATCACCCTAGAGGACAGATCTCTAAAATCAATCCAAAAAAATGATATGGGAAAGCTCTTTGATGAGGTGGAACAATGGTGGAAACACACATACAGCCGCAAAATCTGTCTGCAATATACACAAAAAGGGGAATATTTGCTGCAGGATACCAAGAAAAATATAATGTCCAGACATGATAAGACACATTTAGATTTAATTAACTAACTAAATCTATCATACAATGCAGCTTTTAAATTACTAAACATTACAGGCTGGGGGAGGTTCACAGGCACTGATACTGAGGGCATTCTCGCTTTCCTTTCAACCCATGTGCTTGTATGCTCCCAGGTTTTACCCTTTTCTATTAGTTCAGCAATCTTCATGCACAAGTGAGCTGCAGAGCTCTCAAACTGATATGTACAAGAGGAAGCATTACAGCAGGAGAGTAATCAGAAAGTAAAATAGGTCTGTTCAAGAAGTAATATTGTGACATGGATGCTGTTGGAATGCATTAAGAACACACAGTTGCTTGATATCTTATATGATACACTAATAATGAAAAAACAGAAAAATATAATCAGCAGCCTTTGTATAAAAATAATTTACAAGAATAAAGAAAACTTTGAAACAAAAATTCCACAGTAAAACAAACCCTTGGATTTATACATTTTTGTGAGTGGCAGCTGAAATCTTGAACCGCTGTTTCATTTTGAAAACAATCAACGCAGCTTCCTCCATTAATGGGTATTTGATCAGAACTTTTTGTTTTCCAGGGCAAAAAATGTCCTTACAGAAAATTAATGACCAAAATCCCATTAATTTCATTTGGATTGAGAAACTGTCAGCATTCTTTGTGTCTACTACTAGATTAAATTCTTAAAAGCCTCTTTGTTTGGGGTATCTTTGGAGAGGTACATTCAATACCGCAAAGCTCTTTGAAGAGGCAGAGCAGATACAGTGAATTCATCATCAAGCAAATAGTTTGAAATTTTTCTTGGAAGTGCTGCAGAGGAAATTGAGAAAGCGTAGAAGGTCCAACATGGAAGAAAAATACCCTGACATTAATTTTAGAAAGGAGCAGAATGGAAAGGAAATTAGAAAGTAGAACAGTGACATTGGCTGACTTTTAAAAATCTCGCAAGACACAAGAAATAAAGTGAAAAAGCAGTAAGAAATATTATATATGAATTCTGTGTACTGTATATTATTACCAATTAGCCAGCTAAAAATCTTATATTAAGTATCTGAGTGGCATAGTATGTCAAATGGAAACAGCAAGTGATTTTACTCATAGTAATTGTTCAATGACTTACAACAATACACTTTGTGGTAGCAACATCATCTCTCTCTCTGGTAAGTGTGTTCCTGGGATTCTCATCTTGATGACTTATATGGATCAAAACACTCCCTTGCTCCATTTCCTTAGTCATTCTTTGGCATTATATCTGGAAAGAATATACTATCTTCTGAGTGGCAGAGTGGGGCATTGGCAAAGGGTGACGGAAGTGGGATGAGGGAGACAGGCGGAAAGTGTTCTGGGGAATGGGATGGGGAGAGTAGGATCATAACCTGACAGAAAGCAGAATCTGATTCTCTCTTGCTAATTATGGGGCCCCTACGAATCCTTAGCATTTGGCAGTTTATGTCAGTATCAGATACAGAAAGAGGGGACACAGCCCTCTCTCTGACAGAGCCCCGCTGTGTCAACGGCAATCTACCATGGTCAAAATACAGTTCTCCTTCTCTCAGATGGGTGTACCATTACCCAATGGCCAGTAGTAGCTAGTAAACAATTCTTACGATGTAGATGTTTTAACACTTTGATTCCAGCTCATCATATCCCAGTTATACAAGGCTATGAATGACAGCTTTGTACATTTGCAAGAGGGGGAATCAGTCCATTACGAGAAATACATAGACCACAAATTCAGGATGATAAATTTGTTAAATCTAAACCAAATTAAAGTACATTACACAACTACTTAATAGATATTCAGAAGTGACAGAGATTTTGAAGCAGCATGGTTAGAGATGCATTCACACTACTTACTTCAGCTGCTTTGTGTCAACCTGGATGAGACAAAGTGGTTCAGGCAGGGCAGCATAGCGTTTACAGCAAGCTGCAATGTGGACAAGGGGTAAGGTAAACCTACTGCAAGTTTGTCATCTTCCATGACTCATCTGTTATCAGCGCTGAAGATCACAGTCAGAGAGTGTCAGGAAGAGAGAATGCAATGTAAGTTCAACATACATTGCCTAGGAATTATGTCACATGTATTGTTGTATACTCTGTTGATGGAAATAATAAACCTTACTATATTTTTCAAACTCACAGTCTCACACAAAATGTTTCTGTGTTCCCAGCAAACTATAACAGTTATAGGTAAAGAATTCATCTAAAATTAGTACATCTAATCCCATGAGCCCATTGTGAAAATATTAGGGTATCTCTAGATCATCAAGTACTCTGAAATTAGGAAAAAGGCTTATCTATTCTACCTTACGTTCATTCTGTCCATAGGTTGTTTCTATTACACTGACTAAAGCAGAGTACTTTTCCACATAGCCAGCATTTCCATACAGTTTATTTGAAACTTTTGAAAAGACTAAGGGTTGAAACTCAAAGTATGCTTATTGAATTATAATGTAGGTGTAACACATTACCCAGGTGTTTTGGACAAGATAGTGAAAGAGTAAATCTGGAAATATGACACACTGCTTTCCATTAACCTGCTGGCACTGGCAATTTGAAGCTCCCCTTACTAAAGGCTAATCCATTTTGCTGTAGTGCTTAGCATTTTAAAACCTCAACTCCTTGTGTTAAAATATTTATATGCGTTTAGATATTAAAAAGGCAGGTAGCATTTGTGATCCCCTTACTATTTGGCACATTGTCATGTCCAATCAAAACAAGCAGCAACACAAAACATACCTACTGAAAAACACAGCTCTTTAAGAAGGAACTATTTCAACCCCTATTTTCAGAAAAATGTTTTTGTCCAATATCCAGAATTCTGCATCAAATAAGAAGTACTCTCAGCAACGCTGAAGCTTACTACACCTAGGTTCTAGCTAATACTAATAATGATGCTACTTGTGAAAAAGGCTTTTCACTGTTGTATAGAAAGTAGATTTGGTCATAGCAGAAGCATCCTACCTGTTCCTTAGTGCTGAACCTGGAATAGGAAATGTTTTGCCTATGACATTTTGCAACACAGATTCTATTCCTGGAGGAAATCTAAGTACTTCAAGAAATCAAATAATCTATTAGGAAAATGTGTATTACCTTAGTCAGTTCAGCAGGTCTTGTATTTCATTTCCATAATGGATTATTCTGAGAGGAACAAAGGAAGATAAGAGTTTGAGTATTATTTGGATTTTTATACTCATTTACTTCTCAATGAGCAGAACAAGTGAACCCTACTGTCATTGCTATTAGGAAAATAAAGACTATAATTCAAAGATACACTCCACAATTTAGACAAAATTGCCCTTGCTTCCAAAATATCATCATTCTTTCCCACACAAGCAGATAAGCATCTGGAGTTGATAAAACTTTTTTTGTCTAGAGGGATTTGCTTAGCAACCTATACCGTTGCATTTGATATGCATTTGTTTCTCTTGGACTGGATGCCTTGACATCTCTCATTTACGCTTTAGAAAATCTCATACCACTGAAAATTCCCCAGTTAATATGAACAACAATCACCCGTTGTGGATGGAGCTGTTCTTATGATGAGTTTATACTGGAGCCTACAGAAATTACATTAATTATTAGAAAATGGAAGTGTCATTTTAGTCACTGATATGGAGAGCAGATGCTGCCTTCATGTGACTGCATTCACGCTTGTAGCTGAAACAGAGCTTACAGGTATTTGTCTATCTTCTCCTGAAGGATTATCTCAAGTTTAATGTTGCAGAATTCCCTTCTGTCAGCTAACATCTGTATGACTTCCAGGTAGAGCCGAGGGAACTTCTGTGATTATGTCTACATAAAACATATAACTTTCAAGCTCACTTTCACCAAGAGGAATACTACATTGGTATTGACACCACTAAGCATATTTCATGTGGAACATGAGGGCACGGCTGTCAATTTTATAGTGCTGTCAACAGTGCTGTGTCTAATTAACATACTACAAAATATAATCAATCAAAGCTTTCTGAGAAGCATTAAAAAGTTTGCATATTTATTGTAGATCAGCTTTCCGAAACACTAAAAAATTCAAATTCATTTTTGGATAAGTATACATTAAATGCACATACCCATCTGTATTTTGGGCTGGTTTTCACATCATGTTCTGAGAGAACATTGACACCATTGGAAAGAAGCAGCAATACCGTACAGCAACTGGCATCTTCCAGGGGAACTCAAATGATCTCATCTGTCTTTCTCAACAAATTTACATAACAGTGTACAGAGAGTGAAAAACAAAATGTAGATAAGTATCAGAATCTTTATGAAACCTCTCTGCCAGAAGAACACAGTGAAAACAGCTAACATTTATACTTTCAGATTTCTTTTTGGGAAGATTTTTGAGAAGAAAATCTTGACAACGGCAGCCTGAAAATAAACAGCAAAACTATGAGTCTGAGGACCTAGCTGGGAGTCCGCATATCAGGAGCCTCATAACAAGATTTGTCACAAAGAGCAGGTCTACTGCTCTTTGACATCAAACTGCATACATAGCATGGTATGAAGTATTCATAGTGAACTTTGCATTGAATTTCCAAGCAAAGCAAACTTAATGAGGACATAGGGGACAACTGGAAAATTGGAAGGCAACAAAGAACAAAACCAGTAATGATAGCACGTGATAAAAAAGGTCTGTGTTCTGAATGTCTCTGAAATCTTTGCGACAGACCAGAACAAAAATGGAAGAGAATGCACAGATAGTAGATATATTGATTATTATACCTAAACATACAAACCAAAATGAACATGGATGCAATGTTATAAAACCCAAAAATAAAAGGCAATATATTGTCTACTTGTATTAAAAAGCATGCTGCTCCTGCTGACGTAGGTTTGGGGCTTTTTAACAGTGTGTGGCCTCGTGTGTTAAGTTGAGGCAATGAGTAAAGAATAATGTACCTACTTGTCCAGATTTCAGCTGGGATAGAGTTAATTTTCTTCCTAGCAGCTGGTACAGTGCTGTGTTTTGGATTTATTATAAGAATCATGTTTATAATGCACTGATGTTTTAGTTGTTGCTAAGTAGTGCTTATATGAAGTGAAGTACTTTTCAGCTTCCCACGCTCTGCCAGTGAGGAGGTGCATAAGAAACTGGGACGGGTCACAGCCAGGAGAGCTGACCCAAACTGGCCAAAGCGATATTCCATACCATATGATGTCATGCTCAGTATGTAAACTGGGGGAACTGGTCGGAGGGCTGCAATCACTGCTCAGAGATGGGCTGGCCATCGGTCAGCGAGTGTGAGCATTTGCACTGTGCATCACTCGTTTTGTATATTATTATTATTACAATCTCTTCCATTGCTGTCGTATTAAACTGTGTTTACCTCAACACACAGGTTTTACTTTTTTTTCCGATTCCTCTCCCCGTCCCACCAGGGGGGTGGGGAGGAGTGAGCGACTCCAAGGGAAATAGATAGGCCAAATGTAATTACTCAAGATAGAATACACATTATTCTTTACATAAACAAAGGAGTAAAATTGCATATTTTAAAAATACAAATGTACTTACTGTGTTAGAAGTCTTAAAATTTGAATACGAATGTCAAGGTAAAGGTAAGTGTAAAGAGAGTACACCTGAGAGAGAGAGTGGGAGAGATTTGTGGACATCAATGAATCAGAAAAGACTTCCAGGAAGATCTTTTAGGCCATGGAGTATTTTTCCAAGCTAAACAGCTTGCATCCTATGAATGTGAACCATAAAAATTAGATTTGGAGAAACCCTTGTAACTGTCAGCTTAAAAAGAGAATCTTACTCTCATAACGAGATAGAATCAATCACTCAAAGGCATTTTTCTTCTCTGACTTCTATATTTCGCAATTATGCAGAGACCGAATGTTTCACTCCATGTTTGAAATGTTAATCAGAAACTCAGTCAGTGATTCTGGTGCTTAATCAGCTTCTGGACCTTAGTTTGAAAACCATATCAAGAATTCAAGATCTCTCTGCAGGGAGTGACATAAGGTAAAGATTTTTTTGCCCCTCCGTTAGCTTCACTGAGAAATTCTTGGCTACATTTCCTTGTGGAAAATAAACACTTTTAACCCAGTTATTTGAGATGGTTTTTAAAAGCAAAAAATCAGATTTGTCATTCTTTTTCAAAGGAATTTAGTTTATATCACTTAAGTAACCTGGTCTATCATTTTCTCTTGGCTATATTTTCAGGTTTTAATCATGCATGCATCTGTACATTTATGCATGTATATACATATGTCAATTAAATATAAATTAATCATTTTAAAGTTATTGCGGTTGAAAAGGTTCGTTTGCAAGCATTTTACTATAGCCAGTCTAAATAACTTTATAATCCAGTCTTGTTTTCCTCAAGTACTTTGCAGACTTAGCTATTGTGAGAAAAAACATAATTGCAAGCTTGATCTAATCCTCCTGTTACTTTATTTCAGTGTGTTTTATCCACATCGAGTATGTGTTTTATTCCTTACTACATGACATCCCAGTAATATAAATCCTTTAGAATAAGGTCTCTAGTACCAGCATTTTTAAAGAAGTCTCAGGTAAGTCATTTGTTTTTCCATTCTCCAACTCTTGCCATTAACCTACCATTAATCCCAGCAGAAAATGACCTTGTTTCTCTAACAAGTGAACAAATAAACCCTCCTCGTTTATATTCTGCATAAACAGAATGTTGGGGGAAGTATGGGATCTGGTAGGGATATGACAGGCCTCATTAAAAAAGTTTTAAAACCCCAATTTCTTTCTGAAAAAAAAAAATCAAAGACAGAGCTATTCCCTGTTGGGTTTTTAAAGACTATTTTATTGACATTAATTGGAAAACAAAAGCTTAGCTAATAAAGTCCTTTGATAGAAGTTTATTATAAGATTTATTTTTTTCAATTAGGAAACCAGAAATTTCTTACAAATCATCTTTTTCCAGATGGTGCTTAGTTATAAAGGGAAATTTACTCTTCCTTTCACAGAAAAATCCTACAGTATTTGGCAGTACAGTTTAGCCTTTCTGTAACTGTGCAATGTGATAGAAATGTTAGAATCTTACTGAATTTAAAAATATTTGAAAGCCACACACTTCATTAAACATTGCTTAATTGCAAACTTCATTGGAAATTGCTTGTCTTTGTATCAGAGCTGCCATAAATCTGTTCAGCTTTACAATTTAAGCATAAAATATTCACTTTGGGAAAACTAGAAGCAGCCTGGCCAGACCTTAGTGTTCCCTTTACAGACTTTCCTTTCATTGATTTCTTGTTGATTGGAAACAAATATGTATTCAAGACAGTCATCAAAATATGTGCTTGAAACACCAAAGTACATTGACAATGACACAAGCCAGACTAACGCAGCACAATAGCTTCCCAGGAGACCAGAAACATGGTCCTGACATTGCTGGCTCCAAGATCACTGCAGATCTTGAAGCAGGGGAGGGTGGATGGAAGGCACATGCAGGATCCAGAGATCTGGGAAGTCACAAACAGGTTTGCGGAGAAAACCGGGCTGGGATTTTGAAATCTGGATTGACAGAGACAAAGGACAAACCAAGGGTCTCACTCAGCTTGCTGGAAAATAAGAGATAGGCACTGTTCCAATGAGTTTACTACCTATGTAAATAAGATATAAAAACAGGTAGGAAGAGCAGCCAAGGAATGACACACTCCAGATCACAAAGACAACGAATAGCAGGATTCATCACAGATCTTAGGTTTTGCAAGAACTTATTCAATGCCCACTTTACCAAACAGATCGTCTCTCTGATAAGAACATGTTAGCAGGCATCACCAGCTGCTGCACTGCTGTCTTGCACTAAGCTTGCTATTATTTCTGACATTACGATGAGTTATGATTTTGCCAGCTTGACCATAGAATTCAAAATAGATTCTCCTTGTCCTAAAAAAAGTAATATCTAGCTTTGGCAACTGTCCATTTAGCTCAAGCTTTCTATGTACTGTATCAAATCTGCTTCAGTACATTTTAATTTTTGTTGCACTTTTTTTTTCTTTGAGGATATTGATTTTTCTCCTCTTTGGTTCCAGTCATTTTCAATTACACTATCTTTTTGGCAACAATGGAAAAGAGATTATTCCTCAACTGATGCATGCTTTAGCAGATTCAAAGACCAAAGCCAAAGAAAAAGCAGAAGAGGACTTCTAAGTAGTGTAAGAAGTATTATGACAAACAGTGATTTTTAAGTTATCACAGGCCCAAGAAATACCACAGGTTCTTTAAATGGGAAACGGAAAGGGTATTTGTATTTAATCGTCATTGGATTTCAACTTAGTTACAGCTCCAGATGTTGCAGTTATTTAACACAGAAGGGATGTAAAGCAGTTTAAAAACTCCATTCTGCTGCAAATACAGCATAGAATTTTTCCTCATTTTTTCTTAAATTCTTTACTAAATGCAAGAGAAACCTAAAATAGGTCTACTCTGCAATGCAGCTCCATGTAGATCTATGCAAGCTGACTTTAAATACTTTTCGGTAGCCCAGCTAATCAATCTGGCCATGGTGCAACTCCAGTGTGATTATGTCACCCGTAGAACCAAGTTTCATTGTGCAAGGCGATATTACAGCACGTTTAACTCTCTCTCAGATACCTTTGCATGGCACTGTATTTTATATATACATACTCTATGAGATCCCCACCTCAGGTAATAGAACCTCAAAATATAAATTTGCTCTTAGTATCAAATCATGTTGTGAAAGTGTGCATGCATGTAAGAAGGGTTACTTTTTCCTCTTTTCACAGCTTGATATCATTTACAGTCATACATAGTCTGTCTGAGTCCCTTTAGTATGTATCTGGTGTTTAGTACATAACTTATTTCACGCATTCTTCATGGGCTGGAAAAAAGTCTATCAAAGTCCTTGCATCTATCATGATGGGGGTCTCAGTTCTGATTGGTAGCTCAGGTGCTCTCATCATACAAAAAATTAATAATAACAATAGACCGCAACACTATACAGTTACACTGAGTTGGAATGTCAGATTTTCTTTGAAAAAAGAAAATGCATTGGGACTTCCTGAGGTGAGGATTTTGAAGTGAAATGACATTTTTCCTGTCAAACACTTAGCACATATTTCTATGTTAACTGTTTATTTGGAAGTTTAAAACACAGTCATTTAAAAGCAAAGAGAAATCACATTATTACAGGCAAAAGACCAGAGCTTAGCATAAAAGCAAAGTGTGGTAGCAGAGAGGGTAACTCAAATGGAAAATAAATTCAAATGTTTCAATTCAAAGCACATTAAGAATAGAGGGAAGACATAAAATTCTAGATGTGACGTTGATTTAAACTGACAGTGTCCTTTAATCTAAAGAAATCACATAGTATTTTAAGATAGTAATGTAAATTCCACAGCATGCAGCCCCCATGACAGCTTCTTTAAGAGATAACCAGCTGACACCTCAGAGTAACAGTTTCTCCCATGCTTAAACACTGAATAAGAATATATGCCTGTGATGCATACTGTCATGCAGCGTGTACATCCTCAGGCCAGCCATAAATATACGAGCGTGAGTGCCAAAAGCCACTGAGCAGCCTGAAAACAGGATAAATTAATTCACATAGTGTTCAGTTCTACAGCAGCTAGACTCCTGCAGAAGAACAAGCAAGTTCACTTACAGCTAGCTTCATCTGCCTCATCATATGCCCAGTAGGTACATATTGCACCCAGATATACACGTTTTTAGTACTTACTTGAACAGGCAAAAAGCTGTTCCTTTTCAGCTGTTTGTGGTTGTCAAACGTGTAGTGTTTTCCAAAACAGTCAAAGGGGACATTGGGTACTTTAGTACTTGAAGTTAAATGGAAGATGAGCATGAGAAGTCTACACTTAACCATTGTCATTTCATATTAACATTTTGACACAAAATACTGGTTTTGTTTTGCTTTATTTTTATATAAAATGAAGTAAATATCCCTGCAAAACTAAATGAAGATTGTAATTTCATTTCCAAACGTCAGTTCAAAACCAAACTATTTGTTTTTTACATTTCTGGTTGAAAAAATCTGTATTTTCTTTGGATTTGACATATTTCTGTAAGACATTTAGTTTCAGATAAGTATTATTCTTCAGCAGAAAAATCTTCGGCACACAAAGCCAACCAAACATCTATAGTACCAGCAGTGGGACCGCTTCTGAGAAACCACTAATGTGATGCATTACTAAATGGCTCCAGAGTTTAATTCAGCTCTGTCAATAGCTAAGGTCATTATAAAGCTTTTATACTTCTGTTAACTAGTCAGCCAATATTATATCTAGAAAAATGTATAAAACACTTTCTATTCATAACTTCATCTGATGGTTTTTCTTCTTTATGGTTTTTCTCCTTCACGGAGAAAAACCTTCTTCTCCACATGGTTCCACCTAGAGTAATATAATGGGTTAACATTTAGTGTGAATGTTGAGAACTTCAGTCTAAATATGTTTGCAAGTATCATTACATCTGAAATACCATTTTACCAGAAAATGTGATGAAGACTAATAGGTATGAAAGAGAAATCTTACTGCTTCATTTTCTAACTACAAAATACATGGGAAAATGAGGAATGTAGCTGATACATTACCATTCAGAAAATAATTTAGGGATATAATTGGTACTTACTAAACCAATTAGTATGAAGTAATCAAGTGTCAGTGAACATATATAATTTACTATTGCCACTTAAAGTGGTCGAATACTTTGTTATTCTCAGTAAACATGTAAAAGCAATTGCAAGAAAACACTGATATTTAGGACACAGTTTCCTCAGAAGAGTTTATTACTTGACAAAATTCTGTCTGTATGAAGCCTGTCAGCAGTCAATAAACAAACGCTCACTTTGAATCTCAACCTGGCTTAGCTCTAAACCTATATTTTTCTTTCCTTTTTTTCTGTTACCAGCCACATACACACTCCTCTTCAAGCAGTTGCTTAATTTTGCTTTGAACATGGGCATCTTAGCACAGCCAGTGGTGAAGTTTAAAGAAGAAGCTATTTCCCTCAGGTTGGAAATTGCCTACTTTCCAAGGAGCACATTGAGATCTATGAATGCAGAACACAGCAGGAGGCTTGGGCATCTGTACATAACAGAGCTTGAGAAGTCCTTTTGCTGATCTCCTGAAAAAGAAAGAATTTTACTTCACATGGTACCAATTTCTGTGGAGTCCCAGGCCTTCAGACCAATGGACATGAGCTACCTTTGTGGCAGAAATGCTGTGGGTGGTGTGTCGGTTCATTTTTAGGACTCTTCCAATTACTTAAAGGAGGGCTAAAAGCTTCAGAAACAGTTCACACGGAAAATATCAACCCTCTTATCTGGTCATTCAAGCAAAAAATTGTTTGTGGGTTTAGTGGTCTGAAAGGAAGTAAAACTACTATTATTTTTAATAATTTTTTGAAAAGCCTCACGTGTCCTTTTCATAGCAGTCAGGTGATTAAAGATGTCTTACATGTAGGAGACACTGATTCTGTTCCTTGCTCAGCTGCCCAAGGTTCAAAACCTGTAATGAAGAATATTTTGCTAGACAACAGGCTACATAACTCCAGCAGTTAGCGTGTAGGGATAGCAAGTAATTAGTCCATCTCGCTTAGAATGCACAGATGCATATTGCTTCTGTAGAAGGCTTTCTGATCCGCAGGTAATGCTAGCTGAATGTAAAACACAGATAGAACCGTGAAAATAGACACCAAAACTCAGAATCCTCTTCTGCTAGAAGGCAGCACAACAGCATACAAACCTCCATGCTCCACTGACGTCCCCCTCCCTGTGCTTGTTCTTCTGAATCCCTTTTGACCGCTTATAGCTCTCACAGCCCAAAGACATGGCTACAAACATCAGAGAAGCAACACAGCCCCCCACACAGACACTGGCTGATGATCTCATGGAGGCTGCAGGAGACTCCAGAAACAGTTCCAGGCTTGAGGTGTTTTGAGTTGTTGGAGTTTTTTAACTTCTTAAGTGTTAAATGTGTTAACAATTCAGAAAGCACAAGCTTAGTGCATTCCTTTCTCACTTTCAAGTCTCTTAGCCACGAGTGCTTAATTCTTTCCTTTTTACTGGATGTTAGGCATTCATGAAATGTAGGAAGTCTGTAACTTTCCAATTCATCATGACGGTAAGCTTCATGAAATCCAGTGGTTTGAGGAAATTCTAAACTGTGGAGAACCATAAATCCTGACTTCTTTGATTAAGTCTTTTGAGACATTTCTGTTCAGGCAAGACTTACTGTAGAGGAGCCTGGCTTATTATTTTAGCTAAGTACTTTCCCTGGCAAGGTGGCACACCTTTCCTTACATGCTGTCTTACTCTTCACGCTCTCTCTCAGACAACCCTAGAGCACTTCACAGGTTGCACAAAAGCAGCAAAGACAGTGATTTCAAGTTACTCCTACCTTTAAAAAAAGAGTAAGGATGGTTTATGCATAAAGGAACCACAGAATAGATTAAAAGTAGATTAGTCTGAAATCATTTATCTGCCACAGGTATTCTGGGCAATTAAATGTCTGCTTATTGGGATCACTGCCAAAAGAACAGATTCAATTAAATGAATTGCAATGACTCCTAATAATAGTTAACTGGCTCACCTAATCCATTTAAACAGCGCATCTGGTCTTGCCTGCTCACCTATTCATGGTTCACTCATACAGAATTTGCTAACATAAATGGCCCGCAGTGAAATCTTATTTTTGCTGAATTCTGGCCACTGAATGGGTAGATCTACTTTGGGCTGATGACACCTTTTGATATTTTCCCACCTCCACTTTTGTCATTTATGGTTAAACGGTTTGGGGGAAAATGTATAGGAGCAGAAAAAACACTAGCCGTAAAAAACAAATAGCCGGTCACTATTTCAAGAAATACAAGCAGTGTCAGAACTGAATGAATAGTCTCTAAATGTAGGGATAGTCTTTCATTACATTATGTGAATGAAGTGACATCAACCAATTAAGAAAATGTACTGAGGGTAGCACGTTATTCAACTTCACATATCTGAAATCAATGCACATGGGAAAAATATTTAAAAGCAAACATCTAAATAATGTAATCTATCAGAAAAAACCCTAATTTGAGAATTCCCTACAGTGAACTTGAATGATGAAACAGAAAAGGCAGTCCATAATTTCTCAAAGTTAATAAACGAAAAAATAAATAAAATATGTTTATTGAGAAAAAAATAAAATAAAATCCATTAGTCTGAAATATTCTGGAGTGTTGGTTTCAGATAGTTTTCCAAAAATCTGTTTCTTTTTCTAGTTCTACCAGTCATGAAAATGAGGAAAAGCAGTCCCTAAATATGCAAACCAAAACTAATTCTAAAACTAGCACTGTAGACAATAAACTATTTTTTGTCTCCCATATGTGTGCTTGGGCAAAACTACATTTCATACACCAGAATTTATGGAATGGTCCTAGAATTTGTGTCATTCTGTGCAGCCAGACCCTACTTACACATAGTCTTGAAAACTCCTAGGGGCTCCAGGGCTGAGAGTATTGAGAGCTTTGAGATGCTCTGGCAACACAGATCATTCAGAATGTTTGCTACCAAATTTACCTAGATGGAACAGGTTTATAGTAAGGCTTTCCTGGGAACAGTTAACAGGAGCAGAGGGGTGACTAGTGTCCACCCCACACCAAAGTCCCTCGCACTGGGTGGTACTCAGGAAAATGCCTGCCCACCCACTGTGGCTGGCCCTGGCTCTGCTTTAAGCTGTGTTTCTGCCTTGAAAATAAATGTCACAGACCCTTATTACCTTGTAAAAGATTATATCATTAGTTCGAGTGCCCATGAGAAATTGCACAGAGGCACCAGCAGAAAGAATGCAAAAACCCCCAAAGCTACGAGTCATAATAGAGCTACCAGTCTTTCTCAAGCAGTTTTTCTTTGGCAGAAGAAATTGAAATGAAAAGTTGTAAATCATTAAAGCTCTTTATCACATAGTATTGATATATTTCATGATGGCTGCAAACAAGGTACTAGTGATTATCTGAATCTTATTTCATGAAATGAATTTCTTAATTGGGTGATTAAAAGTACAGTCAAATCACACTAACTGTCTCCAACATCAAGTACTTCTGTTCAGTCTTCGGGTGAAGAAGAATAGCTACCTCTCCTAAGTCTTTTCTGTGTTGTTGTGTTTGTAAGATTTAATAGAAGTGAAAGGCAATGCTCAATACAATGTTCTCTCTAAATATGAAGGTTGCTGAGTTCCTCCCATTAAAAATACTCTTATCCAAAAAAAAGTGGTAAGTAGGTGTAAACATCCATCATTTACCTGTTAAATATGTTAGCAAAATGCTAACAGTATAGCAGAAAACACATGTAAGCAAAAACAACCAAACAAAATAAATTTTCAAAATAAATTTTGATTTCATGGAGTGTCTGGTGGTTGTATGTTTTCTTGCTTGATTTTACAAAGAGGAGTTCAGAAATTGATTGACATATAGATATACAGCAGTTATGAGTACCTCTGACATCAGTAAGTACACACTCACTAATTGTTCTAGCTGATAATCACTTTGGAGTCCAAAACCTGTTGCTGAACCACTACAAAAAGTTATTTCTTCAAAGAAACAATAAAGCTTTTCCACAATGCGATATGGAATTTCATATTTTTTTCTACCTGAAGCTTATGACTGAAATGTTTAGAGCTAAAGATGAGTACAGGGAAGGCCTAAAAATAGAAATGGGTTGTACGAAGAAGAGTTTTGTCAGAGAAGGCTAGGAATCACCTTTTACTGAAAGGCCACAGATCACCTGATGTTCAGTGATGTCAACCTTAAAACGTGTGCAGACTTCCTTTAGGGTCAGTGGGACACAGGAGAGCTTCCCAGGTTGCAGACCTGAGTGTCCATTTAGCCATCTCTGCAAAGTATAAGAAGAGGATTAAGAAGCAACATTTACACTTCATCTAAAAAAACAGCTGTAACATCTTTTCACATCATGGCTGAAATATTAACTTTTTTTGTGTCCACATATGAAAAACATATTGCTAATTTGAAGGCACTTCTGGCAGAAAAAGTTCCCATTATTTTGAGGGGTTTAAGCTAACACATAATGCTTATTTAGATAGGGGAAGGGAAGCAACTCGATTAGAATTTGTAATACTCTGATTATAGATTATATAGCATTTGCTATATTTATGGAACAATGCAGGAAGACACAAAATTTTCACTAAGACTTAGCACTAAAATTATATGAAAACCAAAATATGAATCTACTCTTTTCACAGAATATCTTCACAAGAGCTGCAGGCAGCAAGCAACATGTTCCGTTTATTGTGGAATATTTATTTTTAAATAAATAGTATTTAATAAAACAGTTCAAGCACAACACAGGAAAAAGAGGTGTAATACTACACAGGGACTTTTAGTCTAACAGCTGAAGGAAAGACATGGCCATGACTAATGAAATTCCCACTGACTGGAAAAGGGGAAACATAAGTCACATTTCTAAAAAGGAAAAAAAAGCAAGATCTGGGGAGTTACAAGCCAGTCAGTCTCATGTCAGTGCCCATCATGCAGAAGATCGTCCTGGAATCTATGGTAAGGCACATGGAAGATAAGGAGGTGATTTGTGAAAGCCAACACAGCCTCACTAAGGGCAAATCATGCCTGACAAATTTGGTGGCCTTCTAGGTGGGGTTAAAGTGTTGGAGGATAAGGGAAGAGCAACTGATGTCATCTACCTGGACTTGTGCAAAGCATTTGACACTGTCCCACAGGACATACTTGTGTCTAAATTGGAGAGACATGGATTTGATGGATGGACCACTCAGTAGATAGGAATTGGCTGGATGGTCACACTCAGAGTTTCAGTCAACAGTTCAAAGTTCAGCTGGAGACCAGCGACAAGTGGTATTCCTCAGGGGTCGGTACTGGGATCGGTGCTGTTTAACATCTTTGTCAGTGACATGGACAGTGGGACTGAGTGCACCCTCAGCAAGTCTGCAGATGACACCAAGCTGAGTGATGTGGTCAACATGCTCGGGGGAAGGGATGCCTTTCAGAGAGACCTTGATAGGCTTGAGAGGTGGGCCTGCGTGAACCTCTCAAGGTTCAACAAGGCCAAGTGCAAGGTCCCACACATGGGTCAGGGCAATCCCAGGCCGAAATACAGGCTGGATGGAGAGTGGATTGAGAGCAGCACTGAGGAGAAAGACTTGGGGATGTTGGTTGACGAGAAGCTCAACATGACCCAGCAATGTGTGCTCACAGCCCAGCAGGCCAACCGTATCCTTGTCACTTTAAGTCATTAAATAAAGATTGAGAATCTTTCTCCAAGACCTGGCTGAAGTCATAGTGCAGAGAACAGGGTGTTAAGTGGAGGTGCAATCTGGGTTATTGCAGCGATATTTTCTGAGCTTAGCATCTGTGAACTTACAAAAGCTAAAGGACAGTTTACCCATGATTTATTTTACAAATGCATAACTATGAAAAGTTATCCAAAAATTCAAGGAAATGGTCCAGCAATTTCACTAAGAGAAAAGTTCATTTCTTTTATACATGCTAATGACTTAGGAAATAAGATGCACCTTTTCTCCTATCGGCTAATTACATTTACTCTGGTCAGTACTGGATGATTAAGGACAGCACTGTTCATTTGGGAACTGTCTGCATGATTTATGGCTGTTATCACTGTGCTTTACATGGTCTTAATAACTTACAAGAAAAATTATGATGTTGACTGAATACAATAAATTACAGATATCCAGTGAATGAAAAGATCTTGGATAAATCTCAGCAAATTTTGTTTTTCAGTTCACAGTCTGTGCTCCAGAAAAAAGAGTTTCAGGAAGTCCAAAACTATTTTTAATGTAAAAAAAGTATAAACAATATTTGAGGATTTAAAAAGGGGGAGAGAGATCAAAAGCATCAAAACATTACCATTCTGTCATCTCTGAAAGAAAACAGTTTGCTTCAGAAATATGCCTAGAGGTATTTTATGGTGTTGGAAGTTCTCAGTTCTTCATTTGGAACTAGAATTAGTTATTACATACTTTACTTAAGCTAAAGAAAAATGTTCATGTAAAAGGGTTAAAAATCTGAAAATAAAACAATTGAATATGACAAAGTCATTTCAAGGAAAGCATGAGTTTAATCTGAAATAATTGTAGGACTGTTGTAGGATTTTTAAAGTTTTCCTGTGTTTCCAAAAAGTTATTTTTGGTTCAACAAGAATCACTTCTTTATGGGGATAAATTTCTAGTTTGACTTCCAAAACTGAAAATCCATTAAAAATTCTTTTTCTCAGTGTTGTTTACAGTCTTTTTTGTCATCAGCTCCTCAATGAAAACTTTTTATTTTCTGTAGCCTGTGCAGATGTTGTGTCCAGGCAATGTAAGCAATTATCTGGGCTGGAAGACTGACAGGGAAGACAAGCACCTCACCTTGACAGTGCTGGAGGATACAGGAGTCATTTATGACTGTGGCAGCTCTGGGATCGATGCTTCCTTGCTGCATAGCCCTTTGCTGCTGAGGCTGTCCGGGGAGCGGAAGGAGTTGGAGAGACAATGGCAAGGGGATCCATTAACCCACCTAACCACTTCTTCACCCTCGCCCCCAGCTTCCCCAGAGCAAACTATAGGTCTCCAGAGCTCTCATGACACAGCCCCAACTTTCACAGAATCGTAAAATCATAAAGGTTGGAAAAGACCTCTAAGATCATCGAGTCCAACCGTAAACCCGACACCACCATGCCCACTAAACCATGTCCCAAAGTGCCACATCTACATGTTTTTTGAACAACTCCAGCAACGGTGACTCCACCACTTCCCTGGGCAGCCTATTCCAATGTCTGACCACTCTTTCAGTAAAGAAATTTTTTCCTAATGCCCAGTCTAAACCTCCCCTGATGGAACTTGAGGCCATTGCCTCTTGTCCTATTGCTAGTTAGTTAGGAGAAGAGACCAACACCCACCTCACTACAACCTCCTTTCAGGTAGCTGTAGAGAGCAATAAGGTCTCCCCTCATCCTCCTCTTCTCCAGACTAAACAATCCCAGTTCCCTCAGCCACTCGTCATAAGACTTGTTCTCTAGACCCTTCACCAGTCTCGTTGTCCTTCTCTGGACATTCTCCAGCAACTCCATGTCCTTCTTGTAGTGAAGGGCCCAAAACTGAACACAGGACTCCGGGTGCGGCCTCATCAGTGCCGAGTACAGGGGCACGATCACCTCCCTACTCCTGCTGGCCACACCATTCCTGATACAAGCCAGGATGCCGTTGGCCTTCTCGGCCACCTGAGCACACTGCTGGCTCATGTTCAGCCAGCTGTTGACCAGCACCCCCAGGTCCTTTTCCGCCAGGCAGCTTTCCATCCACTCCTCCCCAAGCCTGTAGCGTTGCATGGGGTTGTTGTGACCCAAGTGCAGGACCCAGCATTTGGCCTTGTTGAACCTCATCGAGTCAGCCTGTCCAGATCCCTCTGCAGAGCCTTCCTACCCTCCAGCAGATTGACACTCCCACCCAACTTGGTGGCATCTGCAAACTTAGTGAGGGAGCACTCAATCCGCTCATCCAGATTGTTGATGAAGATGTTAAACAAGACTGGACCCAAACCTGAGCCCTGCGGGACACCACTGGTGACTGGCCACCAGCTGGATTTAGCTCCATTCACCACCACTCTCTGGGATCAGTTCTTTATCCGGTGAAGAGAACACCTTCTAAGCCATGAGCAGCTAATTTCTCCAAGGAGGTTGCTGTGGGGAACAGTGTCAAAGACCTTACTAAAGTCCAGGCAGACAACATCCACAGGCTTTCCCTCACCCACTAGGTGGGTCAACTGGTAATAGAAGGGGATCAGGTTGGTCAAGCAGGACCTGCCTTTCATGAACCCATGCTGGCTGGGCCTGATCCCCTGGTTGTCCTTTGCATGCCCGGTGAGCGCACTCAAGATGAACCACCCTATATCCTTCCCTAGCACTGATGTCAGGCTGACAGGCCTGTCCTGGGATGCTCCTTCCAGCCCTTCTTGTAGACGGGTGTTACACTGGCGATCCTCCAGTCATCTGGGACCTCCCCTGTTAGCCAAGACTGCTGATAGATCATGGGGAGTGGCTTGGACAGCTCCTCTGCCTGTTCCCTCATCACTCTTGAGTGGATCCCATCCAGCCCCATAGATTTGTAAGTGTGCAGGTAGCTTTCTTACAGTCCTCTCATGGGAGATATGTATGTGTTCCCTTTACATAACGGTAAGATCCTTGCCCAGATTCTTGGGGATCACTGCAGCTAGATAGTCTGAAACCAAAAAGTCAGCATCAGTTCATGGACACAAAAGTCCATGCAGTATCTTTTCCCTAAGGTATACATCCAAACATAAAAGACATTCCCATTTCCTCCCAAAGAGAAGCAGCAGAACAGAATTCCAGGATAAACTTGATGGTTGAGACAAACTCTGTGGACAACAACCTTTCAATCCTTTACTCACAAAATGATCACCCCCATTTTCTGCCAGAAATACCAAATCACCACGAGAAACATCTAAATGCTACATTTCAGTTGTACCACTTTTTGCCAAGAAAAGCAGAATATGCAACAAATTTTTTTCTATTACAGAGAAAATTGATGTCTATCCTTACAGAAACAGGGAACTGCTAGTACCAGAAGGAGCTCAGAATGATCAGAAGATGGAACTTGGGCCAGTCTGATCAGTCTGATGTGGGGTCCTAACTGTTCTGCGAATCAGTACTTTGCTATGTAGACACTCTACTTTTTAATTAAATTTTGAGGCTGCATAATATGCATATGTAGAACATGTCTAATAAAGAAAAGGAAAAAATAGTACTCTGAAAAGTCCTGCAAGTCTTCCCTCTCCTAGTCCACCTGCCTATGCCAAGTCTTGGCCAGAGGGCTCAGCCTTGCATTAGCCAGTTATGAGGCTATTAATAAAGTCAAACATGACATGGTGATACAGAACTAATTAATGGAGAATAAATGTCATATAAAATGCTATCATATTCAGAGCATCCTTTCTTTGAGTTTAATCACAATGTAAACCTTTTGTTGAAACACTTTTTATGTGCAGATTATGCTGACCATTAAATAAAAAACTGAAGCACTCACTTTTAAAATTCACAATGTGCTACATTGTGGAAATATCCTGCCATTTTATTTGCACAATTTTCAGTCCAGTATATATTGGTCTATTTGAATTGCATGTTAGCAAGTACATTCTGGGAAAAAGTAAAACTAAAATTTCCAGCAAAGGTACAATCAGACAATTGCCATTCAAAATTGCCGCATAAAAAACTCATAGATACAATCACAAACAATTACCATGCAATTACAACATGAAAACGTACCAAGTGCAGATACAATCACAAAGACAAGTACAGCTGATCGCAAATCTAGAAGCAATTACACAAAGCCTTTGAAGAATTACACACATTTATTTAAACTTGATAAATATGTATGTCTTAGCAGTACCATAATTGAGCAGGATTATTATAGCCAGTGAGATGGGGCAACTTCATTTGCATAAGTAGTTTTGCAAATTTCTAATATTTACAATTTGATTTAAAAATGAAGTTGCAATTATTAGCATTCAGGTTATTCACTTTTCTATCTTACAATCATTAATTATTTTAGATCAACCAAAAATTTGAAAAATACTTCACATATATGAGAAACTATAATCCTTCCATGCAACCTCTTAAAATGTAAACATGGCCACAATTTGCAACCAAGACATAGCAAGATAAATAGTAAAAAGACATGGAGTTGTAGAAATTGTTATCTCCTTGAGTCTGCACACTTGCATCATGAACCAAAAATCTGCAAGTCAAACGACGCATTGCAGTAACTTGCAGAGATGTTGGATCAAGTCCTTTCCTAAGGAATGATTGTTTTATTTTGCTGCTCACAGTCACCATTCAAAAAACAAGACTTCTTTTGTCTTGTATTTTGTAGCATTTGGAGCGGAAATAAATCTGAAACTGATTTGAATGACAAGAGGATAATTGTGAAGTTCATTCCTCAGCAAGTTACTAAACACAATAAACCAAAGTTTGCTCAAAGTGATATCCTGAGAAGTTCAATTAGAATAGCTAGCAGGTCATCTTGAAATATATCATTAACATACGGCATCTTTGAAATAATAATGTTAAGTATTTTAAATTGCTAGAATCACATACAGAGACAAAAGGTAAACCAAGATAATTCTACACCTGTATTGTCAAAAGGGGCACACTGAAACACATGATTTTATTTGACAAGGACTTGACAGTCTTTGGCATGGGTATCAGAGCAAAGATTGTCTCTGGCATCAAAATCAAATCAAAGACTCATGGATAATTTTAGTCTTCAGACTCCAAACTATATTTGACATACTCTTTCATGGATCCTGCTCCTGGATCAAGGGCGTTGCTCTATAAAAGCCCTGCAATATTTTTAGAGCCAAAAAAGTCAGTCTTCTAAGTTGTTGAGTTGCTCAATATTAGATTGCTTAAAATTAAAACCAAACATGCGAAATGCTTCTTTAACCTTCTGTATTGCCCAGCAACAGTTCTGCTGCCAGAGCTTGCTTTTGATGAAATCAGTGACAGTAACATTTTACTACTGTATAACAAAAGGCATGAAAACTCATTAAACAATGTTATTGGTGACCTATAAGCTCATGAAGTCATGTGCTTTCATGTCTTCGCTGCAATTTATGCCCTAAGAATCTGCTTTCCATGCCAGCTATTATGCAAACGTGTGCATCTTCATTTTTGAAACATCCAAATATACTAATTCTATGCTAAATGTCCACCTTAAACATGTGATTTCTGTGCAGTCCTTTGTATTTTCAATTTTTAAATAAAAGAGGTCTGCAGGGTCACATTCCTTTATGCTTCACCAAAACTAAGTTTATAATTGATAGTTCACTCTGTTTACATGGCCCTGTTCCACCTGTTTCCTGCCTAGAGTTTGTGAAACTTTGTGCGGAACTTGATGCTAAGCTTTAAACATGCTACATACCTGTTCCTGCTCAGAAACAAAACGAGGGATGTGGAAAACTGTTCAGTTGGACAGTAAGGCAGGAAGATTTGCATTTTGGGGTTTGTCTTTAACTACTAGGCCCTAAGAACAAAATTTTGAGACCCTTAATTGAACCAAATTCTAATTGACAATTGCAAATATTTGCTGGGAAACACACAATTTGATCCACAGAACTATGCTGTTAGACAGACTATAAGCTATTAGTAGTTTAATCATGCAACTATGAACCTTGCCAAGTCATCTGGTCTCATGTCAGCCATTTTGTTACAGCTTACCTGCATCTGCAAGACTGAATTCTGATCAGTTAATTTATTCTCCCATTGCTACAGAAGATGACCTTAACTTTATGGAATTAGTAAATATCAGGTTTCCTCAGTGTGTAATTGTAGTTCTTCCATTCTCAGTATAGATTACAAAATAAACAACATAATGAAACAAAGCAGGGAACTCAACAGTTGGTAAATCCACATAATAGACTCTACTTGGTATGCATGCTACAGCAGTAAAATGAGCAGAAAAGGAACTGAAACAAAATTGCTTGACCTATTTTAATATTTGATGAAGAAATACTAAGCCTAGAAATATCATGTCTTCAGGGACCTTGTAGCTGATATTATTAAAAAACATTTTAAAAAGAGGCTCCTATAGTCTATCATAGTAAGCTTTGGATAATACTTTAAGAGTCCATTAACTTATGCTCAACTAATCTTGAATTACAATAGAAATCCTTTGAATGCATGTATGATAGTCACACAAATACCATATAAATTCATTTCCATCCTTTTATGAATGTTTTCCTCTAGACACACTACAGTTTTTAATACCTTTGTATAATATTCCAGAACTTGATATTTTAAGTTTAATGGAAGGAAATCTGATCAGCCTGAAAGAAGATTCCAAATCAAAACTGCTTGTGAAACAAACCAAATTACTTTTTTTAATGTTATTTATCCATAACTTTGAAACTGTGGTAGAGTAAAAAAAATGTTTTCTTATATGTATAATTGTAACATTTATTATTTCCAATTAATCTTATTGTTGCGTTTTAAATTATCCGAGTTACAAATACAAGCCAAAAAAATTTTCCAGAGAATCACTATCTGAACAGCAGCCTGGAAAGCAGCAGAGCCTTTCAAATTTGTGTGGGTGAAGCAAAAAGTCATGAAAAAAATCATCCATGCAAGGCTGAACTATTGAACTGAGAGAGAAAGAAAAATGTTCGAATGGAAAACATCTTTGTCAGAAAATATGACTTTGCACCAGGAGATTATACTTCCATTTTTCAAAAATCATTGCATTTCTTTTCATTTTCTTTACTAAAGATTATTTTTTCATCAGAATAAGGCATTTTCTTAAATTCTAAATATTTTTGCGGCATCTTACCATTGATGAGGCCCAGTCATTTCAAAGAAAAGACACACCTGAGAAGTTGGATGGTTTCAACATCAGACAATAAATTCTTCTAAATAATTCCCCCTGTAAGTGTCTTTGAATACATTTAAATGCAAACAAATGCTGTAGTCACGGTCATGACAAAAGAGGACTATAGTTCTTCAGTGGCTCTACGCTAACCCCCCTTTTCTTGTTATTGCTGAGATTTTAAGTTTATTCAAGGGAGATGTCCCTATTACAGGTTAGTTCACTACCGAGTGCTGAGCTTAACCTGCATTCTACTGAAGCCTCATACATAAATATCTGTGTCTTGTTCCTTCAGGTTTGGATATTTCAGTGTTTTGCCCTGTTAGTCGGTGCAGATGCTAGGCTTGAGGGAACCACAGATCAGAAATGGAGATCCACACCAGCCTGGTGATGGCATCTCCCAAAACACACCCTGCAGAGGATTGTAAGGCAGGGTAACTGGGAAGACGGGAGATGTCTCTGGATGGCCAGGAGGTCCACCCACAGGCACCATCAGGGACTGACCCAAGCACATGGTCACTCACTCCCTGGTAAGCACATGCATTAATGCTCCTACTGCCATTACTACTTTAGGAATCCCTGTTTCTTTCCTCTTTCCAGTGTCTGAGAATTCCATCATCACTTATGTTTGGGAGAATGAACTGCTGCACACACATGAAGGAACAGAGATCATCACACCCTCTCATCAGCCTGTAATTTACAGCCAGCACTGAACAGTTTGAGCTACCCTCTATGCACCTGGCAGGCCAGAACCTTGACTTATCCATGTGGTAAAAGGTCATGATGACATTGCTAATTTGAAAATAAATAGCTTCCTGTAATGCTATAGAATTACTGCAGCAATCAGGCACATAAAGATAAAAGCTCATATAGATAAAGGCATATTAATTAGCTCATAAAGCCTTATTAATCAGGCTTGTAATGGTAGCAGTTTGAAACCATAAAAGAAATGTGTAAGATATTTGTCTGCAGGCTTAAAAGAGGGAAAAGAATAAAAACCCACCCACACAGCATGATGTGGCATTAGCACCCTGCTGCTGGGAAAAGGAAGATACAGTCTAAGAGCAGCATCTTCTTTACAGTATGTACAGTATTTCTCTGGTCTAGCTGAGGAATAATAGCAAAAAGTACTTCGGACATACCCGGACATATTAATCTACTCCTAAAGTAGCTTGACTAACTTAATCCGTTGCTCATGGAAATCAGTGGAACTCTGACAGTGGAATTAGAGCCTACAAGATCCATTTGTAAAGAAATAATCATATCCAAATTGGAGCCTGTGGCTACTGACTTTAAAAACACAGGATGCCAGTGTGTTTCCTGATCACTAAGTCCTAGACCTTCTTCAGGCAAAATTTCCTCCTCAGATTGAGATCAAATGAAATTCAAGGATTCTAAAAAATAAAATGTGTTCTGGTTTTTAATGGAAATGCTCTGTTCTCACCTTTATTTAGCATCTGATACTTCCAACCAAAGGTACCCACTCTAATCCACTGAATTTTCAACAAAAACTGAAGATAAGACACATTTAGAAAACCACAAACTCTCTTGTTTATTGCTCTGTTACATCCTACTAGCCCTACAAGTTTCTACCAAATCTTCCTTGTTTCAAGGAAGACTTTCTGCACTCCATGCAGACAGACATCCCATTTTATTGTAAATAACTGGGGCAACTGCAGCAATTTATGATTCTGAAAATACCCTCCCTAATCACTAAATCTCCTTTAATTTTATATGTATTTCCAGAAGCTGCAACAGTTTCCTGTGTAAAAGACTGTAAAAGAAGAACGGTATGATCTTCCCTTCCTTCTCTTACCTCCCATTTCTGTAACAAAAGCAGAACAGGTTTAGCTGGGAAAAGTAAGTTCCACTCCTCTGCTAGGCAGCCATGAGCAGCAGTGGTAGTGCACGGTCCTTGACGCTTACCCACCTCCTCCTCACTCTTTTCACCATCGCATCTGCCTTAAATAAACCAATATTTATCCTTGACACAACCTGACCTGGCCACGTCAGGGCAATGAAGGCTTGTATTCTTTTTTAAGCCCTTCCAAAGGAATGCATTTTGGGCACAGGAGAAGTTGATTTTCTTCTAGAAGGAAATGTATAGGGTTTTCCTCCTTTTTGCCTAATATTAAACTGAAGTAAGCATTATTTACATATTCAGCTGTTCATCCCTTGCACTGAAGTGATGGTACCTTCTAGATTGGCAGTGTATTCAGCCTCATACTTTTTAACAAACGTAAGATGGTGACGATTATACCATTCTCATTTGTTGCTTTGTCCATAACATTGTTTATATTATTGCAAAACAACAGTGACATCCAGAGGCACAAAAGCCTAACCAGAAGTATTCATTATCCATGATGATGTGTTCAAAATCTGAGTTATGCAGGATTTCAACAACTTTTATTCTTTGCACCTCTATGAATTTTAGAATCGTGTGTTGTATATAAGGAATACATGTAAACTTTTTATTTTCAATCTGTCCCCACACAGCCTTACACTGGTCAACATTTGTTGGAACATGGTTGACTGAGACAATATTGGGCTACTGGCATACAGGCCCATTATGTCCTGTCTTTGATAGCTGTCATTGATAAGGCCAAAGCTTTTGGCCCCAGATACATTTTTGCAGTCCTTTTTTGTTGAAAACAGAAGAGGAAAGATCAAAATAAATTCAGATGCTTCCATTTGAGGCACAACAACACATTAAAATTGCATACAATTAGACATCTTCTTGGAGAATCAATGCTGTTAATGTACAGTAGGTTTCTAAAAGCACACCTACCAGGTCTGTGCACGATAAGGTATTAGGCAGACTTCCGTGCAGTATTTCACTTCTGGATTGTGAAAGTGAAATTGTGAACCCAGTCCGGCCCAGTAGAATGAGTGACCAGCTTCAGGGCACATTTACATGCACAGCAAATGGCTCGTTTCCACACAGAGAGTGAGATTGTAATGACACTGAAAGCTCACTGAAGTCTGAGTGCTGAGAGTTTTGCCTGAAAAAGGACTCAAGGACTGACAGATTAGAAATCTTTAGGATTTGTTTCTAATTTTTTTACATTATAAGATGCCAAGTGGGTTGCAGAAGATGATAGAAATATATGTGTAGTCCTGAAGAAAAAATAAAATATCCACAGCGGTTACAATTACTGTAATCTTACCAAAGCTGAAGTCTCAAAACAATGCACTTATTGACCAGCTCCTCTACTGGCATGAATCATAATACCTCCATTTATTTCACTGGAGCTCTGCCAGGTTACATCAGCTGAGGACTGGGTCCTATCAGTCTCCTTCTTAGTGCTCCTGTCATTCCTGAATGGATGTAAGTGTTATATCATTTTTCAACTCTCTAGCTCCTCACATACCCTAAACCTGTGCTTGCAATATGAAGATAATTGTATATATTTACCGTTTCTGTCTACAACATTGGAGGAAAATGAAGGTCTATTTAACTCCAAATACTCATTTCTTTGTCAAGGAAGAGTATTTTAAAAGATGCCTTTTAAGTTATCTTTTTATACACTGAAGGAAATGGCTATTATAATAACCACCATACCATTTCAGCTTTCAATAGAAATTTTCTTCTAGGGTAGCTTCTGGTTGTAAATGATGCCTGTAAGTATCCATTTTAGGGGGTTATCTTCCTCCTCTACCAGTACAGCTCCCACAAAACATTTTACCAAGGATTTCATTCAAAGGAATGAAGTTTTTTGAGGAAAATATTGTTCACTTCTCTCCATGTCAGACTAGCAGTTGACATACTGGTGAATTGTTCACAAAAATGAATGCTGCAGCCTGTATCCAGCTGATAGACTCCTGCAGCTGGTAATTTATTAGTTACTCTTGCTATGAAAGACTATGTACACAATCTCTTTATGGCATTCATTTTTGTACAAAAGACAGAATAATTACAACTCTTTTATTTGTGATCACTCAACAGACATAGTTCTAGTCATATAATATAAAAACAATTTACTGGTAATCATGTGTGAAATGCTACCATATAAATAAAAATCTTTCCCTTTGACCATCGAATGACAATTGGTTGGCCTAAATTAATCTTTTTGTATTATTTCTGACAATATGTCTGTCTGAATTCAGAAATTCTGAACTTCAAGATCTAGCAGAAAATTATTTTTAAAAATTAAAAAGTGGACTTACAGTATTAGTTATATATCATGGTTGAAGAGGAAGACAAAACTGGAATAGAAAAATCCTTGAATTCCCTAGTGATGGAGAAGATGTTTTATGGATAAATATTTCCTACCCCAGTAAACAGATGTTTGGCTAGCATAAATCAGCAATGGCACACCCCTTCTTTTCCTGAGCTAAGGATCTAGCCCATATGCTCTACTGTTGGCGTGGGTTACGGAAACGTTGTAACGATGTCACCCCAATATGAGTATGATCGTTCACCTTTATTAGTCAGCAAAAACAAGGTTTATATAGCAAAACTATTACAGCATCTGTAACCCCCA
>Ga0065711_1030270_pt1 | contig 33088 bp, 29 predicted proteins | sample Hoacrofraction12_FD_59098 | JGI IMG/M metagenome (GOLD analysis project Ga0065711, IMG submission 59098) | Hoatzin crop microbial communities from Cojedes, Venezuela - Epithelial fraction 12 v2 (version 2) | ecosystem: Host-associated > Birds > Digestive system > Esophagus > Crop | place...
CCACCTCTCCATCACGGAGCAGCATGCCAGCCCTGCTCCGTCCCACCTCTCCATGTGCCACCTCTCCATCACGGAGCAGCAGCATGCCAGCCCTGCTCTGTCCCACCTCTCCATCACAGAACAGCGTGCCAGCTCTGCTCCGTCCCACCTCTCCATCACAGAGCAGCGTGCCAGCCCTGCTCTGTCCCACCTCTCCATCATGGAACAGCGTGCCAGCCCTGCTCTGTCCCACCTCTCCATCATGGAACAGCGTGCCAGCCCTGCCCTGTCCCACCTCTCCATCACAGAGCAGCGTGCCAGCCCTGCTCTGTCCCACCTCTCCATCATGGAACAGCGTGCCAGCTCTGCTCCGTCCCACCTCTCCATCACAGAGCAGTGTGCCAGCCCTGCTCCGTCCCACCTCTCCATCACAGAGCAGTGTGCCAGCCCTGCTCCGTCCCACCTCTCCATCACAGAGCAGCATGCCAGCCCTGCTCCGTCCCACCTCTCCATGTGCCACCTCTCCATCACGGAGCAGCATGCCAGCCCTGCTCCGTCCCACCTCTCCATGTGCCACCTCTCCATCACGGAGCAGCAGCATGCCAGCTCCCACCCTGGAACACGCTGCTCTGCAGGCCTCCGCTGCCGCAGGCCCCTCTGCTGAGCTGCATTTGCAGCTGGTGCATGTCGTGACAGCATCACCCAACTCATCAAAGTTTACACAAGCTGTAGACCTGCCCCAAGGTACTAACTTTACCAGAAAAAAGTCCGCCTTTGCTATGCACTCACTAACGTGTGGTAAAATCCAGATGAAAACAAGGCAGTTAATCATTGTGACATGTTTGTAGCCCAAGGTAAACTCTAGACTCTCCTCTGCAGTTTACCTTAACCTACCATGATGTCAAAATGAAAAACTTCACCATCTTCCCTAGGATTTTGCCTCCTGCCAGCCATCGTGCCGAAGGAAACACAGTTCTACCCAGGAAGTGCACCTTTGCTGCCAAAGCCCCTCGCACTTCTGCACTGAGGCACGCGACATGGCTTGCTCTGACCACTCAGCAGCATTTGCCACCACCAAAGCCAGCAAGCCCAAGACTGGGTGGAGGGACGCAGAGGGTGCATTTCTGCCCCAACCTAGCCGTTCCACTTTAACTGTCAGTCTCCAGCAGGATTATGTAGATACATAGCTAATATCTTTTGTTACCTTGCTGGAAAACCCCACCTTTCTTGGCAGGGTATCCATAATCTCCATGCCATGTTTACTCTAGTGTGGAATTCTCTCTTCCTTTCTCCCTCCTCCCACTCTTTGGTCAGGTTATTTAACCAAAAGGTTACTTAGTGCTGCAGGGACAAGAAGATCTCTGACCTCCGGTACTTGGGCACAGCGTTCCTGTGCAGACCGTATTATAAACTTAGCAAATACTTTCAAGCTTCCATGTAATTTGCAAAAGTTAAAATTGGCAGATGTTTCCTTTCTTTCCCACTCCTGTATTTACTCTATCCCATACCACCCATCAATTTCAGAGTTAAGGCATAAATTATTTCCATGGAGCTCCACAGAAGAACTTATGTTGCAAAGGAGTTTGTAAAAATATAAGCCAAGCATAATGTAAAAACAGAAATGCAACAGCCTGCATTGATCTAATAGCTATTTTGGGCCTATATAATAAGCTAGCAAGCAGACACGCTAACAGGCAAATATAAAATAGAGCTCCAAATGTACTTCAATTAAGATTTTTTTTTCAGGCTGGGTTCACAAATGCAAAAATAAAGTGCAGAAGCAGGGTAAAGCAACAGAGACCGCTGGGTAAAACCCACGAGAGGCCTCTGCACCACTCAGCAGCCTGGGAGGGAAGCGGCTACAGCCCTTCCCCAGCATAGCTTCCACGGCAGGAGGCTTTCATGGTTCCTTCACAGACCCTGCTTGTTAGCAGCAACGAATTCCACTTTCCCAGCTGCTGCCTGTAAGCCGGGACTTAAGAGTCCTTGTCTTATGACACTATCCCGGGGTCACAGTGCAGCCCACTCTACGGCAAAACAAATCCAGCACCAAACTGCAGCCGATTCCAGCCCAAGTCTTCCCGCCTCTGCAGGACACAACCTTCCCGAGCAGCCTTGCTGGCCGCTACCCATGCGACGTGCTGGGTGGTTTCCATTCACGCTCCAGTAAGAACCACCGTAAGGGCAGCAGCAAGGATCCGTCTAGCACGGTATCCTGTCTACAGCCCTGGCCAGGAGCGGAAGCTCCATGGGAAAGAGCATTAGAAACAGGGCTCGCACAGGCTGATGTGTTCCCAAGAATAACCGCTCAGCTTCCAGCAGCCAACACTTCAGGCCTTCCTGCACCACAGGTTGCATCATAACTATTATGTTTAATAGCCTCACTGGACCAATCCTTCTTTAATTTGTCTAATTCCTCTATGAGATCACTTATACTGCTGGCCTCCATGCTGTCTCTATGGCAGCGAGTCCCACAATTGCATTATGCATTGTATGAAGCCTTCTCTTGTGTTTGTTTTAAACCTCTGCTGATCTCAAGCTTCTGTTGCATCCTAAAGAACAAAGCAGCCTCTGCAGTCATCACCACCAGCCTAGAGCAGAGCCTTCTAAGTCAAAGCCTCAAACTTCAGTCTTCAGGTACACCTGGAAACGAACAGGACGCAGATCACAGGCACGACTGGTATTTTTATCTAGCAGCTTTTCCAGACTCTGCTCAGGTCCTCCTTGTACAACACAGAAGTGGACATGTGTAAGTGGAACTGATGGTCCCTGACTCGGAAAGTTCACGCTCTCTGTGCGAGCTCCCTGCAGGAGACATGACCAAGCCACCGAGTTCTGCACCGCCTGAAGTTAGTGAGCAGCCTTCATGAGGAGCGAACTGCTGTAATACGTTCAGGAGGTAATTTATATGGGAACACATCCAAAAGAAGAAGCTGTATTCCAGTAAGACTAAAGAAAGAAAAGAAAAAAAAGAAGAAAAAATTTTGGTCCCTACTGTCATCCAGACATTTAGAGCAGGGCAAGAACCCACCAGAGACTCCACCTGCCAAACTCAACTGGCAAAGGTCAGGCAACTTTGCTGAACTAAGGGCTCTGCAGACCCCTCACCACTGCTACCAGGCTCTTTCTTGCAAGTCATTATTCTCTGCTTCATTCAAGTTCAGCCTTAACTAAAAATCATGGTTTAGCCTGGCCCTGAAGCAGATGATCAGAAATCTGATCAAAAGCTGGAACGGCAAGTCAGATCGCTGCCTGGCACCTCTGCACGGAGCGAGCTGCAGCATCACCGTCTCTCCTAATGCTTTATATGTAAAAGTATGTTGAACAAAAGGAATGGACATAGCCCAGTCCTGTGGCAACACGCAAGAGAGCCTCAAGGGAGATGAGCAATTTCCCTAAACCATCTTCTGCGTTGCCTCAGAAAAACAAGAACAGATCTGCACAGGAACAGTTTACTTTCTTCCTCCCAGCAGCACCGTCCGCGTCAGCACCTCAGTGTGAGCAGCATCAAAGGTGCTGCTGATGGGCCCGAACACACCAGCGGTGCTTGACTTGGGTCACACCCAGCAAGCGCTCAGCAGCCAAGACCAGTGGCACCAGCACGTGTGTGACATCACACTCACAGCGCTCAGTTCTCATTCCCTTGAGATAAACCTTCACAATAAAGTGAGACTGTTGAGATCCACGGTGCCTAGAGATGGCATCTTGAGCAACAGCTGTCACTTTTTTCTTCATGTGATAATGGAAGAATGTATCAGGGAATGGTCCTTGGGACCAGAAGTGCTAAGAAAGCTTAGAAAGGTTAGTACACAGTGGAAAAAAATCTAAATACTCTCAGGATGGCAAAGTACTAAAACATCCTGCCAGTTCTGAAGCACATACTTTGGGTTTAGATTATTTAGCAGTAAGTTTGAAAGAACTGCACAGAGAGACGTCTTCTCTGTTGCTCACACAGGTGAACAATTATACTGATGTTAATAGCATTACTTCAGATTTATTCTGCATAACTTTGAACAAAACCTTGCCAGGACTTCAGATATGTGTTTTAGATCATATTCCAGTATATTTTGCTGTAAATAAAATAAAAATGAAAATTACTACTGAATTACTGGGTTGAACTGGGGCTTGCTCAGCCGATTTGAAACACCACCAGAAACCAGCCCTCCAAAATGGCCTGTCCTTGATGTTTTGTGGTGGACTCAGCACAGCTTCTTGCACCAGGTCACATTAGAACTAAAACCACAAGCAGCTTCCAAGACAGAGCGCTGAACAGGTAGGACTCCTGACAGTGCACTCGCTTCTTTGGCACTCAGGTACAATAAGGATATTGTTCCTTTAATGCTTAGCTTTCCTTTCAAGAAGTATGTGAGATTTCAGCCAATTCTCCCCAACGATTAGTTCAGGATGAATGTACTTAACTCAGGATTCAGCTGGAAAGAGCCCAAGTAGATGCAATCAATTTTCCACTAAATCCACTTCCTTCCTCTCTCCCGTACCCAGCATGAGACATCAGCTCGCCACTACAGCAGTGGTGACTAAGACAATGCAAACCTTTGCCTTCAGCCATGCTTGTATCAGACTTCGTTATTCCTTCTTCTGATTTCCCCTGGTTTTCTGTTTTTACACATCCTGCTCACTAGCCCAGCGTTCAGGGCCAGGTGGAAAAGCAGCTATACAGCAAACACAAACACTGAACGCACTGGCTGCTGTAAACCCCAGAGTTCATCATTCAAAACCGCACAGTCAGCTGCAGAATTTCACTGATAAAGAAGGACTTTCCCCTTTGCATGTATTTAACTGGAACCTCCCCGAGGTTCCAATGTGCAGGTACCATAAGTCTGCATCTGCCAGCACCCATGCGGGGCCATCTCTGTGTGTGACACCATCGTCATCTAAACACCACAGTACTTCTGAGACAGTAACCACTGGCCACTTTACTTGAACCAACCTCCTGCAGCATGGCCTGGAAAAGAGCAATTGTCACAACTGGGATGCTTTGCTACTAGAATATAACCAGGGTAATAAAAAATAGCATCTGTTCAAAAACAAGGCTTAGAAAACATGATCTCTGGCTCTCACCTACATGCCTCCTTAAGAGTTTAAGTAGATTATTTACACCCTCATTTTCCCAAGTGGATACATTCTCCGTTGTTAAACAACTTCTTGAAACAGCAAATCAAGTCCTGGTGGCTCTATAGGCTTTCTTCCTCTAGAACAGTGGTTTTCAAACCTTGTGATAGTAAAAAAATGTTTGAGCAGGCATCCCAGTACAAGTGTATTTATAAGTTACATACATCTACTACTGCAATATTTTCTTCCCGCAGGCTAAAGTATCAGCTGGAGCAGTCTCTGGGGTGCGTGCACCCCTCCTTTGGAGACTGCTGCTCTGGAGACCACTGGACTGTTACTACTGATTCAGCAAACTGTTTCCACAGGTCTGAATTTACACTGCTGTGGTTCCTACGGTTGGTAAACCACTGACTCACTCAACTAAGCTATTTGCATTATTTCCAGGAAAAAATTTTGCAGGGGACGCAGTTGGAAGAGCGACAGCGTAGAGTCCCCAGGCAGGCAGCTGTGTTGAGTGACTGAGGCTCGATGGCTATATCGAATTTAATGGTAGGACACACCACGCTTGTGTTTTAAAACACATTGATAGACAACCATTGAGACACAGCAGTCAGTAATCAAAAATGATTGCTAAATCCATTCCTGCTTTCAAATACACATTAAATCAGAGGCCTTTCACTCTGCAGAGGTACAGTTAAAAGAGCTGGCAGGTATTAGCGGCCGCATTCTGCATGCGTGCTGGCACCGAGAGTCACCTACACCCCTCGAGGCAGCTGTGCTGTCAGAAGCCAGCAGCCACTGCTGGTTTTATTTCGTCTTACAGAAGCTACTTTAAAAGTTTCTCTCCCCCACTTCTTTGCCTATTTCTCGCCTAGTTCATCATTCACTTTTATTAGGACTATTCCAAACCCAGTGCAAGTTCCCAGGAGCATGGCCAACAAAGAGTCCAGGCTTGATAGTTTCAGGCAAGAAGAGTCACTTGGGAGCGGGGGAGAGGAGAGCAAAGCAGCAAGCCCAAGGAGGCATGGAGAGCAGCAGCATCACTGCCCCGGGAAGGCAGGGCAGCTGGGCAGAGGAGGTGGGAGCTCGGCCCTGGGTGCAGGCCGGTGCTGGAGCAGCACCGAGGAGCAGGCAGGGCATGGCCGTGCCAGGGCCTAAGCAGCAGAGTTACAGCAGGAGCAGCACTCCCAGCAGATCGAGAAGGGAAGACGAGGAACTTCTTCACTCTGAGGGTGACGGAGCACTGGAACAGGCTGCCCAGAGGGGCTGTGGAGTCTCCTCTGGAGATATTCAAGATCCACCTGGACAAGGTCCTGTGCAGCCTGCTCTGGGTGACCCTGCTTTGGCAGGGGCATTGGACCAGATGATCCACAGAGGTCCCTGCCAACCCCTGCCGTTCTGTGACACATGGGACCCTGAACGGGAAAGGGAAGGAGTACAGGGTTTTTTGCACGTATAAAGGGAGCTGGTGCAGACAGAAAGGATGCACAAAGCAGCGAGTGAAGCCCTCGCCAAGCACCCGATGCCTCTGTGTCACCAGCACTCCATGGGATGAACGGGTGGAGGGAAGGGGGCGTACCTGTGGGGCTTGAAGCCTAGTTTTGGGAGCCTGCCTCTAAGACCACAAGGCAGCAAGCACTGACAGGGGACTTTGGGAATGACTTCACAAGGCCCCAGCAACCTCCTGAACAACCGAGCTTACCATGGGGTTTGAAGGCCATCTCAGAGGTAACAGGAGTGCTTGCAGAACCCCTCGGGAGAAGATTGTTTGAGAGCACAGACAACACTTACTGCCTGCAGAGGGCTTCCACATCTCTCTAGCCACATCATGCACAAACTAGACCTTAAATGCAAACCTACTGAGCTACATCTTCACCTGCCACTCAGCTTTGTGGGACATGGCACAGAGAGAGTGGACTGCTCTTTGCCATTTCAGCTTGCAGGGTGGTCGTTCCATCACCCAGGAACCGCAACGTAGTGGGTGAAATGACGTACTCCAAAACGATGGTAGAAGGTTATTCTGGCCCAGGACCACAGGACACAGACCTGTTCCTCAAGTACTAAACATCCATGAGAAGAGGAGTGAGAAGACCAAGTGTCAGCAAACATTCAACGCCGTTCCTCGAGGCACCCCTCCTCACTCCTTGCATGCCCTGAGCCTGCTGGGACGTGTGGGGCAGGCAAGGAACACAGGACTACACCCAACAGTTACTACACTCCCGCTTTTTCCACCACTATAAGAAAATAACTCTCTTTTTTATTTGAATGTTGAGCCAGGAGAGCTGCCTACGTACCAGGTACCAGCCCCAGGCAGACTGCTTCCACCCTCTACACCGACACTGCGGTGTATCGCACGATCTCTGCTGGCTGCCAAAGCGCGCTGCCTGCGCTCAATCAGATACTGGTCCCATGAACTGCCAAGTGGGGTCAATAATCCTACAAATGGATGAGTACTGATTAGGGACTGGAGGCTGGCCATCAGGGAGGCCATGGCGGGGTTTTGCTTCAGGTTTGTTTTTGGAAAGTATTTACTGTACCTAATTCAAGACTGTGGGATCAAGTTTGCGAGCATGAAGATTTCCTGTTTTTATTTGTGTCAGTTCAACGCAGGGCACCCACACACAGGTTTCACGCTGGTAAAATACTAGGAGTTTTTCAGTAAAGTCATAAAGCAATTCCTTACTCTTTCTGGCATGGTGTTCATAATCAAAGCTATATTGCAAAATCACCTGCTTTTTATACAAGCATGGGGAACAGCTCACCTAGGGCAAACCACACCACTGATGTCAGTGGGATGGGAGCCGGATCCGGCTGCCCCGCTGAGAGCTCTGCCGCTCTCCACAAAGGCAGGGATACTTTGACACCGACCGAGACTGGATCTGGCCAGGAGTTATGATAAATCTAAAAAGTCCCAGTAGAAGTTCTGGTCAAAGGCAGGATTTTCAGGAAATGAGGTATTTATTGGAAGGGGGGAAATAATGCTTTCTGGCCACGATCAAATTTACTGAGTTTCTTCCTGCGCTGTGTTTTGAGGGAGAGAGGCAGAGAAGAGCAGTTGGGAACAAGACCTCTTCCCTGCCGGGGTTAAAACCAAGCTAAAATTTCCTGACAAGTCCAACGAGAGGAGAAAACCTCCCCTGCTGGTAAGCCGCTCTGGGAAGCGCCCTGTGGAAGGCAGTTTACCAGAAGCAAGCTGGCCATTCTCTATCAGCAAGTTTATAAGCAAGCAAACCGGTCAGCTCATGTCAAATCCCAGGGGTCAGGAAAGCACTTTCCTTGGTGCCCAAGGACAGCCCACGGCAGCTATAATTGGCCAATCCTCCCGAGTCCCGCCACTTAAATGAGAAAAATTTATGGTTGTTTATGTAGGCTTCATGCCAGGCCTGTTTCTCTGATAAGCTTCTCTGGTGCATTTATGTCTCACATCCGATTTAGAGTCCTCTGAATACTGGAGACAGCATTCTTTGGATACTTAAAATAAATTAAAAACACAACTTCGGGCTTGGACAGAGGAATCGGAACGTTATTCACATGGCCCAGGCACTAAGGGCTCTGGGGAGTGGTGCTGGGAAAGTAGTCTTTTTAAAATCTTACGTTAGTTCATGTATTTAATGATATATAATCCTCAGAATGGTCCTCCATAAACTGTAAATATGCATTATTTGAGGAAGTAATTATTTTCAGTAGCATGCTGCAGCAGCTGTACGGCTTGGCTGCCAGACACTGCAAGTGTTTCCTCCAGTGAAGGCATCCATTTGTGATAGAAAATAATTATTTAATGGATTTACAAAACTACTCACTTCTCCGGTACTTCGACCTCGGGATCTCCAAATCATTTAAAAATATTAATTAAACCAGCACAGTATCACCCATGTGAGGTAGGTGAGCAGAATTATCACCACATGGGTGAAGCCAGACATGCTAAGGGACCTGCCCAAGACGCCAAGGAAGCCCGGAGCAGGTGGAGGCAAACCCTGCCTTCCCACCCCCGGCCGACTCCCCCCTCCGTCACCACCAGCCCACCAGTCCTCTCTGTCGTTTGCCAATACCCTCTGCCAGAAGAAAGCCTGAAGGACAGAATGCTAACGCTTGCTGCCACTGTTTATTTTATAAATGTGAAGACAAACTTTACAAAAAAACCCCACTTTTATTTTGTTTTGTCCATGGCAAGATTCTTACGGGAAACAGCTTTTCTAGACCCACAAGAAGTAAAAGCATCCTTCAGGTCAAGAGTGGCAGTGGAAACCTTTGATCTGTAAAATTAATTTGCAAGATAAAACCAAGGCTGCTTTCTGGGGTGGAACATCAGTGAGTTTTCAGGCCATACAGACACCTCTCCCTCAAAATAAGCAGCGAGCAAGAATTATTATTAAGGATGAGTGAGTAACCTAGCCTGGAGAGGAGGCACGGATGAGGTGCAAAGCAAGAGAGTCCTTTTGTTAAACAGCACGTGAGGATGAGGACAACAGGAGCAACAAGAGCAGATTCCACTTCAGACAGTGTCCCTTGCCAGGAGTCTGTCCTCATTCGGCAGGACTTGCTGGGCAGATAAGCGTGGGCACGCGGGAGAGAGGGGAGATGTCCCGCGGCTGCCAAGGCTGGGGACAGCAGCAAGACAGGTAGCAGGAATACAAAAGGAAACTCTTCAGCTGGAGAGTGCAAGGGAAGGTTGGAAGAGGAGCTTTGCTGGTGAGGAAGGACGGGCTGAGGTTTCCATGGCTGCAAAGCGGTGTGATCTCACCTCCTCGGTAAGGGGATGGTGAGCTGCCAGCAGCCGGGGGCCTTTAGAGCCTGGGAACTCAGGGATCCAGGAAAAGCCTCAGATAGGCATAACCAGTCAAAATGGGAAATGACCAGGGTACAGTAAGATTTCAAACAGTGCCAAGGGCAAGGGGGCAAGCTCACTATTTTCTGGAGAAAAAGGTACCAACATGCACTTAAGATCTTTACTGAAGAAAACCATTTGGCCCGTTTGAAATGAAGAACAAAAGATGCCCACACAGAAATAACAATAAAGTCTGAATTCTTCAGTAGTAAAGCAGGCACATGCCAGAGCAAACACAGGCGGAAAGAAGGAAGAGGAAAAAATCTCAGGAGATGGAAAGCTGGCCTTCCCTTCTTCACAGAAGATGCACCAGAGACAAAAACTGAGGTCCAATCCTTCCAACACACCATGAAACCACTCAGGTAATAGTGGTTTACAGACCACACTCTGGGTCAGTCCAGAGCAGTAAAGGTGAGATCCACACATCCGAAGGCCAGGACAAAGGAAAGATGGAGGTTCAGTCAAATGATCAGAGAGTACCCGGGTGAGACGTGTCTAGAGGGAACGCTCAACACGTGAGCATGGACGTGTTTGTGCACACGGACAGGCTTGTGTGTGAGGACCAAGTGTATGGAGACAGGCACCCGAAAAGAAACGATGCGTTGGTTGTGGGAGGAAGAACTGATTTCCTGAGTGCTGAAGTGATGAAGGACAAAGCTGATTAACTGACGCGTGTGGAAGTAAGAGTTGATTTGTTGTTGAAGAAGTGGTAACAATCTACATTAAATCAGAAATTCGTTCAGAGAGCTATGGCATTCTGGGGTCTAGTTTTCAGATGAGTGAAGGATCAAGGACATCACTAAAGCATCGACTAGGCACTCGGCAAAATATACAGTGACAACATACAGCAGAAACTTAGATCACTAAAATTACAGGAAGCCAACCATCTGTATCTCCTTTCATTCTTCCTCATTTTTTTCCTTCCACCTGTTTTTCCCTTTGTTTTTAGGTAATACTTACTGGAAATAGGAAACAGAAACATCTGTTGATAATGTCAGCGACTTGCCTGCACTCTGTTCTGGATTATCTGGATTTCTTCCCCCCTTTGAGAGATGAACTCAACAGCAGCCCAAGGGAATCTTCTTTTGGAGAGCGCGAGATGTGTTCCAAGAAACATGTTAAATGGGCGGAGGGGAAGGCAAGAAAGAGGACAAAAAAAGGGTAGAAAGGAAAGATGAAAAAGACGCACAAGACGTGGGTTTCAGACTAAGACAAACAAGACCTGCAGATAATAGATGCTGATAAGAAAACAAGGAAATTTTAGCAAATCTTGTTACACTAAACAATAGGTGGCATTCCAAACACACAACACTACGCAAGGAAGTGATTAGGTTCTCTGTGGTTTGTACAGAGAAATAAAAAACAGAGGCAGAAACCTTGTTAATTAGAGTATATTTTCTGTACTTTATGTGTTTTCCAACCCCTGAAAGGATCACAGGTGCTGCCAGTGATTGGTTCCACATTACGAATACAAAAATATTGTGGGAGGAATACATCTATGGTCAGTCAATCAACACAGAGGAAAGTTTCCATCATTAGTTGCCAGGCAACCCCCACCAATTAAAATAACCATCAAAAGCCATGCATTTCATGCTGGAATAATTAATAACAGAACGCAATTACTACCTTTCAAGGAAACAAGAAGACAGAGACAAACCACCAGCCAACTATTTGTCACATGCCCCCGAAGCAGGGAATGGAAGCGTTTCTCTGTCGCTAGCTACCTATCAACACCACCTTTCCCTGGGGGTCAGCCTCCAGATCCACCAATGCTAGCTGCCAAAGCAGCCCTCAGTGAAGAGCGATACGCTGTATTAAACCCGCCCCCCCCATCACAAAGCGCTCTAAGCACATGCACCTTCAGACATCCCAGATGTCCCCATGGAAGTGAGGCCCGGGACTGGGCCGATCAGATGAGCCACCCTCAAAACACAGGTTCTCTCCTGGAGCTGAGCTAACTTAATCCAGAGCAGTCTCAGAACTGAAAACCTTTTGTGACTTAACACCTAGCAGCATCGTCTGCAGAAGGGACACAGCCAATGGACTGGTCGGTTTATCTGAAGTCAAGCACACGGATCGGTGTTCTGCTGGACTAGAGCTAGCTGGGACAACCGACGGCAATGCAGAGAAATTACTGAATACCTCCCAGAATAGAAAAACCAACTAAATACATTCTAAATAAAGGAGAGTTTCCTGCGTCGGTCCCATCCCAAGCATTTCTGATCACCCTTTTCCCATACCATTTTCTTGCTTTTCTAAAGCCTGCAAAATTATCAGACTAACCATGGATCAAGATAAAGGAAACATTTTTCTCCCAATCGGTACCTGAAGGTACTCGGGCTCTTACACGGGCTGGTATCCAAGTCTGACATTTAATTACCAGAAGACAAGATTACATTCCTTTGCTGAGACTCATTCACGGTTCAGCGTCTTGCGCAAGGTGAACCCGAACCGTCTGAAGCCAGCTGTCATCCCTACCATCCGACGGCCCCTTTTTAAAACGAGCACCTCCCTTTCCGTGCGTGCAGCATTAATGGGTTCGTCTGGGACTGCAGCTGCAGACATACCTGAAATAGCTTTGAACTATCTGTCTTGATAGGTGTTAAAACGGAAAGCGCGGGGCTAAGCACAGGCTGTAACTTATCCCGAAGACGCAGAATGACTCAGGCGAAGTTCTGCCCTCCTGCAGCAGCCCTGAGAGTTATCTCAACTACTCGTCTACACAAACCGCAGCCTCAACAGCACACACAGCAAATCCTTCCGTCCTCCCTCCTCCACCTCTCCAGAGCGCTTGGCTTTTCCTGTGAATCACACCTCAGAGTCACCGCCCCGCATGCAGCGCATCAGCACCTTCTGCCAGCTCCAGCTATGGCGTGGAAACCACCGAGCACTCAGGTGGCCGTGAAGTCAATCCGAGCACGGGCTCTGAGTCGGGGATGAGTAACGATCACAGTTATGCAAGTTGAGGGCACCCAGCTCTCACGCTCCAGGCCACGGGGGTCGGGGAGGAATGTTCCCACATGCACAGCACTGAATCACCCGCCGGCTTGTCTTCCCCCAAGCACCAGGTATTAGCCAATGGCTCTGGCAGGAATACAGACCAAAAGTCCCAAAATTCCAGTCTGCTCCAGTCTGATAGCACGTGGTTAGAAAACGGCAGGGAAAAGTGTGCAAGGACATCAGCTACCCAGCAGACTTTCGCTGCACAGCAGCGCACCCCTTGCAGCAATGCTCGTCAGCCCCTCTCCCGAAGCGTTCTTGCTGCGCTTCCTTGGTGCTCAGACAGCTGCACAAAGTGGAAGCAGACAGGTGAACAGAGACTGAGCCGGCAACCGAGTCACCCAAAAGTTGGCCACGAGGCACCGAAGAGTTAGAAGCCACTGACACACACACACACACACACATACTTGTATCACTGTCATTACCAACTCTAACAGTGGTGGACACACAGTGTAGAGCTCATAGATTTGATGCTGAATTTTGTTTTATTCTATGTGAAAATCACATTCACATAGAATTTAATTTAAGGCTACAAAGCAAGTACTGCCAGTGTGCAATTTGGATGCAGTCACTCATGCCAAACTTATAAATATGCTGTGGGGACAGAACAAATATGAATTGAAAATGAACCTTCCACTGGGAATTTGGGTATTTTAAAAACTCACCAGCTGCTGATAAAAATACACAGAAGGGACAGAGCTCCCTTAAGATTTTCTGTGCCTTACTACCACCAAGAGCAAACAAACATTCAACGCAGGGCAGCAAATACACAAAAGACCATTTCCAGTGTCACAAGGAACTTCTCCCTGCAAGCCGGGACACGAGCACCCTCCCACTAGCAGACACGCACATACCGCAGCGCCGAGCGGCCCCAGTCAGCAGGGAGCTGCTGTCCCCAAGACCCCGCACGAGCGAACAGGCGGGGTGCGTCCGCAGCCGTGAACCCTGTCACACCAGTCGGAGGGCACGGCTAACCCAGCGCTGCTCTTCCTACCTTCAGGGTGACAACACCTGCCGCGGCAGCTGTCCCGCTTGGGCTCTTTATAGCACAGTGCTGTCGGCCCTTGCCGCGATCCTTCTCTTAGAGGCTTGTAGCAATGTGCTTGCAAAGTCTAGACAGAGGCTGGTGCCGAGGCAGCAGCAGTGCCAGCCATCAGCTGAACTGCGACACCTTTACGAGCTGTCCCTCGAGATTAAACCACCGTATGAAACCCCCGTGAGTGCTCTGTCTGACCAACAGCTACCAGGTAAGAAGTGAGCTGCATACCTCTGGGATTATACAGTTTGCTTTAGGCTTCTGACTGAACTGCGGTGATTTCCTGTGCCTTCAAACCAGTGGCAAAAGTGCAAATTAAAGACGAATGCCATGCTTAAACACTTCCCTTCGTGTAAGAGAGCAGAATGTGTTCCTGGTTTTTACAGTGAAATATGTCTCAGCTTTGAAGAGTACAGAGACTTCAAACTCCTAGCTCTGCAAAGCTCATTCCCTGCCCATCTCCTACACCCTCAGAGTAACAAATAACAAACTGATATTCCTCATTGTAAAGATTTATCTTACTGTAGTTTCTACAGTCATTGCCACTAGATTAAAATTTTTAGCCTGATAAGCTGCTGTGGATGGCATTATGATCTGCAAACTGGAGGCACCTGATAAGGTATCTTCTGTAACGAGTATCAGCTACAGCCTGTTAATTCCTGCAGCTGATCACCTGCACACAAGCAATCTGGCATTACTACAATTATTCTTCAAGAAATCCTGTCGTGCTCTGAAATACTACCAAAAGGAATTAGATGATGAGCTTTTCAGGCAGACATTTTTCAGCTCTTGTCTTCCATAAGCAAAATCTGCACATGAACTCCTGCCAAAAGGAAAATTTTACACTTAACAGAAGGGACAGTGTATGCTGTTGCCTGAATTAATCTTTGTTATTTAAGATTGAGCAAAGCATGCCTATGTATGAGTAATGTAACAGATTTAAGCACATGTCTAAGTGTTTTGCTGAATCAAGGCCTAAAAGAGTTTCCACTGCTGCTAGGGCTGAGGGAGGATTTGAATCTACATTTAAAAACCATCCTAACAAGCTTCAGTTGTTTTCTCTAAGATATTGCGGATAAAGATCTGCGTTGAACTACTCGATCTCAGGGAAACCAGATCCCTTTGGCTTTTCCACTACCTGAAGAGAATTCTCTGACCTCTGGAAAAAAAAAAAGCTCTGAAGAGTACAGATTTTTGCAGAAGGCAATAGGGGTTTACACAGAGACGTAACGAAAATTAACTGACAGAGCAAAGTTCCGAACTGCTGAACTTGCTCGGTTATGGGAGCAAGGCTCAACTACCCTAAGGCCACTGAACACATTAAAGAGGCAGAAATGCAGCACATAAACTGCCTGCCAGGTCATTCACTTTCCCTTTCCATTCTTCCTATGACCTCAGCTCACTACCGAGATTCCCTTTTTTGGGGAGATCTTGTACAACTCTGAATCAATAGATTACTGAGTTTTATCTCAAAGTGGCCAGAACCTAGGAAGACAATGAAGAGATTTGCCATCCGGGCATTTTACCAAAACATCTAAAGGGGACAGAAGTCTCCCATCTATTTACTGTATCCCTGCAACACCTCCTCATCTTTCTGCATTCATGTTCTGAAGAGCTAACCACCATCACTGCAGGAGACCCCTGAGCAGCCATCCGTGCATCCTCACACTTCTACACTAGCAAGGCTGGGTCCTCACAGAGGTGCCTGTATCTGTGAGCATATTTTAGGTTTTCCTCTTAATTACAAGCAACACAAACCCTCTGGCAAGGGTGTGATATGCAATGGTGGGAGTCGAAATGGACCGCGCTGGGGCAAGCGCTGCGTGCTCCCTGCAAGGCGCAGGATGGCCCGCTCTGCCGCACGCTGACCTTTCAAACACAGTGCCCTGATAGACAGCACTCGGCACCGAAACCAGAGCCATACTCAAAGAAATGCCTGAGAATGAACTCCGACTCGGGCAGAATTTCCTACCGAGGGCCTCCTCCCACCTCTCCGCAGAACGGCACTCGCCTTCGCTGAGCTGCAAACACTCGCTGCCGAGCACTGAAACAAGGCCCTCGGAGGCTCCGTCACTCGTTATCACATCTCAGCTGGAGTGGTCTCCAAATCACAATGATTCCCAAGGGTTTTAAATTTTTTTTTTTTTTTATTGTAGCTGGTTAAACATCAGGCTCTTATCTAAATCCAGTGTCTTCAGGTACAGAACTCTTCTTTTTCTGTTACTGCCTTTTACTTTCTAGATCCATTAGATTAAAAGTAAGACTGACAATTGCTGGAGGAGAGTTCAGATCATTCCTGTTATCTGGGAAAAAAAGCAAGGCAAGCTTGTGCTCTTACTCCATCTCAGATTTCTAGGCACACACAGGAACTAGGGCCTGGGAACTGTTTTAGGCAGAGAGTACCAACGTACTTCTCCACCCTCATGTCAAGGGCTTCGAAGGAGCATTAGTCTGTGTGCTGTTACCTAACACTGGTCATTAATGATCATTCAGTTATCTACCTATTGAATCTAAAAGCTTGGCTCAACTTCAAACACTTTCCAAGGGACATTTGGTCTTAATTTGATAATGAAAAAGAACAGAGAATCGTCCACTTCTCTTGCGATTTTGTTCCAGCAGTTAATCCCCCTCAATATATAACCGTCTTTGATTTCCTATCCGAATTGTGTAATATCAGTGTCCAGAAAAGATCTCTCTTGTGTTTGTCTCTTGTACATATGAGACCACATTCTAATGCTGTTTTATGCTAAGAGTATTTACGAGCTCCAGCCACATGTCCCTCCCACTGTTTCTCATACCTAAAATACACTGGGCTCTCACCATTAGCTTTTCTCCAGCCTTTAATCATCTACGTAACTCCTTTCGGACCCTCCCCAATTTTTCCTCATCTCTTTAAAGGTGGGCACCAAAACTAGCATGCAGAACTCTCACCTGGGTCTCACCACTGTCACCCTGATGGCAGAACGAGCTCCCAGTTCATAACTGCAGTGCCATGAGAAGCTTGCGCTTGATTGCTTGTACAAGGGGTCCTGCAAAGTCTTTCCAGCAGCAGCTCCAGGACACAATTCCCATACACGGGACCTGCCTCCCACATTCCCAAGGTCTGAATCTACTGGCACTGTCCTGAATCACTCTGGTTCTCCCAAGGACTGCACAGCCCCAGATAAAGTGGGAAATCAAGGAGTTAACACAACACTCCCTCTCCAGCTACGCTCATTTCATTACTATTTTGGAGCTGAGAGGAAAAGCTATGCTTTTACCTGACAGTTGCACGTAGCTGAGCCTAAGCTTTGACCGTGTGTTTTCACCTGCACTCAGGCCCTCCTGCCACGTTCGCAGCACATCTACGTTGGCAGTGCCTCACGCACGCCCCGTGCCAGGGGACTGCAGCAGTGGCTGCAGACAGAAGGCAGGCCAAGCCCCTCTCGCCTGCGGCCCGTGCTGGGGGGTGACAGCGGGGCCCGCCAGCAGCTCGGAAGACAGACACTTCCTCGTGCGTTGCTCACAGAACGCCGTGTGAATCACAAAATTCCACCGGCGCTGCGGGGTGAGGCAGAGCCACGCTCCGAACAGACATGTCTCGAGTCGCCCTACGGAGACGTACGCTGGCCACACACACCTCGCCACGACGGTCAAAGCTCATGGTGCTTGTGAGCAATTCAGCTGGGTTTGTATTTTGCTGTTAAAACACATTCCTCGGCCCTGATACATTCTTCTGAGGGACAGAGCAACCTGCGCACAGACCCCTGTGGTAGCAAACACACATCCCGACTCCTTAACGAAGCCACGCCTGCCCCAGGGAGGAAGCTGGAATTCACCCATGCAATTAGGTTAGGTTAACGCTGGCGAAGAGTGCACAGACACTATCTGATACTGTATTTTGTAATCCTCTGCTAAGCAGGGTGCTGTTCACTTTGGGAGCCAACAAAACAGCTACTCATTCACTGTCAGGCTTCAGCAAAGATCCCTGAAGGTCTGAGCTGCGTTTATTCTAGAACCTGGTAGTGGCCCCGAGTCATTTATAAAGGTCACTAAATTCTACGTTCAAGGTCACAGGTTTCTTTAAACCAATATTTATCTGTACAAATCTCAGGAGAAAAGACAACACTTGTCCTTTCACAAGTGAACTTTACAATGGTCTTTTCATTACCAACTTATTTGGTTCTATGCCAACGATCTTTTACTCTTGTTCTAATCCTTAATTAATCCTTTTTATACACAATTTACGCTCAGCATATTTCGCTCAGAGTAAATCTTTTGCTGTGTATATGTATAGCAACAAGACCTTCAACATCCAGGCAAATATTTTCATATAGTAGGAACCTAAACAAATACGCGGGTATGTCAAGAAAAATGACCCAACTCCTGAAAACTGAGCTTTCGTACTTCCCTTGAACTCAGTGGGAATTAGTGAGCTCTCAGCAGTTACAGACAAGACCCTGAGGAAGTTTCCAACTTAAGTTCACGATGCCTGACTTAAGGCAAGCACTTCTGAAAGCGCTGCCCTGAACCTTCCCCTGGCAAAGCCAGGGCTTCCCCAAATCACACACAGAACACATCGCCTTCAGATGCGTCCAGGTTGCAAGAGAAACCTAAAAAGGTCCTGAGAACAGCAAGGAGGAGACAGCGATTTACCTGCAAGTTTTCCTCCACAAAAACAAAATACTGTAATAGCTTAGGGTGTTTTAACATGCAGTTTCTATGTGTTCTTACCACATTCAAACATAAGAGAACAATTTTTGAGCTTTATGTATATACAGAAATGACAAATACACGCTTGACTAGAGGTGCATTTGCAAATAGAAAGTGAGGCAAAATATGGTTTTGGCTGCAAGAATTTTACTGTTTTTCTGTAAAAATGACAAATGCACATTACAGTTCCATAAACACAAGTCATTTAAAGTATGTAGTGCTTATAACGGCCAGGGTGAAGCCATTTTGTAAATGCAGCCCTTAAAACAACCAAATACTGCTTTTCTGAGCTGTTGCTTAAGAAAACGCCATTGAAGACTTACAGATGGCAAATAAAAAACAACTTCTGAAGCTGGAGTCCTGCATGGGAATTTTGCCTCAGCAAGGCAGGCGAGATGAGGTCTCGCTTTGCACACTGGTTGCTACAGGAGTATGTTCGACAGGAGGAAGCCCCTTAACAAGGCCACAGGAGATCTGACTTACCACAAGAGCAGCACGTGAAGCAGTTGGTATGATAGAGGTTACCCATTGCTTGGCAAGCCTGGCTCGCTCCATACACACCTTTTCCACATTTTATACAAATACCTACAAAGCAGAAAGAGAACGAAAGTTAGAATCCTCTGCAGCTCCTAAAACCAGCTCCAGCCGCTGATTCGTAACATTCGTGGTACCCCCATCAGGCCCTAAATCAATGAGCTCGTCACCCCAAACAGATTCAAGTACCCAAGACAGCAGCAGGCAGCTCAAGTGAAACAAATGCATGGAAATTACCCCAAAATAAAAGGGCGGGGAAGCCTCTGCTGGTGTTTCAGTGCATGGAGACCAAGGCTGGCTAAAGACAGAAATCCGAAGGAGGCAAGTGCGAGGGGACAGAAAATCCGCACGCTCCCTGGAAACTACTCTGTTTGCCCAAGAAATAATACAGTGAGACCTTCACAACTAGGTGCTCCACCACACTGCATTCAATAATCACCAAAAACAACAATTCAGTCCAAAACCAGAAGACTTCTCTTTGCCCCTCTTTGCCCAGCAATGCAACACCAACAGCGCTGACCCGTGGCAGAAGCCATGCAGCACCAGGAAAATGGGTCTGTCGGTCACATCTGGTAACTGTGTAACTTTCCGTGAATAGTAGCACGTAACCTCGTAAACGTAACCTGGCACCTTACAAAACAGAAGAGCAAGACTTCTACCTTCCTTATGGTATAAGGGCAACACTTCTGGCTGGCAGTTCTGCTTCAGCGGGGTCAGAAATTCACCTTCGCTGCCCAAGCCGGCTCTTGGTGATGCCGGGAACAACTCCCACGAAGCCCGTGCGAGACCAAAGTACGAAGAGCCAGTGTAGCACTGGCAAAACCAGCGCTTAGCTCCGCGCAGGGCAGACTCACAGGAAAGGTCAGGATTTCAGTAGGCTCTACAAAGAGGGGTTTTGGGAGTGGTTTTTTGTTTGTTTTTAAAAAGCTTTTTCCTCATAGTTACAGCTTTAAGAGTCTTTGCCTATGCATTTATATCTATGTGCACATAACCTCCCTATATCCAAAGCAGGGCAGGGAGATAATTCAAGAATCTCTTTGCCCCTGTATGGCCATGAAGAGGAAATGAAATGCTGGAGAATCCATGGTCTTCTGTCACACTCTCAGAACCACTGATTTTGAGTTTTTGCAAGATGTCTGTTGGTCTCTACTGGATTGTAGCAGGACAGTGCATCTCAAAAAAAAGCTGTGTGATTTTTAAAACACTACCACAGAAAATAAAAATTGAGATTTTTGCCTAATACAACTCTGTAATGAAGCTGCTGTGGTCCACGTGCTGTTTGAGGCCCTGTTTCTACATACACACGCACAAGCTTAGCATTAATCATTAGCATCCACAAAACTGCTAGCATACTGAAGAGTCTAGGAACTTGAGAACTACAAAATTGGGCTTTAATCATCCAGAATTCTCCCCTGCTGTGCTATGAACATTTTATATACACAAACACACAGAAAATACAAATGCAAGCTGCTTGGAGGGGGGAAATTAGCATATTATGAACTGGTGGAAACTTTAATAGCAGAAAGAACAAAGTTAAGCTAACGAAGCACTTGGTGCATCAGTTCAGTTCCCACGGGTTTCGCTTTTACTCCCTCCCGGTGTGAGCTGTCCCCGGCAGGTAGCTGTGTGGAGGGGAGCAGTGCCCAGCAACACAGCCAGGACCACGCCGGGCTTCCTGCGAGGAAACCCCTGCAGACAACACGATGCCCACGAACATTGCTGCCTGGCCCCCAGCTATGCAAGACACATTTAAACCCCGTTTCTGAAACCAAACTGCTTCCGCTCAGTGCAGCACTAACACAGCCACCTGTATGGGCTGTGCAGTGTGATCACTTTAAACGGGATTCTGTCCAGTTAAAAAAACCCAAAAATGTATTTGAAGGAAAAAATCTTCCCATGCTGCTAATATTCAAATATTGAAATGGAAAGACCTTTCATAAATCATGGGTTTCTTGGTGTTCATACCTTAAACTCCCTCATTCCAAATCATGAATAGAGATCAGGCTTTCATTCCACTAGCTCGACACCCTGGCACACTGTTGCCATGTTGGACCATGAGCACATTTGCCAAATGGAACAACTTTTAAAAAACAGTAAATCTATTAATAATAGATTTTTTTAAAAAAACGTAAACATGATTTCAGTGTTCCTGTGAAACAGGAACTGTAACTTTATTATTATCAAATACCAGTGTCCCAAGCTAAACCTGTGACACAAACTAGCTGCCAGCTGGGTCCGTCAGTTCACTGCAAACAAAGTGTTCAGAAAATCCTGGTCATTACACTAGCTCAGCTCTGGTACAGCAAAGGGGAATTTCAGACTATTTGTTGCTTTATCCGAGGCTGCTAGGTTTATTTATTTATTTGTAACCAAAGGTTATGAAGAAGGTCTGCTGTTTGCCATGAGTTAATGGTTACCCGCTGACGAAAGATGGTTGTTGCCCACTGCAGACAGGGTGCTGGGGACGGGCAGTCCCCGGCCAGCAGCTGCAGGCATTGCTCCCAGCAGAGCATGGCTCCCCAGACCCACTCCGTCTCACCACCCACCCCCAGCCAGCATGGGCTCACGCCTGACGCGAGCAGTCAGCATCTTCAGCGCTGGGTCGCGGTACGAGGCCCCAGCGCCCCTGGCAGCGGGGCCAGAAGAGAGCCCTGCCAGAGCTCCCCAGCTCTCCGCACCCTTCTCGGCCGCCTTTTCACACCAACCATGTGCCAGGGACGGCAGCTATGGATAGTCCGACTGTGAGGTTACAGAGAGATCCACCTTTCCCCACTCAGTATTACTCCGAGGAGCAGAAATCCACAGTCTGTAATTCTCTGGCATTTCTGTCTATGAGCTCCCATGCACAAATCCACTGCAGCCACGAACTGCTTTGATAAATGAAGTTATTGCCGCATTTCTTTGCCATTGCTCCACTGAGCCATCAGAAGCGAAAGAAGGATTTAATATGGATGCTAAGCTTACACTGGCCTCTCCAGCAAGCGATTTGTTATGAGCAGCTGTCAGTTTGTTAACTCGTTTTCTCTAAGAGACTGGTCATTAACTCCAGGAATCAATGACCACAGAGACGATTAGCATACTAAAAAAAGTGCATGTATAATTCCAAAAGTGTATTTTGGAAAATATGTATGCAGCTGTGGTGTGAGCATAGTGTGAGCTCATAACTGCCTAGGAAAAGCACTGATTACACGGCTGTTCAGGTCTGGTTTTCCACCAGTCATAGCCCAGACTGCACACTGTAAGCTTGTGAAAGCCTTGACATAACAGTTACACCACTTTTTTTTTCCAGATTTAATTCCAAAGCTTGTTAAACAGTCTATGAAGAATGTTCTGTTACAGAGCAACCAAGTCTCACTTCTGACACTTCACTTGACATGACTTCAGATCGACTGCTTCAGCCTTTACACGATTCCTTGCCCCTCCCAACACCTCTGTTCTAAGCAGCCAGCCGTGCCTCCAGTTCTTCAGCACACGAACTTCTGCACTTCCACCCAGGTCATCAGCTCTCCTACAGATCCCACATCTCTCCTCAGCTAGGAAAAGATGTTATACGATGTTGCATACACCCAAAGTTTGCATAACGGTTGGCTGAGCAGGAGCACAGCGTTCCTGCGCTGGGGTGAAGAGACGTTTGCATCCACGCTTAGTGTTTGACCAAACCTGAGAGCAGAGACTGAGCAAACGCATGCTGTGGACCATGGCAAAAGACCTCCAACAAAAATGACACTAGAAAGAGAAGGAGCTCCCAGAGACTCCCTGCTGCAGTTAGCTACAGCACATTGCCAGCGCTCCCCACGCCTTTAACCAGTCCCCTTCACCGAGCTTGACCGTGTCAGTTGGAAGAGCACCTCTGGACGCAAACAGGCAAGCCTCCAGCGCCGTACGGCAACACGGCTGTCAGAGGCACGATGCTCTCTGGGTCACACACACTAGCAAAATGCTAATACCAGCACCAGGAGAAAGACAGGTATTTTGTGATGTACTCAATTGTTTTGCTCCAGACTCAAGAGACCAAACGCAATCCATTATAACAAGCAAAGGTATCAGCAACAACCTAGAGAAGATATTAATGCTATATAATATTTGTTCAGCCTCCTGCAACGTACTTACAAGAGTTCTCTGTAGTAGCCCACGCATTAGAAGTCCAGTACGGAACCTGTCAGACCGTGGGATGCTCTTTTGAGCATGCCAGCACAGGCTGGTACTTCAGACTTCACCAGGTACCCAGCACTGGGACAGAAGCAGTGGGCAAAGGTTAAACGGAGTACATGTAACGGCAGATGTACAACCACCTTTCGGCCAAGGTTTGTCCTCAGACACACGCAGGACTCAGCCTGCGCCTAACACCATCCTCACTTCACCTGAAGTCAAGGGTTTAGCACAAACGCAACACAAACTCCAGCACGCAGCTGCTGTGCGAGTCAGAGGGAGAATCTGGCTGCCGCTCTCCTTGACAGCGCGCCACGGCGCAGGGATGAGCTGCAGCTTCACTGCCTTCCAGCCACACCGTACCTCCAGGATAACTGCTACATGCTGCCTACAGCAGGAAACAACCAAGCCTTGTCGTCAAGAGTTATGGTAAAGCTAAAATTAACAACTAACACATGGCACAGATGACTCCCTGCCTGCCTCTGCAGTGCTGGGAGAAGGGCGGGTGAACACCACGCCTGGCTACTGCAAAACTCCCTTTTCTTCTCTCGGACAGGAAAAGACCATCACTACTCAAGTCCCTCACAAGCTTTGCCACACCTGTGGCCTAGCCAAGGGGCAGGGAAACGAAAACCCACAGCCATGAAGCGGGAAGAACATAGGAGGAGGGAAGCCTTAACGCGGCTCAAGCAATGGCACTGTGGCAGCAGGGGCCAGCTGGCAGGGCGGGAGGAGCATGGAGGGGCTGCAGCGGGAGCGTGCAGGTGCCCCTGCCCACGGGACGTGTTCCACACGGGCTGCGGTGCCTGTGGCCTGGCATCTCACGCCCCAGCAGGTTTTACATGGGGCGTTGCTACTACCTTAAAAAAAAAAAAATCTTCTGTTAAGAAGCTGGGTAAATAGCAAAGCATCAGCGCTGCCCCGAGCCTGGGCAGCCGTGCCACTGCTGCGGCAGGACCTGCCCGAGCTGACAGCAGCTACTGTGCAGATGTCCTGGACTGCAGCAGCTCCGACGCCAAGAGGTGACTTCAGGCTGGAAGAATGCTGCCTTCCTCCAGCAGCCACAGGAGGAGGGATCTTCCGACAGACACGTCACCTCCCAGCCAGCGGCAGCCAGCAGAAACAAGGCACCTCACGGGGTGCAGCCGGCCGGGGAAACCCCCCGGCCCTCACCACCATGTGTAGCTCTCCCTGGAGGGCTTCAATTTGTCACCTGGCAAAGGTACCAGGGCTTGAGTACCCAATGTAAAATAAAACCTGGTACGTACAAGTTATAAATAAATACACCCTGGACACGCTCAGCGGCAACACACTAACCGCATGCAGGCCTGGCCTAGGTTGTCTTGCAACAGGAGCGATGGAGGGACTGTCTGGGTGAGCTACCAGCACTGCCCTCTTCCCCCAGGGAAGACCAGGAGACACCACAACTTGTGTTAAGGTTGAAAATCACAGACTAAGGGATGTGTGAACTGCTCAGGGAAACATCTTAAGCTCCCCTCCCGAGCTGCAGCCCATCCATACCTGAGACCGCAACACCCCCCAGCCAGGAGGGATCTGGCCCCATCCAGGAACGAGGAACGCCACTCTGGCTCGCAAGCACTCGAGCACTCCCCGCAACAACCATGCTGGAGGCTGGAGTACGTTAAGCTGGAGTAAGGTGGCCCACAACACCTAACACAAATCACAGCTTAAGCAAAGCAAGGCAAGAAGCAGTCTATGGACCAGGAAAGTTTTTGTTGAACCTCACTGAGATTGCCCCCAACCTTGCTTTCTCCCCATGGAAGAAATCATAGAATCATAGGTTGGAAAAGACCTATAAGATCATAGAATGGTAAGGGTTGGAAGAGACCTTAAAGATCATCTGCTTCCAACCCCCCTGCCATGAGCAGGGACATCTTCCACCAGCCCAGGTTGCTCAGAGCTCCATCCAGCCTGACCTTGAACACTGCCAGGGAGGGGGCAGCCACAGCTTCTCTGGGCAACCTGGGCCAGTGTCTCACCACCCTCATGGGGAAGAATTTCTTCCTAATATCTAATCTAAATCTGCCCTCTTTTAGTTTACAGCCATTCCCCCTTGTCCTATCCCCACACACCCTTGTGAAAAGCCCCTCTCCATCCTTCCTGTAGGTCCCTTCAGGTACCGGCAGCTGCTCTAAGGTCACGCCGGAGCCTTCTCTTCTCCAGGCTGAACAGCCCCAGCTCCCTCAGCCTGTCCTTGTAGGAGAGGTGCTCCAGGCCTCTGATCATCTTCGTGGCCCTCCTCTGGACCCGCTCCAACACATTCATGTCCTTCTTATACTGGGGGCTCCAGAGCTGGACGCAGGACTCCAGGTGGGGTCTCATGAGAGAGGAGTAAAAGGGCAGAATCCCCTCCCTCGCCCTGCTGGCCACGCTTCCCTTGATGCAGCCCAGGATACAGTTGGCTTTCTGGACTGCAAGTGCACATTGCCAGCTCATGCTGAGCTTCTCATTCACTAGTACCACCAAGTCCTTCTCCTCAGGGCTGCTCTCAAGCCACTCTCCGCCCAGCCTGTACTTGTGTTTGGGATTGCCTTGACCCATGTGCAGGATCTTGCACCTGGCCTTGTTGAACTTCATGCAGTTCACGCAGGCCCACCTCTCCAGCCTGTCAAGGTCCCTCTGAATGGCATCCCTTCCCTTCAGCGTGCCAACCACACCACACAGCTTGGTGTCGTCAGCAAACTTGCTGAGGGTACACTCAGTCCCACTGTCCATGTCGCCAACAAAGGTATTGAACAGCACCGGCCCCAGTACCAACCCCTGAGGCACACCACTCGTCACTGGTCTCCACCATCAAGTCCAACCATCCGCCCAACAACACCATGTCTACTAAACCAGGTCCCGAAGTGCCACATCTACATGTTTTTTGAACCCCTCCAGGGATGGTGACTCCACCACTGCCCTGGGCAGCCTGGTCCAATGCCTGACCATTCTTTCAGTAAAGAAATTTTTCCTAATATCCAATCTAAACCTCCCCTGATGCAACTTGAGGACATTGTGTCTTGTCCTATCACTAGTTGTCTGGGAGAAGAGACTAACCCCCGCCTCACTACAACCTCCTTTCAGGTAGTTGTAGAGAGCGATTATGTCTCCCCTCAGTCTCCTCTTCTCCAGACTACACAATCCCAGTTCCCTCAGCCGCTCCTCGTAAGACTTGTTCTCTAGACCCCGCACCAGCCTCGTTGCCCTTCTCTGGACACACTCCAGCCCCTCAATGTCCGTCTTGTAGTGAGGGGCCCAAAGCTGAGCACAGCACTGGAGGTGTGGTCTCACCATCACCTCCCTACTCCTGCTGGCCACACCATTGCTGATACAAGCCAGGATGGCGTTGGCCTTCTTGGCCACCTGGGCACACTGCTGGCTCATGTTCAGCTGGCTGTCAACCAACACCCCAAGGTCCTTTTCCGCCAGGCAGCTCTCCACCCACTCCTCCCCAAGCCTGTAGTGTTGCATGGGGTTGTTGTGACTGAAGTGCAGGACCCGGCATCTGGCCTTGCTGAACCTCATACAGTTGGCCTCGGCCCATCGATCCAGTCTGTCCAGGTCCCTCTGCAGAGCCTTCCTACCCTCGAGCAGATCGACTCTCCCGCCCAGCTTGGTGCCATCTGCAAACTTACTGAGAGAGCACTGAATCCCCTCATCCAGATCATTGATCAAGACATTAAACAAGACCGCACCCAAAACTGAGCCCTGGGAACACCACTCGTGACCGGCCGCCAGCTGGATTTAACTCCATTCACCACCACTCTCTGCGCTCGGCCATTCAGCCAGTTCTTTATCCAGCGAAGAGCACACCCATCCAAACATGGGCAGCTAGTTTCTCCAGGAGGATGCTGTAGGAAATAGTGTCAAAGGCCTTACTAAAGTCAAGGTAGACAACATGCACAGCCCTTCCACTGTCCACTAGGCAGGTCACCTGCTCATAGAAGGAGATCAGGTTGGTCAAGCAGGACCTGCCTTTCAGGAACCCAGGCTGGTTGGGCCTGATCCCCTGGTTGTCCTTCACATGCCCAGTGAGGGCACTCAGGATGAATTGCTCCATAATCTTCCCCGGCACAGAGGTCAGGCTGACAGGCCTGTAGTTCCCGGGATCCTCCTTCCGGCCCTTCTTGTAGATGGGTGTTACACTGGTTATCCTCCAGTCATCTGGGACCTCCCCCATTAGCCAGAACTACTGATAGATGATGGAGAGTGGCTTGGCCAGCTCCTCCGCCAATTACCTCAGCACTCTTGGGTAGATCCCATCCAGCCCCATAGACCTGTAAGTGTCCAGGTGGCATAGCAGGTCGTTAACTGCTTCCTCCTGGATTATGGGAGGTTTGTTCCGCACTCCTTCCCTATCTTCGAGCACTGGGGGATGACTATCCTGGGCATAACTAGTCTGACTACTAAAGACTGAGGCAAAGAAGGCATTAAGTACCTCAGCCTTTTCCTCATCCTTGTTGACAACATTCCCCCTCGCATCCAGTAAGGGATGGAGACTCTCATTGGCCCTCTTTTTGTTGTTGATGTATTTGTAGAAACATTTTTTGTTGTCCCTTACAACAGTGGCCAGCCTGAGTTCTAGCTGGGCTTTTGCCTTTCTAATTTCCTCTCTGTACAACCTAACAAGACCCCTGTACTCCTCTTGAGTCACCTGCCCTTTCTTCCATAGGTGCTAGACCCTCCTTTTTTTTCAAGAGCTACCTGTTCAGCCAGGCCGGTCGTCTTCCCTGCCGGTTCATCTTGCGGCACATGGGGACAGCCTGTTCCTGTGCCTTGAAGACTTCCTCCTTGAAGAATGTCCAGCCTGCCTGGATCCCTTTGCCCTTCAGGACTCTCTCCCAGGCGACCCTCTCAACCAGCATCCTGAACAGGCCAAAGTCTACCCTCCGAAAATCCATGGTGGTGGTTTTGCTGGCCACCTTCTTCACTTCACCATGCACCAAGAACTCTATCATTTCTTGGTCGCTAAGCCCAGGACAGCCTCCGACCAGCACATCTCCCACCAGTCCTTCTCCGTTAGTAAACAGCAGGTCTAGCGAGGCACCACCTCTGGTAGGCTCACTCACCAGCTGTGTCAGGCAGTTACCTTCCACACACTCCAGGAACCTCCTAGACTGTTTCCTCTCTGCTGTGTGGTATTTCCAGCAGAAGTCCAGTAAGTTAAAGTCCTCCATGCGAACAAGGGCTAGCAATTGTGAGACTTCTGCCAGCCTCTTGTAGAAAACTTCATCTACCTCTTCATCCTGGTTGGGTGATCTATAACAGACCCCCAGCAGGTTGTCGGCCTTAACAGCAGAAAGTAAAAGAAGGTAAAAACCCCACCAATAAACTACTTAGGCCCTTGAGATACAGACCTGCTGACTTAAAAAGATCTCTGTCACTTCAGTGCCTGCCTCCTACAAGAGGCTTTACTCAATTAATACGCAGGCTTGGAGCAGGAGGATACCCGTGTAGAACTTACTCGGAAAAATCAAAGTTTGAAATTAATTTATGTTTGGTTACAAACGCAGTGAAGTTCATGTTCACTGGGAGTTTTGTAGAAGCAAGCTCTAGGTTCTAACTCAAGCTCCTGGAACAACTTTCACTACCTCCACTCTGCCTATTGCTTAACAAGGCCGTGGCTTGCATAGGACCACGCTGCTGGGAGAGGTCATGGCCAAAGGGAGGCACTGGGACCAGTTCCAGGAACGACAGCGCTGACCAGGACACAGGAGTTGAGCTCTACCTGCCCAAGGGACCGCCACTGCCAGCAGGTCAGCAGGGCTTGGCTGCAGCCTATTCCCACTTGCTTCAGCAGATACATGGGCTGTTCCGTCGGAAACTTTGCAGAGTTTCAAGTGTAGGGTGAGCTGATGGGCAAGAGTTTGGGAGCAGAGAAGGCTGTAGAAACACCTCTCAAGCACCACCCTCCCCGAATTCGTACTCTAGCAGCAATATGCCCAGGGCATGCCTGTGCTGGTGAACTAAACCACGGCAGCTCCAGGTCAGCGCTGCGGAGTGGGAGATGCCACAGGAGCCGGTATCAGCTCCGATTAGCAGCTCAGCAGCTGCTGGAAACTGGAAGGCTTTTGTCACTGTTAAAGTCGATCCACCCAGTGGCACAGTGAAAGCCTGAAGCTAGCGCTGCAAATGCTTATTGCTTCATACAGTATGCGAAATTACTGCTCTGAACCATGAAATTACCGACACTATCTGCACAGAGTTCACCTCGCCTCGGCCGCAGCCGGCGTGCCTCTGCACAGCTCCCCTTTGTGCGGGTCCGCGACTCTGCTGCCGAGCCTCCCGACGGCACAAGGCAAATCACAGCCCCATTGTTCTGCCCAGCGCTGCACTTAGGCTGATGCTCAGTTTACAGATATTCATTCGTTTCCCTGCTTCTTGATTTAGTGCATGGCAGTTCCAGGATGATTTATACTTCACACTTGGCATTTATAGAAAGATCTTTTGCTACTGAGGCAATGAACTGGAAGACCACGTAGTTCTCGTGGCTGCTCTGTCGTCTGTGTTGCTTTGGGTTGCTTTGTCCATGATTCAGAGCTCAGCCGACTGCTCAAGCTTCATGCTCAAGTTGACAACCACAGCACAAGGGGACTGGCAAATAACTTTAGCAACTGAATTCTTGACCAAAAAAAAAAAAAACAACAGAGAAGAAAACCCTGCTTCTAAATATACTTTGTGATTACTGGGATCAGAGGAGCAAGCAGACATGTAGAGGTGGGGGGATAAAGGAGAGCACATCTGTAGAGCCCTGTCCCATCCCATCGCCCATCATGGCTGAGCACCTGACTGTCTCGCTGCAGACATGCATTCTCTCACAGCCCAAAGGGACAGGCCAACAAGGCCTTCCAGCTCAAACCACCTTCATTTTGCCCAGAACATACTGATCCCACACACAATTCAGCCTATTTGAGGAGTGTAAATCTAGCACAGTGGTAGCAGCAATCAGGTGAAGACAGGCTGGGGCCAGCAGAACCCTGAGCCTGTGCAAGTGCTGGCAGAGGAGGACACGCCAGCCCATCCCGAGCCGCCCGGCAAGCCCAACAGACACATGCATGCAGGTCACGCAGGCAGGAGCGAGCGATGCTCCCGCAGGTCCTGGCTTCAGTCCAGAAAAATCCAGTACCAACATCCAAAGCTCCCCAGTGCTCCGGGGCAAGTTTCCTGTCGGGAAGCTGGTGTGGAGCACCGGGGGCATTCAGCCCGGCTGTAGATTCACACCAATTTCAGAAAAGGGCAGACCTTCACACTGCGTACCCCAATACAATGCGCGACAGAAGAAGTGGCAGTTCACAGATGGTGATTGAGGAGATTCCTCAAAAGGAATATTCAGGTTGCAAATGCACTCACACTTAAACATTTGGTTTTTAATTAACATGGATACTGCAGTTTCTGCCAGTGCTTTAATTGCTACGAGTTCATTCAGCTGGTTGCACCAGCTGGAGATCCTCTGAGCTCTGGGATGAGGTGCATGCCACTCCATTACTTTAGACTCACTCTGGCATAATGCAGGTCAGAATGTGGACCTGCTAAGTTTTATTTAAGCTGTTTCCAGTGGCAGTATTACAGACATAAAGACAGTTTTATTACAGTAAATAAACAATAAACGACATATTTAAAGCTCGTATTTTCATCACTTTTCCTTTGTGCTTACTGATACCACACATTAATAACAGTATATCTATCTACACATTGCAGATTTTCCTATATAAATGACAGCGATCACAGTACAGAACCAGCCAGCCACTCTACCAGCCCCCTTTTCCAGTTTTGACTCAGTTGTCTTTAGCAAACCATTTAGTTGCTTTGTCGTGGCTCTTATCTGTATGAAACAGGAGCTGCCGACACCTGTGTGGCCTTCAGAGAAAAGACAGTTAAACCTTCTGAGATGCCACGGAAAAGACAGAATCCATTTAAATGCTTCAGCTTCGAAAAATCTGTGCAACCAGGTAGCAACAGCGACACTGAAAGCACCACCAATGCAGCCCAAGCACCCTGAACTCCACAGCACGTCAGACCTGAGAACATCAGCTGCACAGACGTCAAGCTGGGGAGACTTTTCATTACACTCTCCCGACATTGCAGGTATGAGTCATCACTAATATATGGCAGAAAAAGGTCATATATTACAGCTGCCTTCCTTGACATATTTAAAACGGGTTCATGATTAAACAAGGAGACTAGTCTAAAAGTTTCCAGGTGCACTTTTCTGCTTTCTTAGATAACGGTCTATTTCCAGAATGAGCATGACAGCCTGGAAAAGGCATGGCGTTGTGTAACCACCTTTGGTTACAAAGCCAGCAGCTCCTTCCCCAAGCAGTACACACGTCCATAGCAGCCCTGCATTTCCACCACCCACCCCTAACGGTGCCACCGACACTGGCTCGCTAGTTCTCGCCTGCCGCACGACGGTTCTTCAGCACCTCCAGAAGTGTAAATAGGTTTGCTTAAAAAAAAGCATGCATATAGGTAAGTATTATACCAAGCTATTTAGAAAGACTGAGCTATTCACTTCAAGTAAAGCTGGAAATGACTTAAAACCCTACCACCTCAACCCTCTGAACCTGTTTTTCTTCAGTCAGTGCAACTCAAGTGACTCAAGGATGCTCTGAGAACACAGAGAGGAGTCATATACCTTCCTGCCAGGTCATCCTGCAGGAACAACAATTTCAGACCGTCATCTGCCTTAGGTTTCTCCCACCTTCAGCCTATGAAAGATTTTCGTTCTGAAGTACCTACCCTGGCAAGCCTCGTGTTCCCTGCCATGGCTGCAGCCCACTCTGCAGCGGCAGGGCCCAGCCCGGGGTGGTGCTCAGTGCCAGCTGCCACACGCCTCTGCTCCAGCAGCACAGAAGGCTCTCAGACCTGAAGGAAAGCCTGTCCCGATCTGGCAAGCTGAAAACCCTCGGGACAGCTGGCCAAATACAGTGCTAACAACATGTAAACAGGATATTCTAATTTTGCCCCCTCCACTGCCGGGAAACATGCTATATATGTAGGCTCATTTCCTTCCTATGGATCCAACTGGGGCAGAAAAAAAATCCTAAAAATCAGAAAATCAACATGCTGCCAACTTCCACAGCAAAACAGGGCTTCTACAGACCTGGGCAGTCCCAGACATTCGTCTGCTCCCCACTGCAGACAAGCGGTGGTTGTTCCAGGCTTCAGTCAGGCTCCTGCCTGCAGCAAGTGGGTAACTGAGCTTCATGTAACTGCCAAAGGATCCGAGCTCCATTCCCACCTCCAGCGACCTGCTCTCCGGGCAGCTGTGGCCAGCCAGCACCGCTCAGGCCCGCAGCAGCAGGCAGGTCTCGCTTCGCTCCACAGTGACCCTGCCACCAAGACAGGCAGCAGCACTGGCATAGATGAGGCCATGTTCCAACGACTGAATAAACCCAGCTTTACAGCTCTCAGTACCACATAAAAAGATGCCATGCAGTATAAAGGACTGGTGGTTAACTTCACATTGGCAGGATTTCTGCTAGGTCAGGTTATCGCCTGTCTGGACGGCTTTGACTTTTTGCTGGATCAGGTATTGTCAGCTCCGGATCAGGTAACAGCCTGCTCGCCAGCAGCTGGCATGGACGCCAGGGTACGTGGTCTGTCTGGCTAATCCGACAGAAATGTGAACACGCGCTTCGTCCACATCCAGTTAGTATCGATGAATGGTTCAGAAAGGCACAAATATCACACTCGGGACCATCCCTCTCCCCTGCTTTGTCCCTGACTGTTGCACTCATCTTGACACAAAATGGGAACAAAGTGGGTATAAAAAGGCCAGAAAATTGGGGGGGGGGGGG
>Ga0065711_1002549_pt1 | contig 33087 bp, 24 predicted proteins | sample Hoacrofraction12_FD_59098 | JGI IMG/M metagenome (GOLD analysis project Ga0065711, IMG submission 59098) | Hoatzin crop microbial communities from Cojedes, Venezuela - Epithelial fraction 12 v2 (version 2) | ecosystem: Host-associated > Birds > Digestive system > Esophagus > Crop | place...
CTGGACAAGGTCCTATGCAGCCTGCTGTAGGTGACCCTGCTTCGGCAGGGGGGTTGGACTAGATGACCCACAGAGGTCCCTTCCAACCCCTACCATTCTGTGATTCTGTGATAAAGAGACTGTGACAATCAAGGCAGCACGCTCAACAGGCACGCTTCTCTACTGCAGGTTTTATGTAGTATTCAAGACACTCATTCAACAACAACGTACTAACCCACTAAACTCCAACATCATTTGTTTCAAGCCTAATTTTTTCTTGTTCCAGTCACTGTTTTTTGACAGAGAAAAGATTTTATTTAGCAAAGAACAAAACCTATGTAAGCACTTGTGGACAGAAACTAAGTCATGTCCTGGTACACAAATCTGAGAATATCTTATTGTTTAAAGCTGTTTTTTCCTTGTGAACCTCTTGAAATAATTACAGCAGTTTTGGTAATATTTAGTTTACTTTCAGACAAAAATGAATAGGGTATGTGCTACCAAGCTTTAAGTGTCATCTTACTGTCTCATGAGCAAACACTAAACTTCTGAAATAAGCTGCTGAAGAAGAACACAAGTATGATGCCTGTTCCTTTCCTGCTGATGTAGTTATTTTCATTTTAGCTCAGATCAGTTTGATTCATGAAAAAATCAAGAGTATACAGAGAAAACAAATTTAGAGCTCCTTCTTTAAACCATTCTAAACCTAACCTTTTAAGCTCTCTTACAACTTAAGGTAAGGCTGAAATCTACTAGTTTCAAAGCTTTAATTTTAAGGTACATAAATACAACAGTCATTTTGTTGCCGTGCTTCCAACTTTTAAAGCTTTAAGTCAGTTATGCAGAAGATTAGTGGATGAATAGAAAACAGCAAATGGCTACTCATTTATACATAACAGCAGCGAACAGTAAAAGCAACAGCACTGAAGCCTCAGGATCATTAGAGCTAGTGCTGGAATGCACTCTGCTTGGCACAGCGTGCTGTGGTGAGTAACAGAACGGAGGAATTAGACACGTTCATGCCTGAGTAACCAAGTCATGACAAAGCTCTCAACTCCATATGTGAATAGATTTGGTCTTAACATAACCCCACTGAGTCAGACAGAAGATGTGCTGTATGTGGAATGCCCATCATGCTTCTAAGATTCTTCAAGTACAGAAACTGAGTGTAGTTGGGCTTCTTGCATTGGAATTAGTATGACATGACTTTTTTGTCCATTTGTTTCTTGTTCCGACTCTATTTTGGGTAGGAAAGAAAGAGAGCAGTGACTAATAGCAAATAAATTACCTGTCTTTGGTGGTCCAGATCTGCTTTATTACCAACTAGAATCATAGGAAACTCATCGCGATCTTTCACTCTAAGAATTTGTCGCTGAAACTTATAGATTTCTTCAAAACTGTAAAAGAATAAAAGTAGCGCATCAGTGTACTAATTCATAGAGCCTCAGGTTCTGCAGAAGTTCAGAAATGATGAGTCACCTATTTGGACTTGCCCTGCCATGCCACACAAGCACAGACAGCTGCAGGCACTCCACCAGCATCCACTACCACAGCACAACCCATCAGAGAATCATTCAACACACAAACTAAAAAAACCCTCACGTTAGCAGAGTGCTACGCACTGGACTTCGGTGGGGCTGCAGGGTAAACAGAACGCTTACTGCGTCTCAGTCTACAGGGACCCGGATGCCAATGTGTTGCAGACAATCAAGCAACCACGGTCCATGCTACAAATGTTAACTTTGGAGTTCAACTCTAGCCAGAATATTCTAACTACAGTCTAGAGACCCTGGCGATCGGTATTTCATCTGGCAACCTCCACAGCTACTTCTAGGAATTTTGGGGGAAAGCTATCAAAGCTGGAAAATTTTATTTCTTGAAGAACAGAAAAATGTCAGGGCTAAATAATCATAAAGCTTTCCAATTACCAACTAAGTTATACCAGGTACTGATGCTGTTCAAACAGTAAGGAATATTCCAGCAGTGCTTAAGGGAAGGTGAGCAAAGCAGAAAGTTGCTCCAAGGACAGTATATTCAACAAGCTAATTCTGGCCTAAACAAGGATTATTGGAAGAAAAAAAAAAAAAAATCACTGCTTTCAAGTAAACACTGTTAAAGCTACATCACTGCATCAGGAGCTTCAGCACAGGTGTTCGCAGACAACCACATACCCTTTGGAGCACAGACTTCCCAAGCAATATATTTAATCCAAAGCATATAGTCTAAAGGCATTTACACTTAGATTTGCAAACTAAAATTTAAAAGCAAGACAATAATTAGTAAGAAAACTGCATTTAAAAAAAATACATAGTCAGGTATGACAACGTCAATCCACCTCATCCATACAAAGCAGTCATAAGAAAGGTGAATGAGAAGGTATGCCACAAAGCGTAGCTGGACCTCCATTTAGATATGCTGTCTTAATACGCTGCTCAGAAGTCTGTAGCAACTGGAGGAACAGCGTTGAAAGTTACCAACTATGTCATCTAGATTTTTGCTTGCTTCAGAACTACTTTCCAGCACAAGCAGGACAGACACCGCTAGCAGATACTTCACTAACAGCCAACGTAAGTCTTGAATCAAGCGGATATCAGAACAAAAATTTACGCTCTGCTCCTCAGAAGACTTCGAAGGATATCAGAGAGAAGAGCAATGTACACATTTAATGTGTCAAGATATGTTTAAAATCAAGGCAGACCCTTAGCCAGAAGGGTGAACAAAAACTTAAGATTTTTAGACAAACCAAGGAGTCCACATGACAACTTCAAAAAAAAAAATCTAGAGTCCTCTGTAGTAAAATAATTTATGTTAACATGAGTGCTCAGTATTGTCTTCAATCTACAGACCCAGATCTGACAGAAATGTAACAGTCTCTTCAGGACAGTACATCAAGATGAATTTACACATTTAGCAGCATTCTTAAGTGCAAGATACAGATCCAGTCGAAACATGCTCATGCTCCATAGAATATTTATCTTGATTCTCATTATTGATAGAGCTGCTAATGACATCAGAAGTAACTTATTAGAACCTAGATTGAATCTGTAAGGAAAAATAAAAGTCATAGACAAGTGTTTTGTCATTTTACTGATCTTCTGTTGCAACTTGAAACCAGTGGAAGGACAGACCCCTGAGCACTTCTCCTTACTCACTACATATCTGATAAGCTAAATACAGGAAAATCACAGCCAAAATATTAAGTGCTTGTCTGTACGTACATGGCAGTTTCCTACTCTTTTAATGATCAGGAGCTACCTGACCAAGCTCCGTGAGCTTCTAAAAAGGTATGTTTCATCTCAGCTCTGCAGTCAATCAGTTATGCAGGTTCCAGCCAAGTCATGGGAGCAAGCAGAGGGAGCACTGCCTGCAAAAGAGTGCAGAGACGTACCCTGAACTGGACACAGCCGTGCAGAAACCCAGAGCCAGCCACTCGACATTGATGAGCACACAGCAAGGGAGTATTTCTAAGAACTGATCAGACATCACAGCACATTGCCCTTAGCTTAAATTTCTGTCAATTCCAGGAGACTAGTATTCTGGACTGTAATGACGTGCTTGAATGGAGCTGTCATTTTTTTTGTGTATGCTTTCAAGTCACCTATTGCAAGAGACAGATACTTTCAATACGCAATTGGTTTAAAATGGGTTTTCATCAGTGCTGAAAGAGCATCACACCACAGAATCTAAGAGTGAACGCCTATTTAATGTTTCTGTTTGAGACTATTTCAGTAAAGGATAAGCAGGAATTTAAGATTAATTACAACTTGCTTGTTTTAATAACTTGACAACAGGCTTACCTTCCTCTATCGGTGACTGAGAAAACAAGCAGAAAACCCTCCCCTGTCCTCATGTACTGTTCACGCATGGCTCCAAATTCTTCTTGTCCCGCTGTATCCAAAACTGAACATAAGCAAAACATTGATTACTACAGTTTGTATTCTTAGACTATAGACCAAGAAGAAAAATCCTTCCTAACAGAATACTGTGAGAGCCTCTCCTGTACATTGTAACTAAGCAGGAATCACTCTTCACAGATACTACTGGATTTCTGCTAAGATTCTCAACAAGTTCCTGGACTGACTGAACAATTCAAGACCTACCAAACAAAGTGAATGACAAAGTTTGGTGGACTTCTGCTAACTCGCAGCCAGCTGAAACAGCTAGAAAACGCACAGAGAAACTTGGGGATGGGGATTGGGAGGTTTGCTGGTTTGCCCTTAAAGAAGTCACTGACAAGGAAGAACTCAAACTTTTAAAGCAATTGCACTTGGGAGAGGCAGCACCCAACAGCCAAGTGTTCTTCATCCCACCACGCCACCCAGGTAACTTCCAGGAGCTATACAAATTCTCCTAGTTTTGTAGGCAAAAAAAAGTCTAGTTTACCCTCAAGAGACACACACATACATAAGGCATAAGCACTTCAAATACTGCGTATCTCGTTAATAAAACAAAGGTAGGTAGCTTTTATCAGCCGCTCACTTACATAAAAACTACATGCTGCACAGCTGTTTACCCGCATTACATTTTACACTTACAGATGTAAACACAGGCACCAACAGCTACGGGCTGTCTGTACCACGCTTTAGCCGGACTACTTACTGTCCAAGCGTGCCGCTCTTTCATCTATCACACATTGCTTGGTGTAGGAGTCTTCAATCGTTGGATCATAATCCGTAACAAAATAGGACTGCAGAAAATAAGACAAGTTTGTGTGTAAGATGAGCACATACAACACACTCATCAATCAAGATGTTAAAACTGTAAGCTTGACAGCTTAGGGAAGATGAACAGGTTTTACCTGTGTACAACCATTTATCCAGAAAGATCGCAGGTAACAACTTTCCTACTCCTGGTCAACGCTCATGACTTGTAGCAGAGTCACTGAATTTACACAAAGTTTTTAGCATTTCCTAGAGATCTCTGGTAACTCCTAGAACTTCACAGCAGGAATCCCTAGAAACTTCTAGTTTCTAGCAACTTTTAAGGTCTCTAGTAACCATTAAGTTTCTCTGAACTTCTGGTAGGGTTTAGAAGTTGTTCGGAATTCTCAAAAGTTTCCAGGATTTCCTCCCCTGCTCCCAGAGCCAGTAATTTCTAGGAAGTGCCAGGATTTTTTCAACTGCTTCTAGAATTCTCTAGCAGTTTTAATACAATTTCTAGCAACAGCTCCACGCAGCACAAGTGGCACTTGGTTTGTAAGCTGAATAAAGTTTAGTGGATCAGCCTTGTTTCCAGGATTTCTCTCCTGGTTTTAATGCCTTTTTGAAGGGTGTGTGTGCTTAAAGTCAACTCCTGAAAGCCGAATAAGCCACGAAACACCTGCACCACGCACCACCTAAGCACAAGGCTCCACCAGATACTGCCAGTGTGTTACTCATCACACAAACTGCAGAGCAACACGCATTCTGGTACAATCCTTCTACAGACTGGGAGACCTGGAATTGAATATTGAGGTAACAACACTATCCGAACACGACAAGTTTAGATTTCAAAGGATTAATTTTTAGCTTGCACGCAGTCATAGCAAAGTTATCTGCACCCAAAACAAAGCACACTGGCCTAATAAATCTCAAGTCTGATCAAATTCCTCCCCCTCTGTGCTCAATGCAGCAGGCACTGGAGATGTTTACTATCCTGACTGTCCAGAAATCGAGCACGCCGGACATGCACGCACCCAGATGAATGCCACAGTAACTGGAGCAGTACTACCTGCATGTGTTACTCAGTTCTGTAAGCCAGAAAGGAAACAGGAATGCTTTAAAACTACATATTGTCTCTAGGAAGCAAAAAATGGGGGGTTTGTTCCAAAAGAGGGTGCATATTATTATGTTACAGTTAATAGTTCTCACTGAAGCATCTTTCCCATCACACAAGTACAAAGATGCCATCAAGACACCACTGTGTTCCTCTAAATTTACCAACATCAAGTTAGCAGATGTCACAGTAGGGGAAAAAAAAGAAAAAAAAAAAAGAAATAACTAAAATTACATCACTATGCCACTAACCGTCTCCAGACACGTCCATGCTAGGTTTCTGGTTCAACAGCACGGACGTAGGTTCCCCAGCAGAGCTCAACAACTGAGCTGCAGCTGCCTTAACCGGGAGGAGCACATCACCAGTTGTAACACGCTTCACCAGCTGTGTACACCATACACAACCCATGCTCACACAGCACCACCTCACCACATGCAGCTGGCTGCAGGAAGAGTATGTTCAGGTTGCTGTTGATCTATTCATTTAGACGTGGCACCATACCGAAAAACTGCTGACCCCTAGAGCAGAGACACTGAACAGCTCTGCATTCCTCCTTTGCATCTGAAGTAGACATCAGTAAACTGTCCTTTCAGGGTACACCTACACAGCCATCTCAGTCGCTCTGCATTGGCAGCACCACTGTGTAACCAGCTACCTTTAGGCACCAATAACATTAAAACAGCCATGTTCCTTTCCCAGAAGGGTAAAATCCTAGCACCCTGTCCCACCAGAGATACCTGGGACACGTGAGATGCTGTCACTCAGTCCTTTCTCACAGTGCTTCATGTAAGTCAAGTTGCTCATTTCTGGATAACAAATGCTTTCTCCTTTGTTTAGAACATGCACCCAGGTCCAACCTCATCCAAAACCCCAAACACCCACCCCTCCCCCCAGAAATCTTCACACACACCAACAGGCATGGGATCCTAAATGGAGCACACAAACAAACTTCACGTTTTCCAGCAGAAGAGTGCCTATTTGCAGACAGCAGGACATCTCACCACGGAACAAGCCCCCAGAAGATGCTGTCCTGACTGCAAGTTGTCCCTTTACCTTGCTTCTCTGATGATTTAAAGCTAAAATAAACACAGCCTTCAAAACTGCTCGTCTTTTCTTTCACCTGTATCCATGACCCAAAAAGTGCTATCCAGGAGCTTAAGAACAGACTTTGAGGAATGAATTTATTTGTAAACAATAAATTAGGTCTCAAGTCTTCTGTGTCCTTTAACAATCTTTGAAAGACGGAAGAGAAATTCACTTATACAAACATACAAATGTCAAAAATAAAATCATTCACAGAATTTGACTTTAGAAAGGACAATCACTAGGAAGGGAATTTAAGTCCTATGTTTCATTAAGAAAAGAAAGTGGTATTTATAAAAAAGAGGTGACTAAAATGTGGCGTCATTATCAGTATACTAGAACTTCAGAGTTCTGACTTGAGGTTACTCCCTATCCCTCTCCAGCTTCAACTTTCATTTCTCTGTCCTGCAGAATTCAAAGTTACTGTCTGACCCTTTAAATCTATAAAGCAGTACAGCATGTCAAGTCTTAAACAAAAGGGAGAAGTTGGAATCAATTTATTTCACTCTCACAACTCAGTATTAGTAGATCACCTAAAGCAGCAAATTTGTATCTGACAAGTGCAATATTTTTCACTGAGAGAAGTCAGAAAAAGAAAAGCATAATAATCTCAGAGGGATTCTTCATATTTTCCTTATTATCTGTCCAAGGGCCAAGAACTGCAGCATGTTCTATAATCTCCAGGGCATTTCTGCGATTCCCTCCACCCTTTTTGGTTTGTTTAAAAAAAAAAAAAAGGAAGCAACACACAAAGCAAGAATGCCAGACTAGGTAGAGACATGGAACACAGCTCCTCCCTCAAAAAAGGGAACAAGACTAAGTTACCCTGATCCAGCACCAGCCACATGTCAAACTGAATGAGCAGATGCCAGAGCTCCCCCCTTTAACAAGCCTCTTGTAGCAATTCCTTCCCTCCCACTGCCAAATCTGCTGTCACAGCCACTACAGGAGAGGTTTGCAAGGCAATTAGCGTTGTGGTTTACCTCCAGGCACTGGACAAAACTAATGTGCCTGAAATAGCTGCTGGTTTTGAATGAGTCTTCCCAAATTGCACTGGGACCATTTGCCACAGGGAGCACATCAACCACAGCTTGCAGGCCTTACTGAGTCAAAGTTGATTTACAAAAATTAGATGTAGCAGACGCAGTATTTATCAATCTAAGCAGAAATGCACCCTACAGACAGCATTTGAAGAAATAAGGGATGGCAGAGCACATCCTGAAACACTCCGTGAGGCTGCTGTACCTTCATTTCTGAAGGCTGTCCTGCAATGGTGGGAAGGTGCCTGCACACCCAGCAAGCCCAAGACCATACACCGGGCACAAGCAGCTTTGTAGAAGTCAAAGAGTTTGTGGCAGAACTGCTGAAAAGACTAAGAGGAGGGCAATTCCAGCAGATACAAACCACTGCCAACCTACTGGCTTTAAACTGATGCCAAGTCCAGACAACCTGGGCGACCCACTACAGACCAGGCTGCCAAATCTGCTCTTCTAGGAGCAAGAGGGTTTCTGCGATGAATCGGAGGAGCTGTCTCATTCAGCTGGCTCCACCACAGTCGGCCCTGCCTGCAGGAAATAATTAGAAGAAACCAACTTTCTTCTATAAAGCTGGTGAAGTAAAATGCTCTTCTGTTACATCACTCCCTTAATTACTAGTGAAATCAAGGCTCTTTCCACCCATCTCCTAGAAGGGAAATGAGAAGCCAAGCCCAGTAGTCTCATCAACCATTCAACTTACCCAGAATATTATGCAACACGTTTTCTAGGTTTCCTCTTTCTAAGACTGCTGAGGCAATCAAGTTCAGAGATGGGAAAGCCTGCCAAGGACAAGCCCTTTTGCAGAGTTAAAAAAAACAAACTGAAGAACAACCACCACCCCCTCATCCCCACATCACTTGCAGCTGGGCAACCCACCACCAAAATGGCTTCCTATACACTCATGGACACCAGGTGCCCACCAAGCCACTATCACTCCCCTCCCCAGCTGGACAGGGGAGAGAAAATATAATGAAAGGGTTGATATAAGACAGGGAGAGATCACTCAACTCAGCAATTAATGTCACAGGCAAAACAGACTCAACTTCAGGAAAAATTAATTTATTACCAGAGCAGGACAGTGAGAATAAAACCAAATCCTAAAAACACCTCCTCAATCCCACCCCTTCCCCCCTCCTTCTTCCCAGGCTCAACTTCACTCCTGATTTTCTACCTCCTTCCCCTGAGAAGCGCAGGGGGACGGGGAATGGGGGTTGCATTCAGTTCATCACACATTGTCTCTGCCACTCCTTCCTCCTCACACTCTTCCCCTGCTCCAGTGTGGGGTCCCTCCCATGAGAGACTGTCCTCCACAAACTGCTCCAGCATGGGTCCCCCACGGGGTCACAAGTCCTGCCAGCAAACCTGCTCCAGCGTGGGCTCCTCTCTCCACAGGTCCTGCCAGGAGCCTGCTCCAGCGTGGGCTCCCGACGGGGTCACAGTCTCCTTCGGGCATCCCCCTGCTCTGGCATGGGGTCCTCCATGGGCTACAGGTGGAGATCTGCTCCACCGTGGACCTCCATGGGCTGCATGGGCACAGCCTACCTCACCATGGCTTTCACCACAGGCTGCAGGAGAATCTCTGCTCCAGCGTCTGGGGCACTTCCTCCCCCTCCTCCTTCACTGACCTTGGTGTCTGCAGAGTTGTTTCTCTCATATCGTCTCACCCCTCTCTCCGGCTGCTGTTGTGGAGGGGTTTCCCCCTCCCACCCCCTTCTTCACTGCACTACCCCAGAGGTGTTACGACCATGGCTGATGAGCTCGCCCTCGGCCAGTGGCAGGTCCATCTTGGAGGCAGCTGGCATTGGCTCTATCAGACACGGGGGAAGCTTCTGGCAGCTCCTCACAGAAGCTGCTCCTGTAGCCTCCCCCCACAACCAAAACCCTGCCACACAAACCCAACACATCTTAAGATGACAAGTGTGTTGTATTTCAAACAATCTCCTGACCTTCGCAGGAGTTTCTACTTGTGGCACTTGGGAACAATGACTCTACTGTATCTATACTGCCCTAGCAGTCTTTCCCCATTTAAGGTAACAGTAATCTCTAAATCATTGTTTCAATCACTCAAGTCTTTTGGCAAGAAGAACGTGTGAAGACCTGCTTTTAGTTTGTCTTCCCCCTTTGTTATGCTGCCTTTAATATACATAAGGGAATTCCTCCATTAGCCAGACTCCTTACAAGCCCAGGAGTCCTGCTTCATAAATTAATAAAAACAACTAAGTAAAGACACCTTACGTGGAAAGATGGAGAACCCCAGCGCAGTTTTACAGCTGTTACACAGCTTTTCTCATTTACTCTTCATAAGCTCATCAACAGTCCACAAGCTGAAAAGCCACTCAGTTACTTCTTTTGCACTAACACTTAAGTTTCAAGGCAAGAGAGGAGCCAGATGCTATCAGCTGGGGGCTGCTGTAAGCTGCAGTCCACAGGCTGGCTGTGTAATGTGCTTCATCTTCACACAAAGCTTGAAGAACATGCAACAAAAGGCAGCCCAGCACAGAGAAAGCACACCACGATGAGTAAGCTAAAGGAGTGGTACATGCCAAAGTATGTATTCATCCTTGCTGTGTCTATAAGCTCCATTTGTATTGACTAAATATACACTCAATGTTTCAAAGAGCCACTAGTTGCCTATTTAAATTTTTTCCACATGTTTAAATTTTTGGTTTCAATCCAGCGAAGGCAAGGAAATAGAAGGGTTTCCACCCTCCAGCTGAAGTTACAGACCAGATCTGGATTTAAATAGTATCTACAATTTCAGCATTGCAAATAGCCCCAAAATCCTTCCTAGCTATAATTTATAAGTTAGAACTTACAACAAACATGTTGGTGAATGCTACACACCACAGCTTCAGCTTTAGACTTGCATACATTCCCGTATACCCAAAATACATGATCCCGAGACATCCCCTAGGTTACAAGTGCTACCTGGCAGAGTGCTTCTTTTGGCAGTTTCTCCTTGACTACCTCTAACACTACCATAATCTCTTCTCTAGGTTTTTCCTCGTTTCCTCCACACTTCAAGAACATCTGTCTGCTCCTTTCCCACTCAACAGACATAAAGTCCATTCAGTCTGCAATAGCACATCTTCACCATGGGCAGAGAACAAATCACAGTATCGGCTACAGCCCTATCATGCACCACATTGACCAGATCAGAAATACTTAACCCAGAAAGAGACAGAAACGTGACCAAGTTCTCTTCTAAACAGTTTTCTTCATTTAAATAAGTATTTTTGGCATTTGTTCCAAGTCACAGACAAAGACAGTGCCATAGTTTAAGACCAGAACTCTAGTGCCCCAGTCAGTCAGCAGGACCTTAAGGGGACACCTTTCTGTTTGAGGTCCTTAACCATTCCATAAAAGCTTTCTCCGACTGTGAATTCAGATCTAAATGACTGATCGCATGAATCAGTTTGCAGCCTTCACTGCTTTGCCACCCATGGAAACCTTACAGTCTCTGCCTTCAGCTCTTCTACCCAAGAAGAGTGATTCAGCAGCTAAGCCTATACTAACACGACCACAGCGTCACACTGTGCCCTCCTCCAGGCTGCAGAGGAGGTCAGAGACCATTTCAAGCAGTTTTAATCTATGTTTCCATCCCTGTCCCTAGAGGAGCACAAACAGCCTCAATGCCACCACAGACATGTTCCCAGAGGAGGGGTGGCTGTAACCTGTCACCTTGGTCAAGCACTGTGCTGGCCCTGGCCCAGGACTAACCCACCCAGGAGAGCGGGTGATCAAGCAAAGCAGCCGCTAGAGCCTCAGCACCTGAAGAAATTAACTGAAAAATCTCCTTTCACACTGCGAAGGGCACTCCTCAAGTCATTTCTTTAGAAATATTTGAGTTGGCTGGCTAGAAAACAAGGAAAACAGGCAGGAAAAAACCTGAACTGACTTCTGGAAGCAAAGTTAAACCCAGACTGCATTCCAGAATAAAGGAACAGATACAGCAAAACATACAAATTTAGTATTTTGCAGAGCCCCAAGTGCTTGGGTCACAGAAAAAACAACAAACAAAAAGCACACCACTGATTAGATAGCCTTTGACAAGCTTGTTAAATACTTACCCTGTACCTCCCCAAAAGCAAGTGGTTCACTAGGATCTGATGTGTCTGGACAGGCCTATTTGGTTGGTGTCAGGGGAGCAGGAGATCAACACTGTTGGGGTTGACACCAGGAGAGCCACCTCTGCCAAGGGCTCAGGCATTGCCCAAAACAATGCCAGAAAGACTGCAGGAGCTACCCACAGCAACCCCGCACCGCTTTAACAGAAGTGCTTGAGATGATTGAGCATGCTTTGCTGGCAAAAACAGTCACACTTTGTAGAAAGAGAGGAAGTATTTTGGTGTTGGACACTGGGGACAGCAAGGGACCAAAGGTCTCGAATTATGCTGATAAAGCCCAGACTGCAGAAATGATGAATACAACAACACTGGATCCTACAGAGGTGAGGTGTATCCTCCTCCGATCATCCTACAGCCATACAAATCTCCTAAGAGTTACTTTCTTTTAATTATACAAACAGTAAGAGCACCTGTTCCTTTCTTTCAAAAAAAAGAAAAATTAAAAGAGTCAGTGCTTGTAAGCAATCAAGGATGCTTCCCTTAATTTACACTACCTCCCACTGTTCTAATGTATACTGCCAGCATTGTTATGGCTACCCAGGGAAACAGATGTCATTTGCAACTACAACTACTGCAATTATCCAGCGATGTGAAACACTTGATAATTTCACAACCAGTGAAAACTGAGACGCAGAGAGAAGAGGATTAAACTGAAGCTACAGTGAAAGAAAGATGCTATGAGCCACATACAAGCTAAACCCTTTGGAAATTCATACACGAGTTTATTTGTTCCTGAAGAACTAGCATTATATATACATACAATAACTAAGTATATGCTTAATCAAATTTTCATAGTTCTGTTAAAATAGAAAATCATAACAAAGAATGCAAACTTCTCAAATAACCCATGGTGGCCCCAGCATGTGTCCATTAGATTACTCCCAGCACGTGATTCTGAATAAGACATGGTAAGATACAAAAGCAAACCTCTGACTTGGTTAAGAATACGCAAGTCTTCTTGACTTCTTTTATGCAACACAAGGATTTTCAAGAGCTTGTGCTTGGTCTGGAAACACTAAACAAAGCATGAGTTAGTCCTACTGTACAGCCACAAACTCTTCTCTCTCCCCTCCCTGCCCTTACATGTACCTCACTGAACGAGTACATCAGAAAAAGAAAACTTAAGAAATCTGTGCTCAGCACCTCGGCATATTGCATGCACATAGCCAAACATAACACAGCTCTTTTCTTTGTGGGCTCTATTATGGTCACTACCCCGAGTGCCTAAAAACAAAACTAACTTTGCTTCCCTCAAGTGTTGCGAAACACGAGGTAGGATGGGGGGAGCAAGGGCAGAAAGCATACAGAGGGTAAAGCATCTTCAGTCTGAAGGCTAACACACATATCTGAATTCTGTCTATGCACCTTTTATTTTCCTGTTTACTAAATGAACACCTGAACTTCGTATCCATAAACACAATGGTTTCCAGTGATGCTTCTCTGGACAGCCACATGCTAGGAAATCCCACAGATTTCACCCACAACTCAACAGGACCGACTCGTGTTAGGGACTTCAGAGCCACGCTGGTTCTGGAGCATCAACTCACACGGTGGACTAAAACTCAAGACGACAACAAAGACTCAGGAAGGTGAAATACTGAAATCAAACTGACTTTTGTGCTCTGAAAGTGAACACCCATAAGCTCTTTACACCTTTCAACACTCCTGAAAAAATGCCTGTTAGTTTTTGGCCCTCCCCTAATGGCTACTTATAATACAGCAGCTTTGCCTTCTCCAACCCTGTCCGGGCTGCAGCAGCACTGGGAAGAATCTCCCTCTGTTTCTCCCTCAAACCTGGCACCCAAGGCATGACTTCTAAAACAGTTCAGGGTCACATACAGAAATCTGGAGAGTTTTTAACTGCTGAACAGGTAATTACAAGATTCTGAAAAAATTAAGAATCCACCCAGTGACAGCAGATTCGCTTGGGGAAAAGAAAGTGTCGTTGAAACATAACTGAGGCAGCCTCTCAGTCCATGTTCGAATCATAGAGGTTTAAAGAATAACTGTTACAACTACTTCACTGAAAAATTACATGCCTTTTTGCTAACACCCTGTCAAGCTTAAACATACTGTTAGGGTAACTCTTGTAAAGCATTAATGCAGCCTCAGTACTTGCACTGTGGGCACTGGTTACATGCATATAACATGAACACTGATGAGAGTGGGGTTTTTTTTAATATATATTTTGAAATGCACGTGAGTATCTTTTTAAATACTATCTTCCTTAAAAAACAGCAAATTGAGACTTTTCTTTTTTAAAAACAGCTTTCACCTTTTAAATTCAAACTGACTGCAACTGTGTCTCCTTTCAGTTCCCTGCTTACAGCTCCCCACGCTGTACACCAACTCCGTATTAGCAGTTTACCAGCCTGTGAACATTTGCCTCCGATTTCTAATTCTCAAATTTCTCAAAATCAAACCACACCAAACGCCAAGGGCACTCACACAGAGACTGGTTTTAGGCAACACATGATTAAACTTTGGTCTCTTGAACAGTTCCTGGTGATGCAGTTTTCATTACTCAAGATCAGAGAATGTACACTTTCACTGTCTGTTAAGACTTCTTTGTAATGCCTTGAATTAATGCCTTTTAATGCCAGTAAGCACCTACAAAATTCTTTGAAGGCATCTATGCAATTTCTCAAGTCGAAACATGTCTGACTGTAAAATGTACTCTATACTGCAAGCACAGATAAGTCTCGATTTCATTTAATCTCATTTTTGCTTCACAGTAAATGTGTGCAAGAACTATGAACACACCAAATACCTCACCTTCCTGATTTGGGCCACTTACAATTCAAGGTATGTTTAAAATATTCACTACATGCTACCTTTTCATCCCCCAGATTTTATCAGGTTCAGACAGTTTTCAACATAGCAGCTCACACAAACTCTTCAGGATGAACTCAGGTTTCTACCTCAAGAAGCCCATGATATCGTAACAGTACATATCTGATTTTAGGATATGCATATAACAAGATAATAGGGAATCTAGCTAAAAGTGAAAAGTAAGGTTACTCAAAAAATCTCCTGGTGGGGCAGAAGTTACTGGAATACCTTTTCTCATACATGTGAAGTCATTAGAACACCTCACGATATATGGTGTAACGTAAGAGCTTTTGATTTATAAATGTAAGTACAGTAACAGGGTAAGACTTACAGTTAATTAAAATAGCTCTTCATTTCAGTAACTTAACCCTAACTCAAACACCGTCAGCAACAGACTTCAGGTTAGAAGCTATGAGGAGACCCACGTTTAGGGCATTTACAGTCTATTAAGAAAGACAACACTTTACTACTCCTTGAGGAATGTACTGGAAGAACTGAAATGCAGATCAGAAAAGTTAATTCCATGGCAAAAAAACCCCAAACCTCAGGGAGAGCACAGGTATTAATGTAAAATCAGAACCTTTAAAATAGATTCAGGCTGCAAACAAATTGCTTTTGAATTGGACTTTTCAGATTGTCTAGCCTATGTTAAAGACACTTGGACCCATACAATTACATTAATGCAGTAAGAAGTTTTTCTAGCCCAAACAAGCCAGTAAAACAAAGCCTCACTTCAGCAATTCTACTGCATTTTAGTAACGTTGACTCCTGCTTCACATTTTAAGTACCTGAAAATGTCGGAGGCCTTGGACTCCACAGCAAGCTAAGATCAAAAATTTCTGAAGTGGATACCTCTCTTATCCTGAAAGTAGGAAGTAAAGATCCATTTTATGTAGTAAGAGCCTCTTCCTACCTTTACTCTTACCCTTCTGTTCTCCACAACACCAGGCACTATTGTCAGTTGCATAGGTTTGCAATAGCTTGGAAGCAGGTGTGGGCTTAGGCCACAATTCATCAGAAAGACAGGTGGAAAGTCTGAGGAAGAAAAGTTCTCCACATTCTTCCTCTTAAAACATTTGTTTAACACCGAGATACAGCCGGGTTAAGTGGTCTGTTAAACCCAGAGACTACAGTTTTCTAGAATCATTCAAGTTAGGATTAAATACTTGTAGCATAGTATCTCCCAATAAAACTGAACTACATTAGCAACTTCCTGCTAGTGGAAGAGGGAGGTTTTGTCATCCCCACTCCTGACCTTCCACCACGGTTCCCCGCTGCCTGCAGCACAATCAAGAGACCAGACAGTTCAAACGGCCAGCTAAAAATTTTTTTTAAAAAATCCCCCATCCAAATACTAGCCAACTGCAAACCACCTTTAAATGTCCAGACACTTCAGCAAAGCTCACAGCATATCACTGAAAGACGCCTTTTCCCTCAACTTCTCTCTCTATATATCTATAAAAAAATAAATATTTGTATACGTAATTCGCTTCTATATACATAAAGCACCAAACAGGGCCTGAATCAAAAGAGTGAAAGCTTCCAGAAGTTTTGCTCATACCGCTTGTTCTGTTAGAAAACAGAGACACAGAATCATTAGCAATTAGGTAATTAAAAGTTAAGATGACTTTCAGAGCTGGTAACACATTTCATTTATACTGTGAGATCATCGCAGTCATAGACAGTGATATACTAGTTCCTGTCCTATAATCTTTTTCTATTACCAGTTAATCCCATGGAATTTTTTAACACTAGGTTGGACAATATCCAACATGAAAACTTTCCACTTCATTAGCAAAGTCTGGAGTACTTTATTTGTCAAAGATTTATTGACTGATCATTAGAAGCTAATTATTTAGGAAAAAGCTACAAAATAGCACTCGTATCTACTAAGAACTATTGTGTCAGAAGATAAACACAGTTCTAATAGCTGTATTTACCCAAATTCTGTATGTATTCAACTTCAACGTTTTGGCCTGAGACTAGACCGTCTAGATGCATTTTGAAGAATACAGATAATTACTATGATCTTTAAGTTTTGAAAGTGGCATAACCAGAAGTGCTGAGAATGCTGAAATGACAGCTCTAAGTCTTCTTTAGCCACCTATTTTCATTAGCAAGGCTAATTATTACTAGCCTTCCCCCAAAATCCTCGCCCATATAAGTAAAATACACAAAGCAGTTATCTTTGAGACATGAAAATTGTAAGTGATAGTGAAAGAACTAGTTGCCTGCCTACAAAATAGCGGGCTTCTTGAAAGTGTGTTGATCATTCATGAGTGCAAACACCTGAAGCTGCATGCTGCACATATTTTAATGGTAAAGCGTGCAGCAAAATCAATTAAAATGAAAACATACTGGGCGACTTCCCCTTAGAAAAGGGTATCTGAACAGCTTGCAGGTGGCAAGCTACCAACAACAAGTTCATGCTAAAAGAACTACAATAGGGGTAATGTGCTAAACACACACTGTTAACAAGGTAGTTTCTTCAGCTTTCCTCTCACCACAACAGACACAGCGTGAAAGCCATACTGAACCAGGCTGGTCGACTCGAGGCACGCAAGCCCCAGGCTGCAGGCCCAGCAGCCTCAGCAGCTCAGCAGTCGGGGGTACCCGCCATGCCCCAACACCAGGTATTTTTGCACATCCGTATCAGTCGTCATGCTGTATTCTAAGATGAAAACATGCTTTCCACCTCCTGAAGCCATTTCTCAGAAGCCTGTGGCTAAGCAGTAAAACCTCACATAGGAGGAGAATTTGTACTGGTCAACAAGTGTTTTTTTCCACACTATCTGTACTTTCAGACTTGGCAGCTCTGAGCAGAGCCAGCACATGGGCTCCCACAGGGACCAGAGCACCGACATGCCCATTACTCCCCAGTCCAGCAACAAGCTCCATAACTTTAATGTCCCCTCTGTGAAGTTTTTCAAGAGATTGACATTTCAGCATCAGATTTTTAACCCTGACACATCAAGAAGAAGTACTCATAACCTTAGTTCAAGATTTAGAGCCAAACAACAAAAAACTTAAGAGTACTTTTTGCCTTGTCTCTAATCTAAGGTGTCAGGTTAACCCACCTAATTGTGAGAGTGAAAAGAAGGGAAGGGGATCTCTTCCAAGGCTGGGCAGGCTGCGTAAGCCTTTCCACGCTAGGGACAGTGTGTTCAGATCTTCCTGGCACACAAGCAATCCCTTTGTTTTGTTCAACTGCTTGGGCATAGTGTACAACAGATCCTATTCTGACAGAGGGGAAGAGGAAAAAAACAGACTGGAGTTGGTCATTTGTCAACCAAACTTAGCAGAGCAATGTGATAAGTTACTCCACCCTTGAAGCAAAACAGAGAAATCCTACCCCATCTCAGCAGAGCGATACTTGACACAGATTTCAGTGATGCAGGCTGACCTGATCATGGTAAGGCATGATGCCTGTCGAAAGGCACGAGTATTTTAACCAGAGGCTAGTCTCACAGATGTAGACACTACTGCTTCATAAGTAGTGGTTCAAATTAATACCACTATTTTCAAAAACTCCAGGTTTCTACAAGAACAAAAATTAGAAATACAATATACAGAGTTCAAAAAGCCTGCAGCATGGACTTGTGTAACTGAAGCAAAGCTTCAGCTGGACAAACCACTTTGAAAAAAGTAATACTGAGTATTTCCCATCATAGATACCAGCAGAGTACAATGCTTTTCTTTCCAGCCTAACCAAGTGCTTGCAGAGAAGTCAAATCTTAAAGTCCTTGGAGAATGTCTTCATAGTCTGTCTTACTACCACCAGCAGCAGATTTCAAGATGAAAGGTTATTACTCCTTCACATCTGACAACAGTGTAATTCAGACTGGTTTTCTCATCAAGTGGTAAGCTGCAGTACACTGCACAAGGACTGTTTACAACAGGAACTGTAGCATTTCATTTCTAACCTTTCAGAAGCAAAGCCACATATATTGGAACTTTTACATCAGAGACAGTCAGGTTAAGTTCTTTGAAGAAATACAACATGTAATAAAGAAAATTTTATCCTAAACAGAAGAAAAAAAACAAGAAGCAAAAAACCCCCAGACCACCAGACTGATGGCTGTGCAGGAGCTCCAGCCTCGATGTTCCATTTCTCTCTGAGGTATGTGCCCACACCTGTGCTACACTTGCATCCATACCTCAGTGGCACAAAGTTGCTCTGAATCGGTGAATTCACTTTTAAACCAGCAAATTTGCAGACTAACACCTGACGTTCACATGCAGCCCAACATTTTCTGTGCACCTCACTGCCAATCCACACTTGCTTATGATACTCTTCAGCTAAGCAATCTGGGCAGTACCTATTTTGCCTGAATTATTTTTACAGTGTGCACGAAGTCGCATCAACATCAGGATCGCAGGACGAGCGAGGGGGAGACGCATCGCTGGCAGAGGATGCCCAGACGGCCCTCCCTTCCATCCCCCCAGGCCAGCGGCTGCACACAGGCACTCCCCAGCACCGCCGGTGCTCACGAAGCCAAATCCTTCACAACAGAAACGTTTACCAGGGAGGCTGACAGAAGCAAGTTCTTGAGTGGCATTATCCTTCCAATTACGGAAGGCTTTAGAAGCACAATGTCACCAATACTGTCGCAATGTGGGGAAATGCGTACAGACTTGGATTCCAGGAACCAGACACTATCGAGTGTTTCTACAGTTGCTAATCCTGACATGTGAGCAAGATTTTATAGCGCAGAACTGGTTATAAGCATCATCTTGCTAAAATTAGCTTTGTAGCTGATCTAGAGGGAAGAGACAGAGATCTTAAAGTCCCAGTAAGCACAATTCAAATGCTCTCAAGCAGTGCCAGAATTTTCAGCCTCAACAACTTCAGATTTTAAAGTCAAAAGAGTGAGTGTCAAATGGAAACATGCTTATGTTCTCAAATTTTATTAAAGATGCTTCTGCCTTCAGTATTCAGTCTACATATTTAAGCAAGCACCAATTTCCATCTAAAAAAAGCATATTTACCAGCAAAACATTTGCTTATACTAAAACCAACCACAGTGTTTCTTCCCCTTCGCCTCTGCACCTGCAGGTGTAGTACCACTCTTAGTCAGCATCACCCCAAGTCACAGGGCAGGGAAAACACATGGAAACTCAAAGGGAGCTTACTTTTTCCTTGGAATTATCGCAGACGCCACATGGAATAGAAAAAGCTAGAGGTCACCATCACCACTTAACATCTACAGCGTTAACAATGTTAGATGAATATTTCACACAACCTTTCAGTTAGGGGACGTAAACATTTGGGTGTTAATCCTGTTTATTACACTTCTAGAGAGCTTACTATCTTAACAGCAAGGACTGTTCTACCTCAGTGAGAACAAAGTTACTCCCAAACCAAGTGCTGTTATAACTAAGGCAAAAAAATGAACCCATCTCCTGTAAGGCACAATCTGCATTCAGTTAACAAAACGCAGCAACACAGTATGCTAGAGACGAGCATTAGCAGACTTGTTCTCATGTTAAGACCTGCTTCACACCATACGATGCCACAAACTACAAGTTCATGTGCAAATATCTACTTTCACATTACAAAAAGCCACATCTATTACGAACCACATCAAGAAACTGCAAGCAAACATTCAGCTGAGGTGCTACACAATCAAACACCACACGCAGTCAACAAATGTTTTTACAGTATCGCCATTTATGGTAGCAGTAAAGAACGCAAACAAAAGATTGGAGCATTTTTACACTGAGCAACATCACTTCCCATGGTAGAGCTGATTCTAAGTAACAGATAAAAAACATGATTTGCATTAAACACTACATCCACAGACTGTCCCTCATTGTTCAGGGAATTCACAGTTTGAGCCAGAAGCATTTGCTAGAGTCCCGTAGACCTTAGCATCACTGGAAAGCAAGGTCTAATATTCTCTAACATCCTGTTTAGCAGCGTGTTAGAGCGGGTTCCAGAGTAGGTCTCAACCCACAGCTTGTGAGTGAGGTTCCTCTAAGGCGAAGGAGAGCTTAAAGATCAAATTGAGAACAAATGCTACAGGCAGTCTCATTCTGAAGGACACAGATGGCTAGAAGAAAACAGTGCTTTATTTCTTCGAAGAGTTGGATGCTCAGGCAAAACCTCAGCTCTCCAATGAAGAGCTTTTCTCATCAGACCACAGGTGCTGTAATTCGTTGTTTGATGCACAAGCGCTCCAAATGTTAACCTAGCCACACATGCTGTGATAGCACAGCACTGAGAGCCACCCTCCACTCTTGGTTGTCATCTACAGCTTGTAAACACAGCTTTGCTTAAGTAACTGACTAGCAAATACTGCAAACAGGGCTTTAACATCCAAATGTTCTTCCTCCTGTAGAGCAGCAAACTCTCTGGAGACTACTAAATGAATCTACAGAACTTAAGACCATCAAGAGAACACAAGTCCTCATCGTCCTTTTTGCACTATTCCCTTGCTCTTTACCCAACCCTCACATTTACAGTCTCAAAGAAACCATCTGTCCCACAGAGACAGAAACCTTTCAAAGAGGGTATTTCTGGTGTTGTCTTTCCTGTGTCCCAAAGCTTAGTGGACTCTCCCCACCCAAAGGTCTTTCCTTTCTGTTGATGTCAGCTTCTTGTTTCTCACGCTTTGTTTTAGGGAAATGCCCCATCCCAACTAGCAGAGGGCAGAAGCACTACCAGTTTGCATACAAAAAGTCTGGGCTCAATTCAGTTAAGCAAAATATTTCTCTCATCCTTTTGCAACATTGTAACTTTCTATGCTTATTTAAACACACTTGAGCAAAGAGAGGCACAGCTAAATCTTCAGAGCCAATGTCCATGCAAGATTTCAAGGACAGCTCTTCACCAAATTTCACTTGAATAGATTCCATTAGTCTCTCCCTCTCCGGCTACTCCTCTTTTGAATACGACACAATCTTGTATTTTAGCAGGCTTTCAAGTTTTAAGGGAAAAAAACAGAAGCACACCACTAAAAATTTAAAGCATTCGCTATTCTCCCACACCATGCTCAGGTTGACCAGTTTATCATCCCATTCTCAAGACCGGCAAGCTGTTGGATTTCTAGGCTCGTTCCAGGTGTGAACTTAAAAACTAAAAGTTCAAATTCAGCTACTTCAGCTTAGTAACAGCATATAGTCAAGATTTGCTCTGGGGGTTTCCAGCAAGGTAATTTCCCTTCTGTCCCCTGTGTGCTCTCATTCTTACAGAGAATTTACATAAATTCTCAAATAAACTTGTTTTCTAAACTTACGAGGTGCCATCAGCCTGCACAGAGCAGGCAGATCACCTGATTTACTTTATTTGCATCAGAGGATACATGCTGACTTCTCTATGCAGTATTCCTTTACAAACACCAGCTGAGGAGAAAAGCATCAGTATCTGGAAAACACAGGTGCACATCAGACGAATATAGGTCACAAAAAACTTTGGTAAACATTATCTAAAGCATGTACAAGTACGAGCAAGGTGAGGAAGGACAAAGGCTGATGAAAAATAACTTGATCATCTTAGTTGTACTTCTCCACTTAAGACAACTCGGTTCCACTACGTGCTGCTATCTCGCTCCGACTTTATGATTACTCCCTCTGATTTTATGATTGCTAACTTGTAATAACTCTTCAGCGAAGCAAGTTACCTTCTTCATGACATTCTGCAAACAGCCACTGCCACAAAAGCAACTCGCTAATTTGTTCATTACTAAGATACTTTGCCTTTAAAAAAAAAGTTACTTGTACCAATATTCTTAGGTCAGATAGCAAGCTCAGAAAAGAGGCTACTAGTGTGAATCCAACAAACAGCACAGGAAGTATTAGATTTCTACACAGGCTAGCAGTGACTTACAAGGAAGATCCTTTTTGTTTATCGTCTTAACATGACAAATTAAACTTATACTTCCAAATGCCATGATCAGCTGCACTACGCTCGTTTACAGTATTTCAACTTGACAGGTCCCGTAACATTTTCCAGGCAGGAAGCCGTTACTCCTGAACTGTAACCTTGCTGCTCTTAGTTGCCTTTTGGACCCCTCCAAAGCAATCCATCCATTCCCCACCTCATTTCTGGAGGCCATAATCCTAGTGGAGGCTGATGCTACTGCACAGAATGCGCAGCAACAGAAGAATTATCTAATCCACGCAAAGCGCCAGAGGAAAGAAGGCAGCCCAGGAGTTTCTACAGAATGAAGCAGAACAATTGTAAAACCCCCAAAACTAAAACATTAGAAACAAAACAAATTCAAGTTCTCCTCTCTCCAAGCAAGTTCCCATTGACAGAAACTGCACAGCTAAAAAATGAATTACCTGAGCCCAATTTATAACATGCACAGAAGTGAGGAATTGATAACAAACTAGCCAAATTCATTGCATGCTACAACCCTATAGTACTATAAAAGGTTAGCAGCCCTTGAAAAAGTGGCTTTATCGTACACCTAGTGGGTAAGACAGCTTAAAACATCTTGTCCTGAAGGAAAGAACGTACTCCATCATCTAAAAGCACTCACTTTCAACAGGAAAAACATCTATATAGTAACTTCTAAATTCAAACTAATATGCAATATTCTTCCTTGGGCTGACAGGCACACACAGTGAAGTATGACTAAGTAGAGAACATCATCATTTGATTGCTTTCTTGAGCAAAGAACTTCAGAAAACACTTTTGTTTAAGGATATAAAGAGGCAGCAGTACAGTGAATGCCATCTTCATGTCTGAGTGGTGTGCAAAGACCTTCAATTTGTTTACTTTCAGCAGGTTTTAGAATGCACAGGGTTTGATCAGAAGGGTTTTTTGTTTGTTTTTTTCTTTTAAAAAAAACCTACTGCTATTTCCGCTCTCATATTCTACCAAGTAGCGATCTTGTGGTAAAGGCATTCAGTGAAGAGAAAACAGAGCATGGAATGCACAGGCAGCAAGCCTCCTGCACCGAAACCACAGGAAAGCACAGTAGTTTCTATCTCATTTTTACAGATTAGAAACAGGTTCTTCAACTTCACCATACTTAGAACAATGGACTATTCAATGTTATTCAGATTTCCAGTAATCACAGGTGAACTCTCTGGACAGGCAGTACATCAGTAGGACAAGCAAAAACCCTTGGGAAGACCTTATCTTCTTGCTGGTTAACTCATACGTAGACAAGCGTGAACGTAACCTCTGAACGCAACATCTGAACACAGCATTACCACCATGCAGCTCTGGCAGCTGTTAACATGCAGCAAAACTAATGTTATTTACAAGGACAGGGTGGATGCTACCAATTAAAGGCAAGTAGTTTCTCTTTTTAGCTTTCTTCCAGCATTAGAAAGTATTTTAATTTAAACTGTCGGTCTGCTAGGCTAATTTCCCGCGCATGAGTTAAAAGCAACCTTTCATAATGACCAAAACACAAAGCTGATTAGATGGGCCGTATGCATTACAAACTTGTTGAACAGAATCCAGATCACAGTAATGTGTTGGGTTTATTTGTTTTTGTTTTGTTTCGGGGTTATTTTAGAAAGAAAGCAGAGTTACAATAAAGTCCTCTACAAATACGTTCTGGCACTGACAGCCTATGTGCTTCAGGTTTAGGAAGTGACTGGTAGATCCTGAACATCAGACATAAAAAACAAACCTAAAGATACCTTACTATGAATCACTACGGCAGCCCAGTGCTAGGCGAGCAGTGGTTTGCAAGAGCACACACTGAAAAGCACTCGCGTGGAAGCTGATAACAAGTCAGTGCTCCAGCTTGGAGGCGTTCAGTCAGCAGTAACAGAACACGGGCATGCACTGGGTTTTGCCCAGAAGAATCAAGTAGCTGGAGTCCCTTTCACTAACCACATTTCATGTATTTTCTAGACTTTGGAGAGACCAGAGGTATCATAATCCACTCAAGGAAGAAGTTACAGAAAGATGATAAACACCTAGCTGAATAGTGTTAGGCAATCACATTAGCACCTCGTAATAACTACTAGCACTGGGGAAAAGCCGAGATGCTTCTAAATTTCTCAGGCTACTCCAGTTGCATGGAAGTATTCACATACAAAACAGCTAGCCAAAGTACATGCACTGCAAGCAACTAAGTTTTAACATAGTCTGTTCAGCTGTTACAAAACTCAAGTCTCCATTATCTAGTCTGAAGCAAGTGGCTGCATCTTAAATTACTCATCTCCTGCAATCACCCTGAATAAATTCTTCCAGATCACCACCTTCCCTCACGCAGGGAGGCAGCCAGCGCCTTTTTCAGATCACATCAAGAGATGCAGGGCTTTCGTTTATTTTCTTCAGAATATTTGTGAATTGAAGAAATGCACAGAACACAGAATTTCAAGGTGCAATTTTAGCTCTCAGACTAGAAAAACTCAAAAGTCTTAAACCTTGAGCAAAATCCCTAACTCAGTAGGATTTTAAGACCGCAGGTCACAATTCCATTGAACAGACATCCAGTCAGCACAGATAAGACTATTTTCAAATTCTGCTTAAAGTGAACAATTCTATTATCGGTTTCCTTTTTTGGGAGAGGGCTTCTGGTATGTCAGTCAAAATATTCAAGTCCTCCCACAAAACAAGCCAAAGCAGCTACGGAAGAGGGGAAGCCACTATTAAAAATGTGTGGAATGTAACCTACATGGAAGAAGACAGATAACACTGGGACAAGAAGTCAACTGCTTCAGATCTGAGGCTCCTTCCCCATACAGTCCCACCAACACAGATACTGGGCAATTTCAAATTCACAAATATTAGTGAATTTCTTCAACCTTTGTAGATTATTCATGACTAAAAATTAGTTTCACAGAAAAAAATTACCAAATCCTTCAGTTACCCGATACACACTCCACCCACTCTAATGTGTGCAAAGACTTCTAGACAGCAACAGGAAAAAGCGTCTTTAAGTACTTCAAAAGCTGAGCTTTTAAGTGCCCTTTTTAAATTGAAAGAAGTTGAGATGTATGCATTAATATATTTCAGTGCCCCTTCCCAGAAAGGCAGAAACAAAGCAGAAACTCCAAAGGAGACAAAACATTTTCTATAGTTCGTAGATTTAGGCCGCAAATGCAGGAATTCAGAAATTTTGGTGGCTTTAAACATCCCTGTCAGAAGTAAAAGACTGAATTTAAAAATGTCTCTTTGCACAGAGTAATGCTCTCAGAACCAATACCCGAGGGGATCAACGAGCTAACCCACTGACAGGCAGCCAACTAACTTTCAGCCTTAATGGTCTCCGAGGTGCACAGGCACCTACTGTCGCTAGACTAGTCAGAAGACCACAACAGCTTGAAGCCTCAGAGCTGGCCTGACATTTCTAGCTGAACCTGAAAGACATCAAACCTGTTGCTCCATTAGCTGATCCGACACAGTCCAAAGTCTGACACAGGTCGGCTGAACACCCTCTCATCAGATAACAGGACTCACTTCATCAGTATTGTATTATACACAGGAGGAATTTTGCAGCTCTTCTTGTGTTTGCTCTACACGGCAAGAGCAACCACTCTTAAGTCTCATTCCTCATCTTGAGCAGAGCTGGAACAGGTTAAGTTCCCCACGTTGCAGAAGGCTTCATGCAGCTGCACACACATCTTCGGCGGTGGTTAACCCGCTGCAGAGCTGCTGCCTGCCCCATCCCTCCCCCACGCGTCCTGCCTGCGCACACATCTCGGCAGAACCGCGCTGGCCCACGTTAGCTACAGAGAATTTTACCTGGGGTTTTGTGATCCTTCTTACAGCATCACCCCCGATGGCTGACGTGATATAACAGAGCAAGTTACCAACGATGCAACTGCTGAGAGCAGAAGCATCCTCAGTTACCTTTACTGCTGAGGACCTGTTGTCATGTAACATTTAATGCTAAAATCATGCGCAAGAAGTTACGGTGAGCAGCCCAATTCCCTTCTGACAATTGCTTAATGATTCTGGAGTGCCTGCAGCTGATCCATCCTCCCATAATCCAGGTATGGTATACGACTTAAAAGTTTAGTTCTTGCAGCAATCAAACAAGATAAGAGCTTTAAGGTTTTGTACTTCAGCAGTTCGTAGTATCACTTGTACAACATAAAATAATATTGCACCAAAAGCTAGAGAAGTAGTTAAACAACACATACGATCGTACCACAGTTCAGTATACCTTTTCCGTTAGCTTATGGGAAGAGACTTCTGGACTTGAAAGAGCCAGAAGCACAAGCAACCAAACTAAAGCCAAGCAGTCAGCAGCACTGCTGGTTGGTGACCACCAGTTAAGAGCCAGCATTCGAAGCAGAAGGCGGGATATTTAAAGCTGTCCATCCACTGGATGCCACAGGCAGAACACAAATTTCTAAGGAAAAAAAAAAAAAAAGAAAAAACAAACCACCATACACAGCCTACCACTACAGAGACAGAAATAAGATATATTTCCACAGTTTAAAACTTCTCATTTTAATACTCTCCAACGGTATGGCAAGACATATTTGGCTTAACTGACAAAGTTGCTTTAACCTTGCTGATGTGCCAAGAAGGATTTGGGCCTCTCCGGTTTACTTTCAAAATTGAGGGTCTGGACATCGTTTATCATGGCATACGGCCTACCAACAAAGCTTTCCAAACTCACTGCAGCAGCGCTGCTGAGCACATGAGGATTTTGTCTCCACCCATGACATTTTAGGACTCCAAGCAGGATCTCAAGTTGAGAACTGCCAGCAAGGTGAGAACCCAGTTCACAGGGAGGAGGAACATCAGTTAAAAGGAAAGTCAAAGTACGGGAAATCAAAACGATATGGCACATGTTATTTGCACCTTGGAAATCTCCATCGGGACAGGTGGTCAAGATTCAGATAGCTTTGTTTGGAGCCTGGGGGAGGAAGGAAGATGCAAGGATAGAATGTTTCTGCAGGACATTGAAGACAACTAGGAAAAAAAATCCTAAGCAACTGAATTGCAGGACAAAATTAGGATACACTTAGCATTCTTAGTATTGCTGGGTCCTGCAAAGCCAGAATCCTTTTAAATACATCACCATTACTTATTTTTTCATGTTAGACTTCTTTGAGTGAGCTAGTAGAGAAAAAGATTGTATGCATTTATAAGGATTTCTTTTCTTTAGCAGTAGAGCTGGTAGCACATACACAAGTATATCATCATCAACTACTTTTCACACATGCTTATAAAGCACCTTCATAAAAGGAGAGACAAACACAAAAATACTACTAGGAAAACAATTCATAAGGCCCCTATCTCAAGCAGTGCATATTACTGTAAACCCATCTACTTTCCTTACACAGAATTAAGTGTAATAACAGAAGAAGTTCAGTAGATCACTTTACTACTCAAAGATGCCAGATTTTTCACACAGATTTATTACCGGCATCCTACCATTTCATGGTCTACTTAATACATAAGCAGCAAAACACTCATATTTGCTTGCAAGTTTATAGATTGATATCTGCTTAAATGAGGAGTGCTGAAGATGCTCTGTGGTATGAGCTGAGCAAGTTAGTCTTGTCAGAAAAACTCAAAACGGTAACTGCAGTGCTTTTAAAATTTCACCTTTTCCTAGTAAATATAACAAGTGACACAACATACAACATCACTACTGTTACCGAATACCCAGAACAGAACTGGAAAAACAATCTCCTTGTAAGTTTTGGGGAAGTGCAAGTTTATTTTCTGGCTTAACAGACTTGAGCAAAGGGACACATATGATAGTCATGAATGTGTACCTAAGGTTAATCTGCTGAGAAATAACGCTTCTCATAAGTCTTCTGCATGAAGATGTTTACAGAATACTTTGGTTCTTAGTGTTACACTAACTTTTTTGCTTGAACTGTAGCATTTTTATGTGTCCGTGCTAACATCTGGTTAATTATTAATGCACGCTGGCCCTAGCAGCTGGCACTTTATGCTATCTTTAATACTGCCCTTCCGCATACATTCCTACTGTCTGAACTCACTCCTATCTAGATTCACCAGAAACTCCAGTTTACTTTCTGGACACAGCTGAGAAGCTGGTGCAGGTCTGGTTAAACAAGCACGACTGCCAGATGAAGCTGTTTGCGGAGCTGCACAGTGAACCAGACAGGGTAACCTATCCCGGGTAAAAACATTCCCTGGTTATTTTTAACTGAGTGCTTGTGGAGTTTCAGTGAACTAGATGGAGTAAATACCCATAGCAGTAAATTGCTGTGGCAGCACGGGGACCCGTTGAGCATTTTTCCTTACTGGCAGTCCTAGCTTATCAAATTAAACCCCCAATTACAGCAAAGCCCTGTTCTTCAGGCTTGAAGAGTAAAAACATTTCCCTAGCCTTGTGCGGCCCCACTGCCTGTCCCTTCTAAAAAGTAACAAATGATCAACTTGCACTCGCTTTCAAGGCCCTTCGGTTTCTCCAGCTGAATCAGCGCACCGCTCTGACCTGCCACCGCTTCGGCATGTCCCTCGTGGCTGCACACACAGGCCTCACTTCCCATCGCTGTTCCGGGGAGCTCCACACAAGCCTCTGGAAACTCACCTTCTGCTTTTCAGTCCTTTATGAGCACATCCGCACGTTACAATAATCACCACAGAACTTAACCAGCTAACAGGATCTCCATCTGTAAGTCGAGCCTACGGCACTGCCCCATGTAACCAGAAGTGCACTACGACCCTCCTCAGCAGCCCCAGCCCAGCTCAGGTTCGAGGCTCTGTGTACACCTGAGGACAGCTACAGCACAGGTTCTCCGACCCTTCCCTCTACAGTGGCAGATAAGAAACCCTGACCTCCCTTTACCAACGGGCATCACAGGCATCGCTGCGCACAAGGCTTGATCAGTTGCAAGATCAAGCACTTCAAACACGAATACGTGACCTTCTTTAACTTAACCATGAACAGCCCGTGCACTGCATTCCAGCCAGCCCTCCTGGAAGCAACCAATAAAAGCAAGCAATTGATAAAAAAAAGTAATTTTAGTCTCATGGAAGTTGCATCTAGAAGCAGTGCTGTGTATCAAGCAGTTTACACACTAGGATGTGACAAGCTTAAGTATACACATGGTGTACTGGAGGAGAATAAGTAAGAAAAGGCAAAGCAAACCAATAAAGTAAACACCCTTTTTGTCTGCTATCTGCTTCAAGCAATTAAGCTATGAAGAGAGGAAAGAAATCTTTTCTTTCATATTACCTGTTCCCACAGAGTGCCTTACAGGCTATCCCAGACCCAAGCTACAAACACACTTAAGCTGTGAGACAGAACATAAAAACACCAAAGAACAGAAGGTAAAAAAAGAGCAGAGAAAAAAATCTGTTCAAAATCACAGGGCATCTCTCTCTCAGTAAAGAGAAAGATAAAGTTCAAAACAAATAGATAGGGCCTCACTCGCTGCTCAGATAGAAATAATTCCCCTGGACCCAACACAACTCTCTAAAATTATAGTAACAGGCTACCGCTGCTTTCTGTCAGTGTTTCAAAACAAAACTCCAGCAACTCTGTCAGGCAAACCGTTTGCCAGACAAATGTTGCCTACCAGTATTAACTACAATTAAGCTTTTCAACCTGGATCCCATTTGATCCACTACTTTCAGCAAAAACTTGTCTTGGCTGATCAAAGTTACATCCAGAAACCTTTGGACGTGTTCTATGGAAAGCAACAGGGAAAAGTAAAAGGAAAAAAAAACCACACACACACACACACGAGGAACAATTACAGGTGTGATTTTAGTTTTAATGCTGGTTTCACATACTTCTTGAACTAGAACACATTTATAGCACATACTGCATTTGCCTGGATGTTACACTTTCCTTTAATGGTGCTTATGGCCATGACTGCTGGCAAGACTATCAAAATCAGTACAGTTAAGCCACCTGAATCGTCAGAACCAACACAGAAATTACCCACTCGTGTCATACCAGTCTAGACCTGAAGAGTGACTCATTTAGGAAGGTGTGCAACAAACCTAGCTTCCTACCAGCTAGCCAGAAGACTGCTAGATTTCACTTCATGAAGCTAGTATTTATCTTTGGGTATGTAAAGGAGCTCAGCCACCTTTCAATGCTGATAATGCTTTCAGTAAATGCAGCCAGGTCACTAAGGTACACAAACACGAGTCATTCAAGTCCTTCAAAATTCTCTCAGTATAAGGGCTCTACTTCTAAAAGCCACTCTCCACCATCACTACTGAATACTGGAATTCATAGCTCCAGCCAAAACCAGAAGCAGGAGCCTCTCCCACTAGCAAGGGAAGGAGAAACAGGGCTATGGGCCAGCGGCTGCCTATTCATCCCCAAGAGAGTAAAGGGCACGCCGACCAGTAAGCTGGGAAGCTGTGCCAGTACTCCTTGTGCAAGTGGCAGTAGAAGACAACCTGATAACCAGAAGGTACATCAATATTTACTTGCTATATAAGCAACTGCTGCTAGGGGTTAACACATGGAAAGGTGCTCTCTGACTGCAGTGTGGTTTAAGTCATCCCAGAGGAATTCACTTTGGGAACGGACTGTAAATTCCTCAAAGCCAGAGTGATCAGTATCTCAAAATTCAAGCACTACTCCAAATTTGTGACAGCTTTTGAACCCAGCTCCGTTCTACCCTGTACATATGTCAATACACGGCATCCCTGCTGGGTAAGCTACAGTGCATGATACCATTGCTAGTGCTGAGCTGCCCACCCTCCCGACAGCCCAGGCCAGCGAAGGCCCTCCCGCAGTCGACACTGATCTTTGGGACAGATTTGGTAGCCAGTGCTACCAGGCAAGTGCCTGGTACCAACCCCTGCGTGGCCCGGCCCTGCCAACAAGCTACCGTGCACACACAGCACTGCTGTACCACACCGCCCATCTCCAGCACTCATCACTAGCTACCCCGAAACACAACCATGCAAACCAACGCTTCCTTCTCGCCCGCAAGTTAAGCCTGAAGGTTTGCACTACATTTCTCAGGCTGCAGGGAGCCTGAGCGAGACAGATCTTTTCTGTTGTGGTAGCAGTGCTCTAGCAAGCAAGGAGCTGAGCAGTTCAAGTTTCACACAAAGTGCAACAATCAGCCCTTATTATTCCAGGTGACTGCATCACAAGTGCTTTGTTTTGATTGGGATTTTTGTTTCCCACCTTTAACCTCAGTAGATGCCAACAATCAGCTGCTCGCTCCCCTAAACTGCATTTTGTCACCTTGCGTTATGCTGTACTACTCACCGCAAGAAGGCCTCACACGTTATCAAAATGTAAGCATACCAGTCCCAGCGCGGCCCCGCATGAATCTGCGGCCCGGAATTCCCGGCATTTTATGCCTTTGGTTCTTTGATGAGCTTACTTGAAGAACATTTTTTTTTTCTGATGGTCAGCAACAGTTAGTCAGAATATCAGGAAGCTGCAGAGGGATTTCCACATCCCCCAAGTCTAGCACACAGAAGTGGTACACTAAGACATCGGGGTCTGGCAAACCTCCAGCACGCCAGCTCAAATACCAGCTGCATTTTCAGTTGTTGCTCTTCAATCTGCTTTACTACTCTATTTTAGAGCTTTACCACAAATCTCAGAACATGCTATTTTCTGGCCCAACAGCTATATCAGAGACAAAAGATATTTTGAGACAACCCACCTTTAGCTTTATTGCTAGTTAATGAGAACTAACAGTCTTGTGAAAGTAGAAGCTTGGAAAAGGAAAGGAAAAAGGAAAAAAAAACAGTCTAAACAGCTGCTCACCACCCATCTGCAACTCATGTATGCTTGCTTTCAGACAAGTGTCTGATAATAACGTTAAAGAGTCAACAGATCTACATCCAACTCATTTTAGTCACTAGTTCGCAAAACAAGAAGATCAACTCCAATCAGAACTTGTTACTGGCAGTTTAAGAGTAGCAGGAAAAATATTTTGTGTTACAAGTTTGGCAGTAAGAAGTAAGCTTATAAATACAGCATGAAAATCAATAAGCAAACAAAAAACCCACACCCAAACACTGGACCCCTACATATATTTTATATTACATTAAGTGTTTCAGCTGTCTGAAACATGTTCATGTATTACCATAGTTAACATTAAGCTGATTGACAAACTAAGCTCAACTCGGCCACGCTGAATTACACCCAGTCAACACCATCTCAAGGTTCTAGTGACATTTATTAACTAATACGTTCTTGTAAGTCACCACTTCACTCAGTATGCAAAAATATACATGTCACTGCCAAAAAACAAAAGCCATAGTTTTATGAAGAGGAAAAACAGTATGACAAGTAATTTTAACAATTCCGGTCAAAAGGATCCACTATTTTGTGGAGCAGACTTGAAAGAATAAAACACGAGTTGCCTTCTTGCTTATACTGTAAAACTAGCTACACATTGTTCAGTTTAGCAAAAAAAAAAAAAAAAAAAAA
>Ga0065711_1030271_pt1 | contig 33086 bp, 23 predicted proteins | sample Hoacrofraction12_FD_59098 | JGI IMG/M metagenome (GOLD analysis project Ga0065711, IMG submission 59098) | Hoatzin crop microbial communities from Cojedes, Venezuela - Epithelial fraction 12 v2 (version 2) | ecosystem: Host-associated > Birds > Digestive system > Esophagus > Crop | place...
AGACGTGGTCAAGCTGTGTATTTATTTCCGAGAAGTAAATGCCACGTTAGTGAAAAAAGCCCAAACTAATAACGTGGCTTTTGTTACGTTTTGACTCTCTGTGTCTACACCGTGTGAACAAGGGTGGTAAGTGCACTTCACTGAAACGGCTATTTACGGTCCCTCTGCAAGGCCTGCTGAAAAGGCGGTTAGCATAGTCAGTCTAGTGTGAAGAACGTAAGCCTGGAACTCGGGGAACTTCTCTCTCCTTTGGTCTGTGTACTGGTCTGCTGAGTGACCTTGAACAAGTCAGAAGGTTTCTGTAGCTTTGTGTTAATGTCTCTAAAACAGGCACAGTGTACTGACCATATTTATAAAGACAGCTGACGTCTTGGAGTGGGAAGGGCATGGTTTAGCTTACTTCATCTTATGATCAATAGGAGAGCTGGGTAGGAGCTGCAAAATGCGTTGTGTGGGATCCAGTAGAGCTGGTCGCATTGGGTCTTTGCTGGCCGTTCTGCTGGGGTTCGGGGAGGAATGCTTTCACGCCGTCGGGAACACTTGGCGTAATCCACCGCTGAGGCGGATGAGCGAGCTGTAGCGGAGGAAGCTCTGTGGTCGTGCTACAGCATGCTCTGCCCCTACGCTGTTGGGAAACGGAGCGTGCATCGAATTCCATGATCTCCGCTCAACTCCACAGCGAGCTGCGGAGCTGCAGAGCAGTTCCCCGCCCCTAAAACAAGCGGTGGTGGTGCCCGGCGATCCCGGTGGCAGCCCTGCGGCTGCTGCACCTGAGCAGCACTTAGACCTCACGTGCATGCTGAATTCCCCATCCTCGGGGCTGTCGTTAGGCGTTGATATGTGGGCTTGGAGCAGTGCTGGATGAGGACCACACCAGCATCCAAAGCAAAACCCACCAGGCATGCCTTAATTCTTTCTCTCTCTGTCTTTCTTTTCTTCCCTGTTAGTTACCCTGGAGGCCCAAATACCCCCGCAGGCATGGGGATCCCTCCCCACACAAGGCCGCCGGCTGATTTCACCCAGCCCGCTGCAGCTGCCGCCGCCGCTGCGGTTGCGGCCGCAGCTGCCACAGCAACAGCTACAGCCACAGCCACCGTGGCGGCCCTGCAGGAAACGCAGAACAAGGACATGAACCAGTATGGACCGGTAAGAGAGTAACGCTCGTGTCTTCACACCTGCCTCGTCTGGACCGTTACGGGCAACTGGGCTGTCCTTCTCGCTCCCCCCTGTATTAGGGTGCCTACTCTCTTATTTTTTTTAATTTTTTTTTTTTGGTGCATGAGCATGGTTATAAATGCGTATGAGAGACTGCTGGGATGCATGTACGTAGGCACGAGCTGGCCTCCCGTATTTTTCCCAATAAATCTTGCGTAAGTGTATTTTGTAGCCTGGAGATTGCCCCTTAAAAAAATTGAAGATTACCTCGAGTTACGGCTGCGTCTGGCGTGATGTGTTATTGCTGCCTTTGCCAGCCCTGTGAACCTCGAAATCTGAGTATCCGGTGAAGTGTTCCAGAATCTCGGAATAGGTTTTGTACCGCTTGGGTAATTGTTTATTTTGCCAGCTACAGTTGTTTGTTTGTTTTTTTCCCTTCAAACAAGGAAACAACAGTAGAAAAGATATTTGCTTTTTAATAATGTTGTCTATGAGAACAGCTGTGCGAGACGTGCGTTTCTGGTGATCCCAAGCCTCCAGCATGTCATGACTCCATGTAATAATTTTTTCTTAAAATAAGCAAGGGTTTGATCAGTTCCGATTTTTCCTCCTTTACTTTTTTACCTCTCTGAGTTTTGAAGTGTGTGGGCCCATGCGCCAGGTGATGTAAAGAAGCGCAGCGTCTGAGAAATTGTAGCGTTGTGCTGTCTTTCCACAGCCAACTTCCGAACCTGTTAACTTGCCGTGACAGACTGGCCAATTTACACCATTTACTTGCTCGCCTTAGACTTACTCCTGTCTTTCTCTCTTACGCCTTCTGCAATTCCAATTGAATTTTTATTGTAAATACCATCACCGCCCATCAAATGTTGGAGAACATTGAAGGAAAATGCGACATAAATCCTCCCCTCCTTCCCTCCCCCAAAAGCATGTTCAGCTCCCTCCTCCCATTTTAAATGCATGTCGCATTTTATTCTTTTTTTTTTTCTTCTTCTTCTTCCGTTGAAGGTTTGTTCCTCTTTCCAGATGGGTCCAACGCAGGCTTACAACAACCAGTTCATGAACCAGCCTGGTCCCCGTGGCCCTGCTTCTATGCCAGGCAACATGAACCCAGCAAGCATGGGAGCAGGAATGACGCCTTCCAGCATGAGCGGGCCACCCATGGGCATGAACCAGCCTCGGCCTCCTGGGATGAGTCCCTTCAGCACCCATGGCCAGAGGATGCCTCAGCAAGCCTACCCAGGCCCACGGCCCCAGTCTTTGCCCATACAGGGCATAAAGAGACCGTACCCAGGAGAGGTAATAAAATAAATTACGTTTTGCGTACACTGTTCTTGTGATTGAAGGTTGCGACGTGCTGCGTAATGTGTGGTGAGCATCCCTGCGCGGTAGGTACGTCCGTGTTCCAGCCTTGGTAGGAGTGCTGCCCTTAGAATACGAGCAGCAGCAGCTCTGGCTTTTTAGCTGCTCAAGTATTTGGGTTGGCCCTTGCTGTGTTGGTCAAGATGACGGTCATTAAAACCAAGAAAGGCCCAAAACCGGCTGAGCCCTCAAAACGTCCCTTTGAGGTTCGCATGCTGGATGGTGAATTCATAGCCCTTAAGCAGACTTCCTTCACAGGAGTGGATTTATTTAACGTGACAACTTAAAAGAGATGTTGAAGGTGAAGTGCTTCCTTTGAGCCCAGTACAGATGTGATCTGCATTTTCTTGGATGGTTTGATTGTTCCACAGAAATATAGGGCATACATTATATAAACACCGATAGTAATAACATTTATTTTAAAGACCTATTGCTTTCCAAACTTCTTGAGGCTTGATTTTTGTAGGCACTGGGATGAATATAAATCATGGTGAACTCAAATCTGTCTGTGTCAGCATTTATCTAATACAAGTTTATTTGGAGTGTGCTATTTCTGTCTGAGTTCCTGTGCTGTTTTATGAGATCTGAGTGGCTTTGTAGACAAAATTACATTGTCATTGACTTGTATTATGCCTTGGGCAAAACACTTTGGGTCAAAATTTTCAAGAAATCCAGACAACCAGAGATGTAGACAGATGAGCTTTTCCATTTTTGAAAAGTGCCAGTGCATTTTACTATTCAAATTGGTGTGAATCGGGCAGTAGATGCTTCTGAGAATCTCACCAACTCTCTCTCAGTGTCTGTATGCACCTAAATGTCTTTACAAATTTAGCCACCAGTTACTAGCTTTGGGGATAATTTCCTGCTAAAATTCTGTGTTAAACTGAGACTACAACAACCTCTGTAACTCCTGGTGTAGAGCTTTCAATATTATGATGCTGCCCTGACTATAATAACAGTAGTAAGAGTTTATGGAAAACATACAGCACAGTACCATGGTGTGCAGAAAATATAGGAAAAGTTTATTATTGAGCTATGTTTCTTTCCTGATCTGCAGAATATTTTTTTTTCTTGTTTAATAAAAAAATCAGAAAAAAAAAAAGTTGCTGCTTTTGCAGAAGTTGCTTCTGTGGGAAGGCTTTTCACTCTGTAAATACTGCTCTTACTCTACAATTAAGAAAACACAAAATGTGGCTTGTTCAGATAATTTTTATCTTCAGATTTCATGTTTTAAGGAAGTCTGTAAATCCATTTTTGGTGCTTCGGAAGCAGGTTTTTCATTGTAAGTGAGTATGCTCGTGTTCCCAAGAAGTCAGCACTGAACAGTGCCCTAAATGCTAAATGCTTGCTAGTCTGGAATTCTGCAGATCCCGTAGATGTTCTTTGCATGTTGGTTTTTGAAAGCTTTGTTTCTGGAAACTTAATAATCAATTAATTTAGTGATAGGATGAGAGAGGAAATGGTCGCAAGTTGTGTCAGGGGAGGTTTAGATTGGATATTTGGAACAATTTCGTTACTGAAAGAGTGGTCAGGCATTGGAACAGGCTGCCCAGGGAGGCTGTGCAGTCACCATCCTTGGAGGTGTTGAAAAAACATGTAGATGTGGCACTTCAGGACATGGTTCAACAGGCATGGTGGTGCTGGGGTGACGGTTGGAGCTGATGATCTTACAGGTCTTTTCCAACCTTAATGATTCTATGATGATTCTAATGCTTCAAATTGACATTTTATTACCTTTGAAGTTCCAGTTTTGACGGCTTTGATTCCAAAACCGCAGCACAGTCCTAGTGAGCACTAGCAAGGCGTTTCTGACTAGTGGTAGCTTCTGTTTAGTTGTTAGGGCATTGCTGAACCCTCGTGAACAGGGCCAGCATAGCAGCTGTGTTGAGGAGACAGACGTGGGTGACACAGCTTCTATTCTCTGCTCAGTCCAGGATTTTTTTTTGTTAAGTTACTTTTGTTTTTGTGCTTTCATTCCCCGTCTGGAAAAGAAGTTCCAGGGATGGGGCTGGTAGCACTTGCAAAAACACAGAGATTTTGTGAACGTTGTATCTGGTTGTCATTCCGGTTCCTTCAAACGTGGGGCCCTTGGACCGTGCTGCAAGGCTGAGGGGGGGGAGTGTGTGTGTTAAGGTACGTGGCTACGCTTACCCCACTTTAGTTTGCGGGACTCGTATGCTTTCGAGTGAGTATTCACCTGCAGCCATCAGGGCCGTGGTTTAGGCAGGAGTGGCACTAGGTTGAGGAGTATTCACCTCAAGGGGTTTTGTGTTTGTTTTGGTTGCACTATGGAATGAATGCTGATAATTCACTTCAGGACAATGGCTTGCATGAAACAGCTCTTTGTCTTCTCTCGTCTCTGTCATGAAACAGCCCAGTTATGGAAACCAGCAGTATGGACCAAATAGCCAGTTTCCAAACCAGCCTGGTCAGTACCCCGCTCCCAACCCTCCAAGACCCCTTACGTCTCCCAACTATCCTGGACAGAGGATGCCAAGCCAGCAAAACACAGGGCAGTACCCTCCTCCAACGGTCAACATGGGACAGTATTACAAGGTAAGGATTTTTAGAGCATCTCGTTGCGTTCTGGTAGACATTTAGGAGTGAAGTCACATCAATGACCTCATAGATACTGCTTTGATAGAATTAAAGGAAAGAGAGAAAAAAGCACAGTGTTTTTACTGATGTTTTGGATATCACAGGATCAAGTTAATCAGCCAAGTTACGTTGTAACTTCAGAGCAGTTCGTAAAGAAAATTGAATGTTACTGCAGCTCATTAGTGGCTTTTACAAAAAAATGTTGGTTTTGCTTTAAATATAGCATGTGAGAAGAAGTGCCTAATGGGATTCAGGTGGAATAGTTTCATCTATTCGTGGCACCCTGCAAGAATCCAGCTTTGGAAATTTGTAATAAACAAGTTCCACATTGCAGCCTCCCGATTTCAGACCTGCGGTGGTCACTGTTGGATTAAGCTAGCACAAACTTAAAAGCTGCTCCAGCTGTAGAATTCATCTTTGAACTGCAGTTTGCGTGACTTTCTCTGACCTCTCCTTCCTCTTTTCTCCTCCTTTTCCCTCTGTGCTGCTTGTTTTGGGCAAGAATTACAGTTGCTAACATGTTGCCTAAAACCTGTTTTATGGATGCATCTTGAGCACTTAGTATTACCCAAACTGAGCTTGTGCTGAGGGCCTGCTGAGGTTTGACATCTTTGAAGCGCGCACAAAAGTGATCTTTTGCACACAGGTACTCCAGTGAGTATAAAAATGGGGAGGGCCATCGATGGTCTGACCCGCTCTTAAAGCATTTGCTGTTGAAGTCTTTGGACTACATTCTGGTTCTGAAGATGCAATAAGATGTTCATTGGTCTTGAACTGGAATTGTTCTGGTGTGATTCACACAGAAAACACCATTGAAAAAAGAGGAAAAAACTCCCACCCTTTACTATAGAGCATCTGTTCTACCTGCAGCCAAGCTGTCCACTGTGGTACCCAAAGGAACACCGGTTGCATCGTGGCAGCTTTTGCAGTGCGCTGCCAGGAGGAACACGAGGAGGAGACAGATCCTCAACTACTGTCATTCCAGTGCAGTCACTTCTGCTGAAATAACAGCGGAAGATCTCTGTGAAGTTTTTAAGTGACAGATTTTTTGCATTTTATATGTGTTTGTTTTAGATGGGGTTTAAGTTTTTTGTGTATAGGATGGCATCTCCTGTTTTCTATTCGAATATCAACCGTTCTGGAAACAGTTAGAAAATAAGAGACCTTGTTAAGAAGGGAGGTTATGCTGGCTAGGGGAGAATTTCCAGCTTGCCACAGGACCTGCACCTTTGGACTGTAGTGATTGTGGAGGTAGTAACTGTATGTGTTAAAGAAAAAAGCACAGACAGTTGGAAATGTAAGTACTTAGGATTTCAGAATGCAGCTCTGTCATGTACTTTACAGTGTCCTAGGCTAGCAGCGCAGCATCTGGTTACAGAATCAGATCTGAAGTCCTGATACTTTGGCTGTCCGTAGAGACTTTCATCTCCTGACACTCTCGTGTATGTGCTTACGGTACACGAGCTGTTACAGGAGTGCCAGGCAATTGTGGTTTTGTTTAATGTCACCTTCCTTCGCGTCTTCATTATTGGTTTATTCTGTTCACTGCAACCATCCTTTTAATTACCAGAAACAAAAACAGGGGTGTTTTAATACTATAGCTGCTATTTATGCTTGACTATCCTTTCTCTCTTAGTTTGTCTTATTCAGCAGCAAACTAAGAACAGAATCAAACTGTAGGTACGCAGAATATAAGACATCACCTGACCTGCAGAGCTTTCATTCTGCGTAGATGAGTTGCACAGGGGTGGGAGAAAGGATCGGTGGAAGTAAAAGGGACACAGATATTCTAACTGTGTGTCTTTGGACTTTGTTTTTCATGCAGGCGTTTGTGCGCTGGGGCTGTTTTGGGAGGAAGCCAAGGAGACACAAAGGGCTGGGGGGGTTGGCATGGTGTGGGAAAACCGGAGCGAAGGGCTGGTTGGTTTTGGAAAGAGAGCGTTCAGGGGAACGCGATAAGCCTCTCGGCAGCCCTGCTTGTATCTGGTCATTGCCTGAGTTAGGCTGGCTGGCCTGCTGGTTTCAGTTCCTGCTTTGCCCTCCAATCTGGCTCTTCCCCGAAGGCCTCACGGGACGTCCTGTGGTTTCTTGTCCTTCCGGAGACAGAGGGGCCTCCCTACCTTGTTTGTAGTCTGTGGTGTTTGGTAGCAGTACAGTTCACGAGGCTTATTATTCTTATTTTCAGACTGCAATAACAATGTGATGTTGTTTATTTTCTAGCCATCAAGGCCTGTACCTGTGGCAAATTACCCTCATTCACCTGTTCCAGGAAACCCCACGCCACCTATGACTCCAGGGAGCAATATTCCTCCATACCTGTCACCTAACCAGGATGTCAAACCGCCATTCCCACCCGACATTAAACCAAATATCAATGCTTTACCACCACCTCCAAGTGAGTAGCAAACAGAATGCCCACACGCTCGTTCATTGTCCCTTTCTTCTCTGCCGCGTGCGTTTCAGAGTCTGGAAACTAGCTGTGACTGCTGCTCCGGGAGAGGCTCGGCTTGCTGAGCTGTGGTAGATGGCATGCACGGTGCAAGCCCGCTAGAGCCAGTCAACAGGAAAGGGAAGGATTGCTGTCCCCTCCTAAAACAGAGTATCAGGAAAGTTCTCCCAGGTTAAACTTGTAAGGGTGTTACTCCTGAAGTATTCCTTTAATACGCTTCCTGACGATAAAACACTTGATTTTGGGTTGCTTTTCGTGTGCTTGGTAGGATTGTTTATTGGATGAACTTGCATTGTGCTCTGTTTTGTTCAAGGGCAATGCCGTTCATTGAACATCACTGCAGAATAGCATGAAATGTGAATATTTATAGCAGCATCTCTATTGTGATCCATACAGGCTTCTGAAGAATATTCAGTAGTATGCCAAAAATTGATGTATGCTCCTTTCAAAGCTACTCAACGTCACAGCTACATTTGGCTGGGAACAGGGCAGGAATAACAAGATTTCTCTGGTTCTATACTAGCGCAATGTGTTTGAGGTTTTGAAGTGACTGATGAGCAATAGGAGATGTCATTTACTAGGGAGCTGGGAGGACCTGTATTTTTTCTGTAAAATAAGCGCTGCTGCATTAGCACTTTGCCACAGGTGGATGGAGTTCAGCTGAAAAATGAAGTAGAAGAAGGTGGCTTGCAGTATTATCTGGGCAAGAACGCAGTTCGTAGACTTCATAGGTTAGCTGTAAGTCACCACAAAGCCTTGTTTTACGAGATCAGATAGTAATTGGAGACCAGTGGCTTTGGTCATTGGATAGTTTCAGCTGATGAAACTTTTGGAACTAACTGGGTAATGCTGATCCCTATTTAAAGCAGGGAAAATAAACATTGTCACAGTTTGCCATAATAAAGAGATTTGTTGTTGGTCTTCTGCTGACAGAGTAAGTCTGGGCACAGAACCTCTCCCGTAGTAAAAAAACAGGAATTCTTGCCATGCCTGGTTGCTGTTTGCGGCCAGAATGCGAAGGTCCTAATGTTAAGTGTGGGAGAGCAGAAGACTTTGCTTTGCCGTTGCTATCAGTTTGTCCCTGTCACTTGTATCCGTTAGATGACGTAGTTACTAGCAATTTTCTTTTTTGTGCGTATGAACCTGCTAAGTTAGACCCAGTAGCAGATCACTGTGCCATTTGTTACTATTCTGTATAAATATACACGTTATTATTGCACCGCAGATGCTAAAGGGAAAGTTCACGCTTTCTCTCCCTCTTCGATCCCAGCCAACCACAATGATGAGCTGCGTCTGACGTTTCCCGTGAGAGATGGTGTGGTCCTGGAGCCCTTCCGGCTGGAGCACAACCTGGCAGTCAGCAACCACGTCTTTCACTTACGGCCAACCGTTCATCAGACGCTGATGTGGAGGTAAGCTCGGCCTTGCTGCGAGGAAGTCTTGCACCCGGTGATGGAGGGGTGGCAGGCCAGATGAACCCCATTTAGGTTTGCCAAGAATTTCACTTTAAAAATTCACAGATTTATAGAATCGTTAAGGTTGGAAAAGACCTCTAAGATCATCAAGTCCAACCATCAACCTGTCACCACCAAGGCTACTAAATTGTAGCCTAGATAGGGAAAATGCCCTTCAAACTCACAGACACTGTCACCTGTCGCTTTCCACAAGCAGCACGTTCTATAATGCTTCCCGATCTGTGTTGCGTCTCCTTGCTGGCAGCACACGGCGTGCAGCATCTGAAAAATCGCTGCAGCTCTGCCATCCTTTCTGCCCTGGGTGGAACAGGTGCGGGAAGTGCGCAACCGACACGGGTACAGTCTTCCATTTGGGAACTCTGTTGCCTGTGAAATGTTAGTTGCAGGAGTAACTGTGTAGGACTGTTACAGTTTACGCTTAAATTAAATGGCGCAGAGTATCTGATAATGAAAAATAACACACTAACGAAGGAACTGATTTAGAGGCTTGGTAAAATCATTTGGAAAGACAAGTGCTTAAGTCCTCCAAACTTTTGAAACTAACTTCCTAAATTCCCCATCTCCTATGGCTACGCAAGGCAGGACAGGTCAGAAGCGTCTAAGCGTAGCTTTCCACGTATGAAGGCTTCTGGTTTTCACTTACAACGAGTACTACTTCCCAGCACGGAGGAACAGTTTTCCTAGGCGGTACTTTCCTGCATTTAATGTAGATCTGCGCAAGTGATTCCAGGTTGTGTCCTGCTTCCACTATGCTTGTGGAAAGCCTTTAGATCAGATGACAATCAGAGCCTTAGTTTTGGTTTTTTTTTTAATATATTTTCAAATGCCACAGAATAATTTTGTCTCCTGGTTCTGTTTTTCTCAGAAAGTATCTCGGTGTTTATCCTGGCTGCTGGTTACGTTGTCTGAGCCTGTCTCTGTGCACTGTGGAGGCTGGTTGGTTGCTCAGGATCTCCTGTGGAGGTTGTGTCGCAGCTGCAGCAGCTGAGATGGCAGACCGCAGCATCTTAAGTGCATTTTTGATTATGCCTGCCTCATTTTCGGCTTCTTCCTGAGCTTGGACCACATACCCCTGACCTAAATGGGACTGAGAACATGTAGCTTCAGCTTTTTTCCACATAAGGATCTTATTCCCGCCCACCGGAATCCACTTGAGACTTATGTTTTCGTGGTTCAGAGGGCGTGAGGTGGGCAGAGAGGGTGCGCTCCGTTCCCCGCTCCAGGGACGGACTCTGACTCTAAAGCTGAGGCTCGACACGGGACGCAGGAGTCCTTGCTGCCCCTAGCCTGAGGTAGCCTGGGGGTTGGAAGGGGGGGAGATTGCAGGCAGACAACATCCAATAATTAACACCTGACTTTGAGGTCAGTTATTGCTTACTTGCATTTCATTATCGTGGAGTACTCACAGCAGAGGGAGTTTTGGCAGTTATTCGCCAGTTCTTATTAATAAGTAATCACTACTGGGGATTGTGCTGGCTCATTCAGTAGATTTATACTGCTGCACTGAGGCATGGGACTGTTTCTTAATATCTGTCCGTTCTTTCTTCCTTAGCTCACCAAACACACGGCCTTTATTTAAACTTATTTTAATGAAGACTCATAGGTAAATTGTTCTCAGGTCTGCTGTTTTGAAAAGCTTGTTAATAGTGCAGAGAATGGATGGCCCTGTAATGAAGTCATTTCACTTTTAACTCGGGGTTGGATGGATTCCAGAAAAACGAATTAGTCACATGTGTGGATGGATTTTGGTTTTATAGAGAATGGTGGAATCGAGCCAATTCTTAATATTTGTCTGCCAGTTAAAATATTCGGCAAAACCTCTCACGTGTGCGCACATAATGAATAGCAGTGCAACTATTTTTCTCCCCGTCGGGAGCTTTTCATGGTGAAGAGAAATAGTAAGGTCGAAGGCAGGAAAAATGTGGCCTTGAAGCTGGCTCAGCCGTAGCCCTGCTCCGCTATTAAACGCGTCCCGCGGCGGAGGCATTGCCTGCTGAGAGCACGAGGGGCTCCTGAGCCCTGCGACGTTGGGCATGCTGGCTCGGAGGCCTCGGGAGCACGCTTCGTCTGCTTGGGCGTTCTGTCAGAGGTACCAGGGCTTGCTTCCCCCCGGGTCTGGGTGGCTGCGGAGCGGTCTCCTGAGGTGGGAATCTCCAGTGGATCTCGCAGAGAGAGTTGTCAAAACATTGTTAATAAAATATTGAAAAAAAAGCCTGGAAAGACTCAATATAGATAGATTATGCTGAAAGGTCAGGTAATTTGTATTCTGTACCTTTCTTTTACAAAAAACCCCATGTTTTTATCCAGTGCTCAATCTTGATGTTTTGAAATCCAGAAAATATGATAAGTCACAATTGGTTTTGGAGAAGGAAGATGGTAGATAAGGTGATGATCTCCTGAATGAGCTGTTCCTCGTGGATCTTACAAAGATGTCTTCCTGCAGGCAAGGTGAAGAAATGAGCACCTAGATTTTCAAGCATAAAAGATAAACATTCAGCTGTCTTTTGCTCTCTTGAACAGCAGCGTCCTGACATTTCAGTTCAGTTCTTCATGTTCTTTTAAATTTCTTCTTCAAATTACTCATTCCTAACACAAGGTTAGCATCCATGTATAAAACTGAAGTCATAGTCTCTACCCACTTAATTTGTGATTAACTTAATCTCAGCCTCTTCGTTTTTTGGAGGTGTTATAAAACTGATTTTTTATTATTGGAGAGGTGGGAGGAGTTCATGCTCTGAAAGGAGGTCTGAATTGGGTAGATTGAATCCACAGCCATGTTAGTTTGGAAGCACAGAAACAGGGGGTGAGATACAGGGGTCATTTATCTTCGCTGATTTACCTGTTCCAAGGCAGGATTAGCTGTACCTGTATTTTGGCTGACAAGTGTTCATTCAAATGCTTTTTTTGAACGCTCTGAAGTAGTGAAGAATCCACAGCCTTCCAGCACAACCCACTGCAGCGTATCACTTTCTTGTTCTTAACAGACAGGAAGGACCTAACCGATGTTAACGTTTTTCTTTCTGCAGGATCATTTCATGGTCCAGTTTTGCAAAGTGGTTGGAGGTGTTTGCTTGGAAAGTGCTTTAGAAGTGTAAAATACTAACAACTTTGTGGCACGCTTGCATCATTAATGCATCATGACTTGCTTCTGTTAAGGGCTTTTATGAAGAAAGTATGTTATATACTTTACTGGCAGTAATTCTAGAAAAATGATCTAATTGATAAAGAAAAAGCATTCCTAGCATCAAAGCGACCTCTCTCTGCAATGTGAAAGCAAAGTTAAAGGAAGATTTATTGGTTGTTGCGCAGGTCTGACTTGGAATTACAGTTCAAGTGCTATCACCATGAAGACAGACAAATGAACACTAACTGGCCAGCTTCGGTCCAGGTCAGCGTTAACGCAACCCCACTTACCATCGAACGTGGCGACAACAAGACATCTCATAAACCTCTGCACCTAAAGCACGTCTGCCAGCCGGGAAGAAACACGATTCAAATTACAGTCACAGCGTGTTGTTGTGTAAGTACCCGGAGCTCACGGCTGCAGCTGCTGATGCTGAGTTTGCTGTTTAGTACACTTTGCAAATGCTGCCTTCGTTGAAAGAGCCTTACTCTCATTTTTTTTCCATGTTTTTTTTTCTGGTAGGGTGCTCGTTTGATCATGGTGGCACAGTCAGAGTGCTAATGTGGAGATTTTTGCTGCTGAATTCTTGCAGAGTGTAGCGGTGTCCTTCTGATGTCTCTGAAGGGGCTTGCGGTCTAGGGCAGGAGGGGAGTCTGATCTCCTACCTGTTCAGCGGGTGCCTGTGTAACAAGGCGGCTACAGTGTATTCATGTAGAAGCAGATTACTGTAGTGCAGACCGTTGTCTGGTACTGATTTCATTCACTTAGGGTGTTAAACTCTGTTTGGTATGACCTGAGAACATCAACACCGTAATCATTGGTGGTGATGATGTTTTTTCAAATAGCTTTTCAGATTAAGAACTCATATTCCATGATGCAGTCTAGACAATGCAACTTTCTCCTTTTCCATGGTTTAGTTCCTCTCGGGGACGAGTACCGTATTTTTAATGCAGACTGTTGCACAGACGCAGTCTGAGCTTTTGTCTGTTCTGTTGTCACTGACAAGAAAGCAAGCTGCTGCTTCTCCCAAGGTCGGCGTGTGAGGCACTTTGACAAGAAGCCATCCCCCCATTTTGCTTTGCTTCACGCTGCTGTTTCTCTGCATAACGTCATTTATCTGGTGGCTCGGAGCAGCGGCAGCATCCTGTGAATCCACAACGAGCTCTGTGTTGGGAAAGCAGATTCAGCTGGTTGCAGACACATCAGTAGCAAACCGTTTTTGCAACTTGCAGCATAGTCTGAGGGCAGGCAGGTAGGCTGGACCGTGTCAAAGAGCCCAGGGTTTTAAAAATAAACCCTGATGTCAGAGATGAACACGTCAGCCCTATGTATTCTGAACATTAAGGAGGGAGAAAATGCAGAAAATCTTTGCTTTTTGTAAAGTCCCTGTACACGTTATGCTCCTGGAGCACAGCACAAGGTACTGCGCAGCGTGCAGGGTATCCCTAAGGGAGCGCACGTGCGCGGCAGAGCAGAGCCAGCTTTCATGTTTAATGTCAGGCTCTTAGGGAAGCCACGTGTCCAGCGGAAGCACGCAGCTCGGTTCAGCAGTGTATTTACCACCTGTGCTTGGTTCTCCTGGTAACAAAATGCGTTTTCTTTCAGTCACACTTGTTCGTGTTGCAGTTAGTACACCGGCCATCGGTTCGCTCCGTACTTCAAGGTCTACTAAAGAAACGCCTCCTCCCAGCAGAACATTGTATCACTAAGAGTGAGTTTTCATTTTCTTTGGGTGACAGCTTTCCAGAATGCCTACGTTCAGTTGTGATAAGCTATTTCTACACCAGATTTACTTGCTCATTGAAAACTTTAAGCTGTGCTTGCCAGGAATTTCCAGAACATGTGGGTAGATTAAATCCTCGGTACCCTCAAATGTTGAGGGCTATTTGAGTGGGGGTAACAAAGTACCAAGGACACAAACTTAGTTCGCAAAAAGGACTCTCCCATTCCAGGAGAGTCTCTCTGGCTTCTCCCCGTTTTTGTTTTTGACTTACCTAAAAGCCCCGTGTAGAAAGATTATTCTTTATTTATTTAGGGCTGCTTTAAGTGCTTGTGTGGCACTTTATTTGGTTGAGGCTATAGCTGATACAGAGGTGTGTGATGGTTTATCTGTTCCGGAGAATGTTCTAAATGACACAGAATACACCTGTGTGGAGAAATTCTCCATTAAATTGACCCTTAAATGTCAAAGTGTCGATCTTTCAGATTTCTGTGTTAGAATTTACAGTACACTTGTGTTTTCTCACACGTACTTTCTTCCCAACCAGTAAAGAGGAACTTCAGTAGCGTTGCAGCTTCCTCTGGCAACGCGACACTAAACGGGGAGGATGGAGTAGAGCAAACGGCTATTAAAGTCTCTCTGAAGTGTCCGATCACATTCCGGCGGATTCAGCTCCCAGCAAGGGGTCACGACTGCAAGCACGTACAAGTGAGTAGACACCAGTGGCCTGGCAGTATTCCCTCAGCCACCTGTGGTTACGTTACCTTTAGCTTGGCTGTCGTATGAGAGAGCCGAATGAAATGGGATTTCTTTGTGGCTATCAACCTAAATAATTAACTGTGTATATATATATGTTTAATATAAAGGGAGAAAGTAGCTATTTGGTTTAGCTTGCAGTGCTAGTAGGCTTTTTTTCATGGCAGTTTTACTTCTGTCCAACTGATTCAGTTAATACAGTATTTTCCCTTGATTTCCTCTTTTTTTTTTTTCCTTGTTTTTTTCTGATACCTAGTGCTTTGATCTGGAATCTTACTTGCAACTTAACTGTGAAAGAGGAACTTGGAGGTGTCCGGTATGCAAGTAAGTGCAACCATACTACATGAAATGCAGTTGTACACAACTTGACCAAATTCAGATCATATTTAAGGTCACAGAGGGGGGAGAAAAAGGAAGTGCTAGGAAATAAGGTGTATGTGTTACATTGAGCTAATAGCATAAAGACCATTGAGAATTCTTGCAACATTTCATGAACTGAGGGAACACGCTGGATTACTAGAAATATAAAAACAGATAATGAGGTATTTTCTCACAAAATATGCAATCTGTGAGCTGTCATTACAGGCTATCAGTGGCTTGTGTAGAGTTCAAAAGAAGCTCAGATTACCAATTACACATTGATAAGACAGGTATCTACATAAACGTATGAACTGGGAGTTCAGCTTCCCCTAGATCATGAAGTGTAAGCAACTACCAGAAAACAGCGTGCCATGGCGAAAGAACAGATAGTCTAGTCTAGTGTTATTTTTGTGTCATTTTAATGCTGTGATGCCCAAATGGCTGAACTTTAACTATGTAGACAGGAAAGCGTTTGGCACGCAGCTGAGCGTTAGGTAAGGATGCCAAATAACTGTCTCGGGTCCTGTGCTTTGAGCCACACAGATACGCAGCTTAGGGCAGGGAGAGGGGGAATTTTGAAGACTGCAGCATTTACTAGTAATTAGGTAGGAAGTCAAGTTGGATCCTCCAAAATCAAAGTCAAAATCAAGTGTAAAGTAAAGTCAGAGCAGAAGGCAGGAAGGTTTCTAGTCCAGAAGAAGGCTGATTTTAAATAAGATAAAAGATTTCCGAGGAGCAAAAGTTTGCAGCGTTTGCGTGAAGAAAAGAGGGATACCTTGGCACACTTTCAACCTCATGTTTTCACCAGAGAGTTACTATACTGCAGAAGAAATGGGACAGAAAGCTTTGAAGTGGTTACAAACTGCCCATTCGTATGTTTACCTGGGCGGAAAGAACTGCAGAACGTCTGCGGGCCGGTTCAGTGTCTGTAACCTGCTGTGCTCAGCCCACAGGGTTACGAGTTTCTTCCAGCCTCAGCTGAGGAGCCAGGGTTCTTCAGCTCAAGGAGCTGTAGCAGCTTTGTCCTGGTTAGAGTTAATTTTCTTCCCAGTAGCTGCTGTGGTTTGGATGTAGTATGAGAAGAATGTTGAATAATACACTGATGTTTTTAGTTGTTGCTGAGAAATCCAGGACTCTTTTCAGTTTCCCGTATTTGGCTAACGAGCAGTTGTGCAGGAGCTGGGAGGGAGCACAGCCAGACAGATAGCCAAGCTGGCCAGTGGAAATACTCCATACCATAGGTGTCATGCTCAGTGTATACATGGGGGTTGGCCGGGAGGCAGGAATCTGCAAAATCCACGAGTTCACAGTCACTGCTCAGGGCCATGCTGCGCAGTCAGTCCTCGGGTGGTGACAAAAATTCTATTGTGTATCGCTTGTTTTGCATATTCTTTAGTAGTAATAATAGTAGTAGTAGTATTCCTTCCTTTGTTTTCTTATTAAGCTGTCTTTATCTCAACCCACGAGTTCTACCTTTTGTCCATTCTCCCTGTCCCACGGTGGGTGGAGGCGTGAGCGAGCGGCTGTCTGGTCCTAGTTGCCAGCTGCCGGGTGAGACCATGATGAGCTTGTACTTTATCTCTGCAAGTCTCCAGCTGAATCGCTGCTGCGCCAGCCCGTGTTAGGTATAAACAGGAGTGGAGACTGTCCATTCTGTCTGCTGCTGTGGGCACTGCGGGCTTGAGATGAGCTTGTTTTGACTGTCCCTGATTGATAACATGTCCTAAAGGGCAGGTGCTTTCTCTGAACTACCTGAATCTTTTCTATTTTCCAAGTTAGGCTAACAAAAATCACAAGACTTGGATGACTTGCTTCTTAGTTTATGTATTCATCTATCCAGGCCAAAATTTTTGCCCTGTTTCTCTGAATCTAAGCACCTGCATTCAGATCGAAGTGCCTACATAACTAAATAATTTATGGTTTTGTTTTGTTCTGTCCCCATCTGTGCTGATCTTAAGTAAAATAAATAATACGTAGTTACTTTGAAGCCATATTACTGAGTAGCTCAAAAAAAAGATCCAATTTGAAAAAAATGTAGTGCTAACTGGTGTTCACAGGAGAGATCTGCAATGTTTGAAAAGCCTTTAAATTCACAGTACATTTCACTAAAAAAATTATTTTAAGGATGTGAACAGCTTATGGACACACACAAGTAGATGTCTCTTTGTATCATCTGTTTGATGTGGAATACTGTTATCCCAGTAATGCAAATGTAGAGCTAAAACTGTTTTCCCCAAATCATTCCTAAATTATGTGTTAAAGATAGTAAGTTGGTGGATGCCAGTCTGCTGATTTCATCACTAACCTGTCCTTCTTCCATCCCTCTTTTGTGATATTCTAACATGAGATTTAGGGTTTGGTTTTTTTCCTTTCTAGTAAAACTGCTCTGCTGGAGGGCTTGGAGGTTGACCAGTATATGTGGGGTATTCTGAACGCCATACAAAAGTAAGTGAACTTTTTCATTTCTGCTGTCGAAGAGTAAGCAACTAGGAGATACTTTAATGAGTAGTGAGCTAGTCACACCAAAGTAGGTCTTAGTGATTGAACTCGAATATTCTATTTCATGGCTCCTTGGTGGAGCTAGTGATACAGTGAATCAGTTCTACTTAATAGATCTTGGCTGTGTTATCTCTTGATGGCAGCCTCACCAGTGGAGCAGGGGGAGGAATGAGAATGGAGGATGAAATGCTTTCTCGTGTTTACAAGTCATGTCTCTGATTCACATGTGGCAGAGCACATAGATATATTTGGATTTTGTTGTGTGGATAAACACAGCAATGTGCTCTCAAAGGTGCATTTTTTAAAACTTGCTTTCGGCACACACTTGAGGAGTGAAAGATCTTGAGGTTGTGTTATACTAGAGCATTTCAGAACATTTGTTACCATGCATATTCTTAGGGAAACTTCAGCAGAGTTGATGAAAAAAGAAGAAAATCAATTAACATGCTAAAATTTTCACATTATTTTACAGCTCAGAGTTTGAAGAAGTTACCATCGATCCAACTTGCAGTTGGAGGCCCGTCCCCATAAAGTCAGATATTCACATCAAAGATGACCCAGATGGCATTCCCTCAAAAAGATTTAAGACCATGAGTCCAAGCCAGATGATCATGCCAAATGTGATGGAGATGATTGCAGCTTTGGGTCCTGGCCCGTCACCTTACCCGTCCCTACCCCCTCCTCCGGGAGGCAACAACTCCACTGAGTATGGTAACCAAGGTTAGTTCTGCAGCTTTGTGCACCCAGGTGGTTACTCTAGAAGTCAGTGTTTGGGTCAGCTTTGTGATTCAGGTATCTCAGTGCATCTTCCCAGAGAGATGCATAAGGAAAGCAAGTTATACAGGCACGAGTCTGAAATTCTGCATCGGTCTTTTCATTTAAGATTGATCTGTTTAGAGGAAAATACATTTTAGTAAGGAGAGTGGTGCTTGTCGTATTTATTGCCATGTAGCCCTCCCTGAATCAACAAACACTGTACGTTACCTTATATATTCATGGCCTGCCACAATATACATCTTTCCTTGTTTTTTTCTGTCCATTTTCCTTCTGTCCCACTCTCATTCAAGCGAAGGCTCCTAGTGTTACAGAAGTTACAAAGTAGAGAAACTGGCCCATTAACCCTGCTGCTTGGGCCACGAAGTTTAGCTGGTGGGCAGGTGGGTGACATCTGGTAGGCCACCTAGAAAGTGGAGGACTTCTAAAGAGCTTTTAACTGCTCTGCACACACCTTTGCATTGGAAAATTACTTTCGAGTTCCTCTACCCATGTGCTGGCAGACTGAGAAACAGGAAACTAAATACAGGCAGCGGAGATACATTTTCAAGTGACTGGTATATTGTGAATAACTCAATTATAGTGACATTCCTGAAAATATGAAACCGGAGACTGTTTCTTTTGCGAGTAATACGATATGACTCAGTTCAACTCTGGGAAAAGACCAACTGTTCACACCATCAGAATCCCCAAATTGATTACAAGGTGATATATGTGCTTTTTGCCGGCGTTTGAAGAAAAATATAGATTGCACGCAAAATATGGTTAATTTGCTCCAATGACTGCAGAACTGATGACAGATGATAAAACTTTTTAGGTTTTCAAACAGATGAATGATTACTATAACAAAGCCAAGAGCACTGAATCACAAATTTTTCACTCGTTCAGTAGGAGTGAAGTGCAGTCAGAGCATGAGAACAGAGCCATCTATTTCTCATCATCTTTCTAGCTCGTAATCAGGAACAGATGGGGTAGTCACGTAAAGTGGGGTTTAGGGTTTGTGTAACAATTGCTGGTTGCTGCCTAGACTGTTATTTCCCTGCCCTCCCCTGTGGATCCTGTTGCAGAGGCAGTCACTGCTCCTGGGAGCCCTGACTCATCACTGGCAGGTGAAGTCCATGCTCTCCAATTCCCCTGGCAACAGGTGTGTCAATGCAGAGCACCACATTCTCCTACATGCCTTCACTGGTCTGTCCCTCAGCATGTGGCACAACTCTTGCCCCAGAGAAGGGTGTGCTGCTGCGTGGCTGCTGCTCCCTGGGCATACCGCCTTGCGTCTTCACTCTCCGTCAACACGTGCACTGAAACGTAGTGTTTAGAATTAGGTGATGTCCGCTGATTAGCAGTACTCTAGAGCAAAGTAGTAGCAGTAGTATTACTACTGTGGCTTATGTTCGTTTATTTGGGTTTGACAGTAAGCATGCTGAAGTTTAATTTCCCAATATAACAAGTACTTAGTAATACAAGACCTTATTCCAGCTCTCTGCTATTAAATCTTTCCTGAGAAGCAAGGCAAGACCAGCTGTATTCTGGGAGATTCATCCAGCTTGCAGATTAACAAAATGAGAATTAGCAAGGCTCTGCAGTATTTACATGATAGATCAAAGTCCCGACTTCTTTGAGGAATACTCTTACATGGCTAATGACTTCTGTTCCTCTGAGATTAAACTTCTGCTTGTGAAGCTGTGCTAAAGAGCAAATGTTGCAGCTACTTCAGTTTGTCAAACTCCCGTCTTGACTTGAACATTTAAAGCTGCTGTACTTCAGCTGACGAACTGCGGGCTTTCCGCGCAAGCTCCAAAGCTATTTTGTTATTTCAGAGCTCAGTGTCATCCACTTCAGTTGCTTATACGAAGTAGCTGAGTGGATTTAGCTCAGTTTTTGCTGTTTGTAGCAAATAAGCCACCGGAGTTGGTATCTCAGTTGGAAGTGTTAACAGAGGGATCTGGACAGAAAAAACACGGGGAGTAAAATCCATGTTTTGGGATATGTGCTTGCTTTACAATTCAAGTGAAGATCACTGGGCTGAGGTGGGACGGATCAAAACATACCGACCATGGTCATACAGTACTTGTCCTGCAGATCAGCAGGGGACTCCAGACGTGTTGCTAGATGGTAGGTGGGTGGGGGAAAATCCAGATAGTTTATTCCGAATTGGTGTGAAATTTTGGTGCGTTGCAGAACATCATTTCAGGCTGAAGTTAGGTGGATTTCATAAATTCACTAGTTCTTCATTACAAGCGTGCTGAAACACAGGCTACGGGCAACCAGTTTTTAACTCTGAAAATGAGAAGAGTAGATCTAAGAGGGGAAAGCTGGTGTTGTGTTTGCCGTCAAGAGCGAATTTTATTAGGCTTTGTGGGAGCAAGGAGAATTACACCACAAACCTCAACTAGACGTGAAGGCCTCTTCTGCGCTATCCTAATGGAAGTTGCCTGTTTATACTGCAGAAGAGGAGGTAAAAGAGATGCTGTGCTGTGAACTGGTACTGTGGCATCTTCCTGATACAGCTCTGCCAATTAGCTTCATCAGAAACTGAAGCAGCGCTGCGATCTTACTGGATGCATAGAAGTGTAGACATAAATAGCCCAGGTGTCCTATAAATACTTTTGGACTTGGGCAGTCAGTCTCAGTTGCACTGGGATTCTTCCAGATGCAAATATTCCATGGAGTTTAATATCCTTTTCACTTCTCAACTTGGTTACATTTATGTGGTGTCTTGACAGTAGTTTTCCAAAGTGTCAGCGGTTTTCAATTAGTCACAACGTGTAAATGAATTATTACAGCAGCCAGAATGTGAAAGCTGAGTGCCGTTGTTCCCTCCCGTTCCTCCAGCCCACTCCGGCAGCGGGGAGCACAGCGTTGCCACGCACGGCGTTGCCGCTGCCCTGTGCTGTGCAGGGAGGATGCTGCGCCGCACGGCTTTCACAAGATACTCGGAGCTCAACGTGGGGAAACAAATAATTTATTTCCTATCCCGTCTGTTTCTCTTTTAGGCAACAGTTACCAAGGTCATGGCAACTTTGACTTCCCGCACGGGAATCCCGGTGGCACGTCTATGAATGACTTCATGCACGGGCCACAGCTGTCGCACCCCCCCGACATGCCGAGCAGCATGGCAGCGCTCGACAAGCCTCTCAGTCACCCCCTGCAGGAATCTGTAAGTAGCCGTGCCGTGGATGTAGGTTTTCCTTTCCAGGGGTGAGGAGCTCTCATCCAGCTAACGGACTTGCCTTGTGAACTGCTTTTACTTTTTGTGGATTCTCCTCACTTTGGAAGTTTGTGAAATAGAGTAGTCCTGAGAAATGCCAAAAATGCCATTTTTAGTTTCTGGGCTTGTCGAGTTTTTGGGGAAGCATTTCTGAGCTTTTTGAATTGTCATTTGAGCTTGTTAATCTGAAAGAGACAGCCTGGCCCGGTGTGCTTGTGTTAATCACTGTGCTTTGCTCTGACACCTGAAGAAAACAGACTTCACTCCCTCGGCCAGCAGGGTCCGTGAATATCCGTCTTCAGCAGGCAACGTGTTACAGCAAGACACTGACTGACTTCAAAGCAGGGACAATATCTTCCCTGGCTTTGTCCCAGAGGGCAAAATTTGTGTCAAAGCATTTTGATTTTGAGGGGGAATTCTACCCAGGGAGCATGAAAGGCACCTTTAGGCTGTTGGGAATAGGACAAGCCTGTAGATTTCGAGCAGAGACGCTGCCGTGGCCTGAGAGTGTATTGATGCAAGAGACTGAAAAAGGGAGGTTCCTCGGGTCTCAGATGGAGAAGCAGAACTGTGCGTTGGAAAAGCAGCTTGCTCAGAGCACTGAGTTTTATATACGGAACTTTAAAGATCTCCAGAAAATGCAGTACTGAAGCAGCTAGGTGACTGAAAAGCTACCAGCAGCATTTAGCTCTTAGGCATGGCTAGTCATCTATTTTAATGTGGGGGGGTGTGAGGGTGTGTGTATACATCCTTTTATGTTCATTTAAGTTACAGGGCAGGGACTTTATAGCGTGCTGTTACTGCACAGGAAGGATGTTTAACTTGACAAGTCATCTGTGCCGTGTCTTCAGTGAATACTAGAAAGTACAATTTCAGAACGTAATGAGAAAATGTGGTAGCAGATGCTCAGTAAAAGCCTATTCAGTCAACGTCTCCTCTAGCTGGCAGCAGGTTTTCCAAGGAAGATGGTGAGAAATAGGAGGAGAGTGGAGAGAGAGTTCTTAGTATAGCTTGGAGAGAGCCCAAGTACAAGACTGTCTGCAGAGGAAGAGTCCAGAACCGTAACGACTTTACCACTTTACAGGATAATAAAGGACAGAACAAAGATGCTGTAAACCTAATTTTACATTGGCAAATTCCACATACCGAGCTTCAAGAGCATTCCTGAATTACCTGCATCAGAAGCAACCACACAGTATTAGAATACGGTACTGAGGGGACACGCTGCCAGCCTGAACCTCTCCCAGCTGCTTTCCCTTGAATCAAAGCCATAGGGAAATATTCTTTGCCTCTTGTTGCCTCATACCCACCACTTGACTTCATCAGTTAGCTGCTATACCTTTGCTATGGTAGTCGCCCCAGTGACATTTCTGAAGCGGTGGAACGTGAAAGTGGAGAATCAGTGGCTTTCTGAAAACGGGACTGCTTACAGATGATAGCAAAGGTGAAAGTTGCTCAAGGCTGTGCGTGTTCCAGAGCTGTAAGAGGGTATTTGGGCAAACGTTAATAGATTTTTGGTTCTGTGGGCCAGTCTGTAGCAAATCTGATACTGTTTGGGAACGGGAAGCTGCACTGAAGCTCCTTGCAGCTGATTTGTGTCAATGGCTGATTTCCTCTAATGAGGATCAGGCTGCAGGTCTGTTAGCACAAGGGAGTTAGGCTGACCCGGTCAAGGTAGCCACGTAGTCTGCAGGCCACATTCGAGGACTGCTAGTGCTCCCGTGCAGCTTTTTCAGCATTATAAAGTCTCTGCTTTCCACTTTCTCTCTTCTTCTCCTTCCTTTCTTCTCTCTCAAAAATGAACTGCTTGTCTGTATCAGACCCTGAGGAAAGGCAGCTTTAAGATTACTGCTCTTAGAGAAGTGCATGCCAGCAACACATGCCTAGATTGTGTAGCTGAATGTCTTTGGACAGGCAAAGAGTTATTTTCTCTGTACAAAAACAACTATAAATCACATTGCATAATTAAACTGAAGTTTCAAGATGTTGCCTGTGCTCTTGCCTGGCTTTCTTGTCTTTCCTTTTACACATTTAAGGTGTATTTTGTTTTCATCTCCCACTCACTTTGACCGTTTCGCCTTTACAAGGTGAGTCAGGATCGGGTGTTTGGTCCTTTGAGACCCAAGGTCTCTCTCTGACTGAAGCTGAACGCTGCTGAGAAAGTTCCTAATTTTCCCGTTGCGAAGATTTATGTGGTGGCGCTTATGTAGTGGTAGGCAGAGAAGGTTGATGCCTCCATACATACTCCAAGAAATGCAGGTGTGTTTGCCCAGTGAGCGTAGGGCTGGGTAGCCAGGGCTGGATCATCAGCACTTCCTCCTCTCAGCACTGCTGTTGCTCTCCTGTGGTAGAAGAAAAAAACAAGAGCTACAACATGGCTGGCAGTAATACCTCTTCCCCAGTGTAAAGTGGCGTGAGAACTGTCGAACAGATGCTTCTGTGTCTGTGCAAGATTGCTACCAAATAGCTGACACAGTCACATCTTGTTTGTTCTCAGAAATTGTAAAGAAGTTGTAGAGAAAGATGAATTCCGGGTTAGCTGTAGCTTAGTGCTGGTTGCCAGCGGTGTGAGGAGTGGTGCGTGGCTGAGCAATGGACGATCGCAGTTCCATATACGCAGTGAGGTGATGGCTGCTGGTGCCGTGGTAGAAAGTCATGGCTCTTACGTCTGTTATCAGTTCTCCTCTCTCTCCCACCAGCACAAGCGTTACAGCAGCCACGAGATGATCTGGATCCGGGTACTGATGGGATTGAAAACCAAATGGGGAGTGAGGGGGAAGTTTGGCTTTGACCCACATCAGTTCCCCAGCCGAGGTCTCTGCAGGGATGCACCTGGGAACAAAGGCGTGGGTGGGAGAAGTGGCCGAGAGCAGCGGCAGGGCAGGATGGCATCTGCCAGAGGTTCTGCAGCTCACCCAGCCGGAAGGCTGGCAAAATGCTGACCCCGGTAACGGAGAGGGTTACCAGCCATCGACTTAACCTGCTGATCTTTCTTTTTCTTCTACCAGTTTTCTCCTGAGATGAAAGGAATATTGTGCTGCTGGCAGGCCGCGCTGCTCTCAGCTGTCGACTCTCCCAGAGGTCACTGCTGGGCTCGTAAAGAGCTGCGGCGCTTCCTGCTCTTAAGCTGAAGATGTAGTTGTGTCTGCTATAAGCTTTGCTTTTACAGATTGTAAACGTTTTAAGAGTGCGAAAGCTTATGCTCCTAAAAACAGCTCTGGAATTACCTTGCTAGGTAAGCAGAGGCAACTTTGTTAGACTCCGTGCTCATCGTCTGGGTTAGCGTTTCTGAAATAAAACGATGGGAGTGGCAGACACAAGCCGAACATACGCGAGGTGCGTTGCTTAGAATGCTTTTGCACCACAGCAAACTTCTCGTTAGTTAGCTGGATGCGGACAGGGAAATGTGGAAGTCCTGAGCATCTGGCTTTCGCACAGGTAGGACAGTGGCGTCTGTGCCCGAAGTCTGATGGGTTTTGAACCTGTGATGGCCATTTAAGATGATGGTGGCCCTCAGTCCTACAATGGACGATTGCTCCCTAGCCAACAGTTGTCTCAGGGCCCAAGATACTGCCTTAGCAACTAAATATTTCTGTATACAAAATGCTTGCCTATATGTAAACATAATGTAATTTCTAACCTGCTTATTTGTTTTTGAAATACGTCTTAGAAATATGAATGCCTCTTGGTTTGAAGAATTACTGATGTAAACATACCAGTGTGACTCTTGCTTTGTGCATTCAGGGATAAATTTAAGAGACTACTCAAAATAATCCTGTTTTGTTTTGTTGCTTTTTTTTTCCTGGAAACTGCTTTCCCACTTCAGCAACACTGTATTAAATTGCTTTTTACTTTTTGTTATTATTGAGCTTTCTTAATTTCCACACTTTCTGTTGCACGTGTCCTCAATGAACGAAGAAGGAAAAAGTACTATTTGGATAGACATCTCCTTTCACTTGGACTCGTGCAAAGTTTTTAGGCTGCAGATTTATTTACGCTAAGGTGTGGTCTGTGGGCAGATTTTGGGCGAGTGTACCCCTAAGGTAACAACAGTAATGTTGCAGAATACTTTTCAAGCAGTCAAACCGTGACCCTAAGGGGGAGAAGAGCGCGTATCAGTACGTTTTAAGTTACTTTAAACTCTCATGTGGGAAAGAGGCCCAAATGTGGCATTGAAAGTAGAATCCTGCTCGTTTCCACCAGCCTTCACACTGCCAGAGTACTGGAAAGGACCTCCGTGTAGCTGAGTGTGGCTGTCCCAGTGGATCAGTACACAGGTTTCAGTTTTCGCAAGAGGGATGAAATGTTTTGGGGTTTTTTAATGCTTGTTTCTGTAATTTTTTTTTTAATTTTGTGGGAACATTTTAATGAAGTTCTGTAATAACCTCCCGTTTGCTTTCCAAAACTGAAGACTAAGGTCAAAATAACCGTGCGGTTTACTGTGATACGAAAGGGTCAACGCTGACATAGTATTTTGCTGGTTTCTGTTGGCTTGGCTGGATGAATTTCATGCTGTTGTTGTATGTATCTGTTCTTTTATTTCAGCTCCACTTTTTTGGCAATATGTGACATTCCTCAAAAAATGTTTACATTTTTTGCTTCTCCATGTACCCAATTAACATGAGACATCTGATTCTGAAGCATTCAGACATTTCTTTCTCATGGCACCAAGGTGAAGCCCCAAAGAATCCTCTAGCATTAAACATGACGTAGCAGAAGGAAGACTTGGGCTTGTGCGTTTTTGTTGCTTCTCTGTCATGTGAGAAAGCCTTTTCCCCCGTTCTTCCACAGTAGGGTTTGGAACAGGCATTGCGGTTTGGTAGCTTATTCCCCATGGAAAACATAAAAAATATCAAGCTTTTGCTAGAGAACTTACCCATGACATGAATACAGACTAGAAGCGTGACCATTAGCTTAGTTTGAGCTAAAGCGTTGTGCTTTGCGGTCGGCAGGTACGGAGCCCCTGCAGCAGCTGTGCTGACGGGTGGGGAGCTCGCTGCCGAGCCCACTCGGCGTTTTGTCAACCGTCAGAATATCAGCAAGGAAAATCTTCAGTCCTGAAAAGGGGTGTTGCATCCTGAAAAGAAAAAGAGGGGAGGAGCAGGGGAGAGCTGCTGTTTGCTGTTTGTAATGAGCTGAAACGCAAATAGGCAGCGGTGTCGGGAAGCTGCCCAATAAGAGAGCTGAGCAGAAATGACCCATTTTCTCGGTTAATCAGCTTCCTGGCGTAGGGATCTGTGTTCAACAAACTCTGCATTCATTCATGGAATGGTTTAGGGCAAAAGCATCTGCCTTGCTAATGCTGAGCAGCACCCATGAGCCTCCTTCCCTTCTCCTCGGGGTTTGTTATTTTGCATCTTGCAGCGCTGTTTCCCACATCACAAGGAAGCGAACCAACAGCACAAACCCAAGGTGTTTATCTCCCCCTTGCAGATAACCTTCAAAAAGCTGAAACGCTTCCTCCGGCATTGGGATATGGAGTTTCTTTTCCAGTTGCGCTTTTTTATTCCTTTTTTTGGGGTTCTTTTTGTGTTTGTTGTGTGTGTCTTTTTTGTTAATTTACTTGAGCTGTTTCTTTTTGTAACATGCGGTTACAGAGTCAGGCACCGCGAGCACTGTACCTTGTGGCCTCACTTTCTTTTCCTGCTTTTTTCCTCCTCCGCAGATCCCTCATCCCGGCAGCACTGATCAGTCCCATACTTCCATGCAGCAAGGTTTGCACGTCCCTCACCCCAGCAGCCAGTCAGGGCAGCCATTACATCACAGCGGGCCTCCTACCCAGCAGTCCCGGCAGCCGCCCCCGGCCGCTTCTAGCAACCATCCACACAGTGACCTGACCTTTAATCCCTCCTCAGCCTTAGAGGGTCAGGCTGGTGGACAGGGAGCACCCGACATGCCGGAGCCCTCGCTGGATGTAAGTCTGTGTCATACTCTCATCTGCCTGCCGTTAGCGTGTGCTTCGCATCGCGGCGGGAGGGCGGGGAGGGCGCGGGGCCGGGGAGCCGCTTCCACAGCACATGCCATCCTCTCACGCTTGGGTACATGGGCGCAGGCGCTGCAGCTGTAGCCTCTTCCCAGACATTCCTCAGCCTGGGAGCCATCTCCCGCTTGCTCCTTGCCTCTGGACAGGGACGGCGTGTTCTCGCTCGTCTGGGCCCCGCCGCCGTCGCAGCGCCCATCCGGAGGAAGCACGTGGTGGCATGCGGTGCTGGCTGCGGCGGAGCTGTGCACAGCGAGCAGCACTGCTCCCGTGCTGGCCCTGGCCCTGCTCCCCGTGGCCAAACCAGGCTGAGCCCCAGCTCCATTCCTCCTCCCGGCACGCCACGTAGGGGAGCAAACAACGAGGACGTCTTCTGCCTCCTCAGCCACTGTGGGAGGCAGCTCACCACTAAAGGAGGATAAACCCAGTTTTAAGGCCAAAAGTCATCTTCCGTCTCTTGCCATCCGTACAGTGAAATTGGAAGTGACCTATCTGAGGTATCCCTCTGATTAATCACCTGCCTCCCAAAACTGAAATTTCTTAGCGCAAGGATTGATTTTCGTTTGAGTCTTGCGTTCCCGTACGTGTATCTTCTGTCTGTTCCAAAGTCTGCTGCTGCACGGTGTAATTTTTGGAGAGAAATGTTACGCTCTGTGCCTCAGGTTCATATCTGTGTTTCCTGCTGCTGTAGGCTGAGGGCTTCCCTGTCACACAGGAGCAGTGTGCCGGCGGGGAGCCTCGCAGAGGGGCGGGAAGGGGCTCGGGGAGGGGCGGGTGCTGCAGGCACAGGCACAGCAGCTGCTCTCTGAACCAGGTGGCTGCTGTTCCACGCAGCACGGTCACGGGCACATCCTTCGGGAGTGGCGGTTGGTGTGGCAGTTAGAGGTCTGAACCCTTAAGGGACCTTGTGTGAGCAGTATTAATAGGTGAAATAAAAATGTCTTTTTTTTTTTTATTTCAAATATTGAAGAAACATAAAGCATGCTGTTACAGGTCAGGCACTTATTCCTCGGTGAAAGGCAAAGCAGAAAAACCTGTGCATTTATCCCAGTGCTGTGGTTATCACTGGTGGAGGCATGCTGGATTCTTAACGGGAGGCTGCAATGACCTTAACTCGATGAGAAAGCAGGTGCTGTACAGTACAGGGCACACGATGCTTTGAAATACCTGTGAGCGCGGCCGTGGCCAGCTGGAGTGTTCTAGTGGGGTTAACGTCCATGGCTGTGTTCGGGAGCTAGGCTGAGCCAAGCGCCACACAGCAAACCAAACGGGCAGCTTGGTCTGCTCCCTCCTGACACACGTGAATTCTTCAGGACTGCAGCGTGATGCGGTCTGAGGTCCAACCTGGGTTGAAGGACGTACCCCAGCGTGTTCCTGCGGCTCCGGCCCCGGCGCTCGCAGCCCCCAGCACTGCCCTGTCCCTACCCTCGGCTCCACGCAGCACTCGCACGGCCCAGCACATCCTTACGAGGGCTCGGGGCAGGGTGTGCTGCCCGGCCCGCTGCCCAAGGCAGCCGAGGTCACCCTCAAAACTTGGCAGACTTCATCTTCAGACATACTGAGCATATTGGTTAAAGCTTTCTAAAACAAATTTTTTTAAATCCCCTGTATATAAGAATGAGCCTCAGAGGCGTTATGTTAAATTTTTAAGAATTGAGCCATAAAATCATAGGACAAATTAAACCATTTTTTACTTTCTACACGTTTGGTGGGGCTGCAGTTTTCTTTCAAGCTTCTGCACTAGGTATTCATAAAAAATTATGATAGCAGGTGAAATACATTTAAAAGCCTTCTATCTTTAGCCTAGTACCACGACAATAGCATTTTTACCACAAATAAAAGGAAGTGGTAAGCATTCCTTCTGGGAGATTCTGTTTCTGTCAACTTGACATTGTATTTTTTTCCAAATGCTTGGGAATTAATAAACTTCTTTCTGCATTTGATGTTAGCTTACTGAAAAATATGTTCATCCATATAACATTAGAAGATGAAGCTGCATTTGCACAGGAGTAATAGAAGCCTATAAATACAATATTTGCATGCTAAATGTGATCCAGTCAAGCTTTCAGTTTTACAGTGTTTGAAAACACAGAACAATTTAAAATGAATTTCTTATACCTACTATTACATTTGTTAAAGCAGCCCATATCTTTCTGTCTTTGCTTTAACACAACACTGGATATAAAGGGAGCTTATTACTAACTCTTCCCTGCCGTTTTTTATGTATGACGCTTTTACTTTTGACTGGGACATGGCAAGATGCAGAATAAAGCAGAAGACATTGCCTGTTACACAGCTCAGGAGTTACAATTTTCTTGTTGCTGTCAGATCAAAAAGAAGCTGAGTGATGGTTGGAAAAATTAAATTTTCTATCTGAAACACGGTATTAATAAAAACAGAAATACACACACACACCCCCCCCCCAACTATTCCTTTTGATACTTTAAAAAGTTGTGGAGATTCGTGCGCCTTCTGTTGGCTGGGGCGTTCTGCCTAGCATTGCGCGTAACGCTGCAGTTGAGTACGTACGTCCAACCGCTGCACTCACTGCCACAGAAGGGGAGAGGCCTCGCCCACCTGCCTCACCTCTCCTCACCCCATACTCCTCCTCAGCTGTTTCTTTTCTCTTTTTTTTTTCCCCCCCTTTCTAGGCTAGTTTTAACCCTGGGTGGGTTCCCCGCTGCAGCTCACGGCCCCGGAGGGTCCCTCGGCGTGTGGAGGCATCGGAGGGTGGCTCGAGGGGCAAACGAAGGCCAGGGCTGCCTCTTGTCTCTCGGGCTGCAGGCGTCTGGTGGTCAGCACGCTGACCTGGGCCGGCCAGCCCAGTCCTTGCTGATCTACTTCAAAGCTCAAATACCTATTACTCAAACCGCGAATTTCAAGTTTTTATTCGGTGCTGTATATGAAACGGACATATGTAACGAGCATTTCTGGAGAGCTTTTTGTCCGCATCACCAGCCAGGAAATATAGTTGGTTTACTGATGAGCTTTGCGATGGGGAGGTTGATGAAGAAGCCCCCACCGAGATGGTAATGTAACTCACGGGTGACGGCGGAGCGATGCAGACGTTCACAAACAAGGGGATACTGCATCGTCTCAGGGCATTAGGTTTGGGTCGCTGCCTTCCAATTTATTTGGATATATACGTAGGAAAGCCGGTTTCCAGGAATGTGTGGCGTTTAATCCCTTCTTTTCTCAGTTGTATTTCTGTTACCTGTAATTTTCCTTTTATCTTTGTATTTTGTAGCTGCTTCCAGAACTCACAAATCCAGATGAGCTACTTTCGTACCTGGATCCTCCTGATTTGCCAAGCAATAGCAATGATGACCTTCTGTCTCTCTTTGAGAACAACTGAAACCATGTGTTCCTCCATCCCTTTCACTTGTTCACAAGTGTGTGTCTGCACAGCGAGGAATCTCAACACTCCTTTTCCACAAGAGAAGAAAAGAAAAACCTCACAACTTGATCCAGTGGTGCACTCCCCGCTTTCTTCATCTCAGAACTGCTTTTTTCAGCTGCAAAGACTGCGAAAGTGACGGGAGAAAAAACTACAAAAAAATCAAGGAATGCAGTAATTTCCGAGCCTGCCATGCTACACGTGACAAAGCAGCATAGACAGTTGTGCAGCTATTGGAAGCCCCGTTTGTCGTTCATCCTCTAGAGAGAGTGTTCTGTGATAAACATAGTGTGAAGTATCTTGGCAAAACCGAACCTTGGCAAGGGAAGAAAAGGCAACAAAACGGAACTGTCTTTAACGGACCCGTCTCAGAGTGTCCTTCCAACGTGTGTTCTTCCATTTTTTTGAAACTGTATCTCCCTCCACCCCACCTCCCCTCCGCCCCCCTCCAGCCGCAAGTTTGCGTTGGAGAAGTTGTCCCAGCCACACACAAAAAGTAAAACAAAAACGCATACAAAGCTCAAAAAAGCACAAATCCTACAGTCAGGTGGCAAAGACAGGGAAGACAGAGAGGCCCGTCGGAAGGAGCCGGCGGTTTAGCTAACGTGACTTCCGTGATGGAGTCCTGAGAATCTCCAGGCCGCAGCTGCGGGTGCCGGTATTTCTGCAATCGCAGGAATCTTCACCGCCTCTTTGCAGAGGATTCCTCCAGCCAAACACACAGATTGGAAACGCCCAGGAAAAATTAAAAGAAAGTTTGCAATGTTTGGGGAATTTTTTTGTGGTCTTGGTTTCAAATCCGTAGCGTTTGTGGCTGCGTTACCATCCAGCTGTTGAGATGGCTGTGCTTGATCTTTTTGCCATGTATGCTGCATGGAGTGAGAAGAGAGGGAGGGGGGATGCAAACCAAACTGCTCCCGATTATCACCCACAGCCTGCGGTGCCGCCAGCGTCCCCGTCGCTGTCTGTACTGCACAACGCGTAGCAGGACAGGCTGGGTTGAAGGCAGCCAGGAAGTCATTGCGGGATGGAGGGAGAGTGATGTCACTATCTGCGTAATTACTTGTAATAACCAGCTTGAGAAGGGGCATTGACATTGGACAGACATCTTGCAGCTTCGTTTTTTGTTTTGCTTTGCGTTGTTTTCGTGACTGTTACAGGTAATTCGGCCTTTTTCTTTCCTCCTCCTTCGGTTTCTGTTTTTTACACTTGGGCTGCTGGGATGAGTTCTTTCTCCCAAAGGACCGCGCGTGGGGAGAACAAGTAACTGTCAGCAGATGGCTGCTGCCCTCGAGAGACCCTGCTGCCGCAATCGCTGTCTCGCCCCTGTGGTCTGTGCTTCTGGTGTGGTTGCTGCTCCTGCATGAGCTTCCTGTTGCTTCTGTGCCCATCTCTGTGCTCCTCGTCTCTCTCTCTTATAAATGATGTACAGTAGCTGTGTAAGAAGTGCATGTGTGCCAACTCTGCCCTTGTGGTGCGACATTTCAGCTTTTGCCCACTGTACAGTTCTCGGTTTCGTTTCCTTTTGTTACCGCAGCAGATTTGACCCTGCTCCTTTTCCTCATCCCAAATCCAATCAAAGGCCCTTCGTTTGCTCGCCACGTTTTAAACTGAAGTGCCAGGCAAAATTTTGTGCCTGTCAGTTCGACTAGCTAGTGTCCTAGCCCTCTGCGTTTAGTTTGCAGTGCTGTAAATGGCATGCTCTGTGCTTACGACTCTGGATTTGCTTTCCTCGCCAAAGTCATATCTGTAAATTCTTTGCGGTTTTTGTCTTATTTTGCTCTTTTTGTTAACGTTTCCCACTACTGCTGTACATGCGTCGTGATATATATATGCTAGTCAGCAGCACCTTGCTGTAGATATTAAAGGAAATGGCGGTTTAGTTCTTTTATTTTCCAGTAGGACTATTGAATCTGTCAAACATATTATGTAGAGATGGTCCCACACTTATATTTTTCCTGTTTCGAGTTTTTTTAAGAAAGGCGCTGTTCATTATGCAAAATCAATTATTTTAAGAATTGCTATTGTAAATATCTTTGTGAATATTTTAGTATCGTCTTTGATAATATTCAACATTTTCATGATCTGGTTATACTTTTGCTGGTGTTTTTAAATACCTTGTCTGAAGAAAAATATGGGTCCTTTTTTAAAAAAGAAAATCAAGGGTTCTTTAACAGATAAGGGAGTTCTTGGGTTTTTGTCTCCTCCCCCCCCCCCATTTTCTTT
>Ga0065711_1030272_pt1 | contig 33085 bp, 19 predicted proteins | sample Hoacrofraction12_FD_59098 | JGI IMG/M metagenome (GOLD analysis project Ga0065711, IMG submission 59098) | Hoatzin crop microbial communities from Cojedes, Venezuela - Epithelial fraction 12 v2 (version 2) | ecosystem: Host-associated > Birds > Digestive system > Esophagus > Crop | place...
CGCCTGGACAAGGTCCTGTGCAGCCTGCTGTAGGTGACCCTGCTTCGGCAGGAGGGTTGGACTAGATGACCCACAGAGGTCCCTTCCAACCCCTACTATTCTGTGATTCTGTGATTCTGTGAGGAGTTTCCTCTCCCTGCCTCTTGTATTCAGTGTCTTGAATAGCCCTGGACCCTCACTGAAACCATGTTTTACCACGGGTGGTGTTCGTTGCATCTTTCTTAGTTAGCTTTTTATTTATTATTAACAAGCATTATCTTGAGAAAATATCTAGTGAAAATATTGCATGCTGACAGATGTGGTTAAAGTCAAAAGAAGCTGTGTTTTGAATTACATTTGCTTTATAGTCATTTCAAAGATCTGTAGTGGAAAAACTGGTCATATGACTACTTCACAGACATAGGTTAATGTGGAGCATGAAGGAAGTTGCCAAGAGCAAATGTATTCTCAGAAGAAGTGGAAAGGCACTGAAAGTATGAGAATGAAGAGGAAAGCAAGCCGTTGACTAGTCCACTGGATGAACACTATCTGCATGCTACACTGAGCAAAACTGGGAGTGTGTGGTTGTGTACTGCTTCCTTTATCGTGTACATGTGTGCAGGAAGGGATCAAAGTCTGAAGACAAAATCAACAAGCCGTGCTCTGCTGGCATCGCATGTTTTGAAGGGTGCTTGTCTTGGTGCTTTTTTTAACACTGAGCTGGTCTGTGAGCTGCATTATGCACAAGTTTGTGTTGGTGTGCATACAGATAGAGCGTGTGTATGTGTAGGGACTCGGTATTCCAAATTAGGAGTGTCTGCACTTCAGTTTTGAATATTTAAGGTTAGTTTGAAGGTTAACCTAAATCATGATGCTACCATTCTGTGCAGTACTGGCAGGCTTTTTCTTGTGCATGAAGAGTCAATTCTTAATACTGCTACATGCCTCAAAGTCATGTTAAAATTTTTTGGGGAATTTGTGGAGTTACTGGTCTGTTTGACAGCAGCTTACAGATTGTCAGGTGGTAAATTTGGCAAGGGCTCTTGTGATCTCTTAAAGGCAGTATTGGAAGCTCCATGTTATGGTGACTAAGCTTCTTAAATGGATGTTGTATATTTTGAAAGTTGCATGGCTCGGACCACATAGTGTCCCACCCTCTTGTTGCACTTCCTTAATCTTCCTCCCTACCTCACAGCCTGCCTGTGTTTGGGAAGAGAACACCTTTTTGTATGTTAAGATGTCTTCTACCGCACGTGATGATGTTATTTGTACCCGTCTGCAGTACTGTGAAGAAAGTTGTGTTGATGTTTTTCTTGATGTGTAACATTAAGTCTGGTGTGCTCCATAAACCTGGAAGTCATAGTTATAAACCTTTTCAGAAGACAAATTTAGAAGAAAGAAGTAAGTGAGGAATGGCAGAGGGGAGGGCTGGGGCTCTGCAGTGCTGTTGAAGTTACCCCGAACTGTTTTTCTAAGTTAGGAACTTCTGACTAGAATGTGATGGTTCCGTGTGTGTTTGTTTCTGGAGATGAGATTATTTGCATTGTAGAAGCTCTGGCAAATGTATCCAGTTGTCTTACCAGCTGCTTATTTTAACTAGTCCTTTCGGGAACAGATTGCTTAGCATGACTAATAAAAAGCTGTTTCAGATGACTTTTTAGGATTTCATGTGAAAACACACTGTGAACTAATGTTATTGTTGCATTCAACTGTCATTAAAATTTTTAGATTGAAATGGTGCCAGTTTTCATGATGCTGTATTCAGGCTGGGGATGCTTTTCCTTTAAAAAAACCGTGTTACTCTTGTCTCAGGGTATTGAAATATACCTTCGTAGACCCACAATTAAGTATTGGCAAATATACTATGTATTTTGGCACTCTCTTGTGCTCTTGCTTGGTCCCCTCTGCTTTCTTTGGTGTAGCGCTTCTCTTTTGTCTGTGCAATCTAATGGCTGTGTTTGAGGCCTCTCATTGTCTGACCTTATGATTTCCAAGTATTTTTCGGTGCTAAGAACAATAAGAAAAATACCATCATCCTGTACTTGGCACTTATCAGCATGTTGTTCCCCATGCTTTTCTTCTGTTTACATATGAATTTTTCAGACAGTCAAATTTCTGCCTTGCTGTTAGCCTAGGTGTTAAATTGCAGACACTAAATGGTACTGTTGATCCTGTCTCTGTTTTGTTTGCTCCGCTCGCCATATGCTTTGCAGACACAGACAACTGAGTATACTGTGTTACTGTTTATTACATGGATCTTCACCTCTCTCAAAGCACTTATACACAGTAATATAGGCTAGATAGCGAACTAGAAATGCAGTCTTGTCTTTTGATCCTCTTGTGTTTCTTTCCTTTTCTGTAGGGCTTTTCCACACTGGGAAATTCATGCCTAGTAAGCGAAGGTGTGAATTTACAGCACTTGCCTACTTCATGTCACTTACTTTGCGGGTGCTCTGGTGCTGTCCCAAGGCTGCTGGTGTTCTCCTGGCTTTTTCCCCCCACTTACACAGTGCTGCTGCTGTTGGCATCAAACAGGATACAGCCACATGAGAAAGAGTGGCATTCATGAGCCCAGTGTCCCTGAGTCCTGCACCATTGTGGGGAATAAACAAGGGACTTGGAGACATATGTCTCTTCTGTGCTGCTTTCTCACTCGTGTTCCCCTGCTGCCATTGCTCATTCTATTTTCCTTCAGAGGTAGTCACATTGCTTCTGTGTCTGATAGTTATTTCAGTGGAAAGCCTTCATATTATTTCAAGCAATGCTTTCATTAATCCCTAGAAATGTGTGGAGTTAGCAGCCAGGAACTTCCGTTGCTTTAAAACCTCTGTAATGCCTGAACAATACTTTTTGCACCATAGAGGAAGCAGCTGGGGCATAGCTTTGAGGACCATGTGGACTGCGGACATAATAGGGGAGGAGATCCAAGACAGTTCTTCCTTGGTACAGCAACTATTCCAGCTGTTACCTGCTGGTGAGAAGTACATGCAATTTGCAGCTCAGGGGATAAGCTCAGCACTTACACCGTTGTCTTGCAAAACGCTTCCACGAATGTTGGCATTGCCCACAGGAGTGTCTCAGCTATTCTAACAGAGCCTTATGAATGCAAGAAACCCAAGACCAGGGGTCACGGGCAAGCTACAGAGCAATCATCAGTCTTTCCTTTGATTGTCTCATGTCCCAGTCTTCCCTAAGGTGGTTGCATGTGATTTTTCTTTCCTGTGTGTTTTGATGGCTAGGAATGAAAAGGCAAGTCCGGAATTTTCTGCTCTTCAAAATGCCTTTCTGCAGCCACAAGTGGTACATCTGTCTTACCAGTGAAAATTACAAAGTGAAAATAGAATTTATTGTCCGTAATAGAAGATACCTTTGAATCCTTCAGCCCATTGTCTATTCTTGGAAAGCACCTTTTATGGAGGTATAGTAAGTCAAGCTGAATTGATTCCCTTAGTAAGAGGAGTCTAAAGAACTTCCCTGTGACCCCTGCCACCAAAGATATCCATAGGCATTTTTGACGGGAAGACTTCATCTGAGAAGGCACTTACCCACAGCATGGGCTCCGCTCTGCCTAGCTTTGACTGAAGCACTAGAGTTTCACTCAGTTCATTGTGAAAGAAATTGAGTTGAGATATACACGTAGGGCTTTTTTGTTTAGGTTTGTTTGTTTGTTTGTTTGTTCGTGTTAATTATTCTGCTCTGGAAAAAGTGGATGTCGTAGTTTGGCCCCGGCAGTGACAAAGGACCACGTGGCCTCTCTGTCGCCCCTCCCCCTGCTGTGACGGGGAGGAGAATGGGAAGAAAAAAGCAAAACTGCTGGGTCGGGATCAGGACAGTTTAACAGAACAGCAAAGGAAGCGAACAGTAACAACAACAATACTGATAAGAACAAGGGAGTACACAGAGCAGTGCTCTCACCACCTGGTGCCCAGTGCACTGGCGAGCCGCGATTCACCTCCCCCCAGCCAACTACCCCACTCAGAACCGAGCATGATGTCACACCATGGTGTCACACGGTGTCCAGTACTGGTTTGGGTCAGCTTCCCAGCTGTGTCCGCTCCTGGCTTCTTGTGAAAATTAACCCTATCCCAGCTGAACCCAGGACAGTGGAGGAGAAGTGAAAATGAGGAAGAAATAACCCGCATCTGTATTCTCTCTACTCTCAGTAAAAATATATTTCATTTTCATATTAGATCTTAAACAAAAATCAGTGTGCACGTTTCACTAATACTGTTTCTGTTACTCCAGTAAACCCTGGAATATTTTTGGTATTTCATTAGTTACTGTTTTGACAGCGAATTATCACATAAAGATTAAATCATATTCATTAGCTGACTTATACTTTTCATAATACAGAGCTTGTTATGTTGTGCTTTATAATGTTTGAGTCCTCTGATTTATCTTTTATAGGTGCTGTTCTCAAATCTGACAGCTAATGAAAGGTTTTGTTCACTTTTTAGACGAGACAAGCTATGGATTTGCATGGAGTTTTGTGGAGGTGGCTCTCTACAGGATATTTATCACGGTATGTCAAGACTGTAATTCCTTAAAATCTAAGTAAAGCTTTTTTTTCAAAAATGGAGATGATTACAGTGTTTTGGAATCAGAGAGGAGGAATCCTAAATTTGGTATCCATAATAATCCATTGAAGGTCGATTTTAGCTTAGGTATTTACATAATTGGTTTGGTTTGGTTTTTCTAAACAAAATTAGCTGTAGTGCGGGTTTTTTTGAGTAGCAGAAGTTATTTTCTTCCTTTAGTAGCTTGTATACCCATCACTACTTTTCAAAGGCTGTAAAATTAGGCAATATTGTATTGTAAAAATAAAAAATTTGTATCCTGATGTGCTGTCTTACTTCATAGCCATTTTGTTTCTGAGCTTTTGAACTTTGCTGTAGTATATTCTATACCACTGCCTACAGATACCTAGGTAAGTGGATTGATTAGCACGGATGCTCTTGTCCTTTGTAAACAGTGATCTTGTGTATGTTTGTATAGCAGCAGTGCTACGAGGGTTTGTTTTTCTTTGAAATCATGGATGCATGAAGTGAAAAGCAAAGGGGGCCAATATATTTGCTTTAGGCTTAGATGCAATGATGGTCAAAGAAACAAGGGGCATGTGAGAATCTATTGTGTGAAGAGTGGATCAGTCAATTGATTGCTAGTTTTCAGGAGACAGAATCAGTTTTGAAGGATTTTGTTGCCACGGAGTTAAGACTTGCTTAGGAAAGGAGTATGCCATGCGTAACGACTCTGTGGTTCTCAGGTGATGTATTTCAGACAGGAAGTCCGTCCATGTTGTACATTGTGAAGACTTTACATGTTAGAATCTTCACATCATTCTCTTGTGCGTAAACAGCTTGTATACCTTTTTACATTTAACTTGGGTGCAATTAAAACAAGGCACCAATTCACAAGTTTGCACCGTGCTCATGGTGTAGTTATGTGAGCATGGCCTTGTAGATCCTTTACATCTTCGGTAGTGTTGATAACAAAGCCTATTAGACATGATGCTTTTATGTGGAACACCTGTAGAGTAGGAAATGAGCTCATGCCACATAAATGCCTGAACAGATGTCGTACAGGAGTGGTTTCCTGTTGTAGCGGATTTTTGGCTTCTGTGCCCGTAGTTAGGGTGGAAGGTTCTTTTCTGATCTTAATTACGTTCCAAAGGGTCTTGTTCTGATTGAACTGTAGGCCTCTATAATCGTAAGTAATTTAAGTTAACCACAATTAAGTTTCTCAAAATAAACATACATGCCTAGAAATATGTGCTCTGAGTGCTAATATATTTAATTTTATGTGGGTTTGGAGATTTTCTTCAAGAAAAAGGAAGATAGATCTAGACCTGTTTTGAATATATATATTGCGTGATACTAATTTATATTATGGTTGTGGGTTTTGTAGTAGCTAAGCAGTTAGGTGCTTAAATCTTGTGTTATTTTTAACTCCCTACTCCTTCAGTTTCCTTTGAGGAAATGCCATCCCACTTTGTTGTGCTTAAATCACTGCTTTTGTTTCTTTTTCCTCTTAATTACTTTGAGATTTCTATATAGAGTTAGTAGTTTCCATTCCAATGGGACTAGACATTTTTGAGTTTAAAAAAATGTTTGATGGTCTTTGGGATGCTCAGTCTGGGGGAAAGTCTAAGCACATATACTTTGAGACTTCTCATGTAAGATCCTGTCAGTGTGAATGGAAGTAATTGAGGTATGGATTAGGAATGGGCAATATCTTACCTGATTCTGAGAACTATTTTTTTCCCTTCCGTTTCAGTGACTGGACCACTTTCAGAACAGCAGATTGCCTATGTTAGCAGAGAGACACTACAGGTAGTGTGTTCTCAGGTTCTTGTGGTTGACTGTGAATAAAAAAGTATTAAAAGCTAAAGGTAAAAACTACCAATATGTGTGATGCCATGAAAGTGCAGTGTTTTGATGGCATAGCATTTTTCTCAGACTTTTGAGGAGGTCCTGTATTATAGCCTAGAAATGATTTCTATAGTTGCATAACCTCAAATTGTCCTGGATCGTTTGGAGAAAACTGTTGTCATCTTTCTGCTGTTAATTTTTTTTTTTAAGGTGGGAAGCAGCATATTTACTAATATGTATTTATGGTACAAATTAGTGCAAGTTTAAAGGAAAATACAGAGACTCAGTTTTGCATATCAAATAGTTGACCCGTACCTATAAGAAAACAAAACTGTGTACTTGACATTTCAAGTTAAGGTCACCAACCTCTCCTCATGAGTATGCTAGCTTTCATTTTTCTTTCCTACATTAAAGGTTAGTTCACCACTAAAACTTGATCAGAAATGGCTGTTTTGCTGGATATCTTGCTTCCATGTGAGAGAACAGTTCTTGGCTTCTAGTGAATGCAAATCTGTTGAATGCCATCAGTTGAGAGCTGCTGCGCCTCTCAAACACTGTCTCGAGAGCTCTGTCCCTGAGCCAGCTCTCTGACATGCCATTTACTGTCTCCCTAAGCTATGCAATCTCTGGTTTGCTGAATTCTGACTTACAGGACATGGCTTTTATTTTTATTACAGTGAAGTCATATGTGACGTCTGGGAGTGTTTTGGTTTTTGAATGTTTAAACCGTTTTGTTCTTACAGAGCCATAGAATGGTTTGGGTTTGAAGAGACCTTTAAAGGTTATCTAGTCCAAGCGCCCTGCAATGAGCAGGGGCGTCTACCCATAGATCAGTTTGCTCAAGGCCCAACCAACCTGACCTTGAACGTTTCCAGGGATGGGGCATCTATGACCTCTGTGGGCAATCTGTGCCAGTGTTAAAAATTTCTTCCTTATATCTAGATTAAATCTACCCTCTCTCAGTTTGAAACCATTACCCCTTGTCCTGTTGCTACAGGCCTTACTAAAAAGTTTGTCCCCATCTTTCTTATTAGCCCCCTTTAAGTACTGAAAGGCCACAGTAAGGTCTCCCTGCAGCCTTCTCTTCTCCAGGTTAACGCCACGTCTCAGCCTTTCCTTGTAGGAGAGGTGCTCTAGCCCCCTGACCATTTTTGTGGCCCTCCTCTGGACCTGCTCCAACAGCTCCATGTCCTTCTTGTGCTGAGGGCTCCAGAGCTGGATGCAGGACTCCAGGTGAGGTCTCACCAGAGCAGAATAGCGGGGCAGAATCACCTCCCTTGACCTGCTGGCGGTGCTTCTCTTGATGCGACCCAGGAATATGATTGGCCTTCTGGACTGTGAGGGCACATTGTTGAATTATGTCCAGCTTTTCACCTGCTAGTATCCTCAAGTCCTGCTCCTCAGGGCTGCTCTCAATCCCTTCATCCCTCAGCCTGTATTGATGTCGGGGATTGTCCCGACCCAGGTACAGGACCCTGCACTTGGCCTTGTTGAACCTCATGAGGTTCACACAGGCCCATTTCTCAAGCCTGTCCAGGTCCCTCTGGATGGCACCCTGTCCCTCAGGCATATCAGCTGCACCACTCAGCTTGGTGTCACCTGCAAACTTGTTGAAGGTGTGCTTGATCTCACTGTCTGTCATTGATGAAGCTATTAAACAGTACTGGTCCCAATACGGGCTCCTGAGGGACACCGTTTGTTACTGATCTCCATCCAGACATTGAGCTGTTGATCATTACTTTCTGGATACGACCATCCAACTAATTCCTTGTCCACTGAATAGTCCATCTGTCATATCTATAATCTTCTAGGAGTATGGAAAAGTGTTTCAATAGTCTAGAATGGAATTTATGAAATGGGAAGATTTCTTGGTTAATATCTGTAAATTGCTTGTGAAAAGGAAACTTGCTACTTTGTGTGTATTTTTCAAGTGTTATGCATGGACCCATTTTTGTATATTTTAAAGTTGTCTGTAAGTACATGCTTAAACACTCTGACCAAATATAATGTATATAGTTTCTGATACCTTATTGTAGGTTATAATTCAGCAGTCACTTTTCCTAGTAAAAAGTCTGAGAATATAGGCCATCTGTCCATCCATAGAAGTAATTTGTCCAATGTTGATTTTGCCATCAGTTGCCATGAATCCGGAGTTTCACTTGAATGCCTAAAGTTAGCGTTCAGTCTCCATATTTAGAAGTCCATTAAATAGTCCGTTTTCAAAAAACACTCGCTGTCAGTTCTGGTTGGAGTCAGCGAGACTGATTCTGACAATATAGATACTTGAAATATGGCCTTTAAAGTACCTGCATCCAGACGTTCAGTTTTGAAAATGCTGACCTCAAATTCTTCCAGGGCAGTGGTAAAAATGAGTGAGCTGTTGGGCTTTCTGTGCCAGCAGCATCCGGAGATTTAAACATGAGGATTGTATGTGAGACTCTTCTAGCTAATGCCAGTTGTTGTACGTGTCTGGTGGATGATTTGTTTAATTACACTCTGTACCAAAAGCAAATAGGGTTCAATTTTTGGGTCTGCGTGCGTGCATGCCTGCAGTGAGGACTCAGAAAAACATGGGACCAACTGAATGTTGTTAGCCATTTCCCCCAGAGAAACAGGTTAAAACATCTGTGAGGGGGCTTTTTATCTTTTTTAGTTTATTTAAGGTGTTGAATTGCATAACTGATTAGCACCTCAGCTACATCTCATTCAGGCTTTCATGAACTGACAAAAAAATATCCCAAAACTGTATCTTCAGTGGTGCTGTTGTCTACCTGTACAGTGTTGTTCACTTGAAAATCTCAAGTACACATTCATGTAAGTAATTATTTCCTCATTTTTCCTGTTGGTAGATTTAGGACCACCTATGAAAAAAATGGTAAATGGAAACAATCCTAATCTATTTTTGCCATCACTCCGTGATGTCTTGCATGCGCTGACCAACAACAACAAGAAAATCTGTCTTGACATGGGTATCTCCCGTGAAAATGTGGTTTTTATGGAGGTTCACGACCGTAGAGTGAGGAAGATGTTTGCATGTTTTTTTACCCCTGGCAGAGAATTTTAGAGATAAGCCTACAGTGTCAAAAGTGGCATGGTCTGTGGTTTGTCGTATAGGGATTCAGTTTCACAGAATTCTTCCAGAACTTAAACTTACAGTTTCTAACTTGTGCTGAGTCCTAAAATGCTTTAGTACTGTCACTGAGACCCCGAAAGACAGCCTAATGCTTCTGCAGAAATCCATGAATTAAGAGTTGAACTACTGTGTGAGACCCAAAGCACTGCCTGCTGGCATGCTTCTAAACTTAAATGAAGTGTGTAATGATATAGGAGATAACTGCATTAGGTATCCAGTGATCTGACTGCTGAATAGAAGACTGTTAGACAATTAAAAAGTAATTAACTTGGTCTAAAAAGGTGACTGTTACCATGTCCTGAGGAAACACTTGGTCAAGGATTGCTTTTTTTACAATAGATGGGATGACTGGTATTCTTTCCATCTATCCTGTATTTTAGATATTCTGCTACTACATATACTGAATTTGCAGTGCAGTTCGGATACACTGAAAGGGCCACAAAAATCATCTGAGGGCTGGAGCATCTCTCCTAGGAGGACAGGCTGAGAGAGTTAGGGCTGTTCAGCCTAGAGAAGAGAAGGCTCTGGGGAGACCTTATTGCAGTCTTCCAGTACTTAAAGGGGGCCTACAAGGGAGCTGGAGAGGGACTTTTGACAAGGGCATGTAGTGATAGGACAAGGGGTAATGGCTTCAAGCTGAAAGAGAGTGGATTTAGACTAGATATAAGGAAGAAATTCTTCACCATGAGAGTGGTGAGGCTCTGGAACAGGTTGCCCAGAGAAGCTGTGGTTGCCCCCTCCCTGGCAGTGTTCAAGGCCAGATTGGATGGGGCTTTGAACAACCTGGTCTAGTGGAAGGTGTCCCTGCTAATGGCAGGGGCATTGGAACTAGATGATCTTTCAGGCCCCTTCCAATCCAAACCATTCTATGATTCAATGAAATGTAAGAATGTTTTTTAGTCAGCGAGTCATTTAGATGATTGAATTGGATCCTAAATACTTCTGGTAATTAAATAAGTAATGTATATGAAATGAAAAATCTTGGTCTAAATTATTATTTAAATATTTTTTTACAGGGACTATATTATCTTCACAGTAAAGGAAAAATGCACAGAGATATAAAGGTAAGTGAAAACTTAAGGGAATTTGGTGTTTTTAATGTAGGCTATATCACCATATTTACCATCACTACATCACCAATCATATTTTATATATGTAGGGCTTTTCTGTGTATTAGAATAAAATAAAATTTTCTGCCCAAGGGAAGAAAAAAAATTTTTCTTTAAAATCCATGCATCGAAGTAGTTTGTTCTTTTAATTGGAGCCAAACATACTACTTATTTAGACCAGTGCTGTAAAATTTAGGCATCAGCTAGTGTCCAGAGCAACATGTGTTTAGATGGCTGTAAGGGTGTGTTCAGTGCAGAAGGAAAGGTTTTATCTTTCCTACACCTTTGCAAGAAGCTTGACATACCCTTGTCTTTGAACCAGTGAGTGACCAGAGCTGCTACTTCAGCTTCTTGCTGCCTTTCTTGGTGAGCAGGTTGTAGAACAGTGGCTGCAGTTCTGTGTAGTTCTTGGAGACTACTTCTGTGCCATCCCTCGCATGCTAGAATTAGAGTCTGCAAATCAGGCTCTTAATAGTGACTTACTGAAACCTTCATTCATCTCGGCAAAGCTGTATCAAAGGTGGCTTGTTCAGACTCTTACACTCTCTGTTAGAGTTTCCTTCTGGTGCTTCCTGTTGACTTTTGTCCTTGGAGTTTTACTGCCTACTCTTTGCCTTTCGAAACTTCCTTGCTCAGACTGCAACTTAAACTTGGCAGGCTTCCTCCTGGAAATCTGACAGTAAATTATCATATTCCTTTGTGTTGGGTGGGTTAGTTTTGTTTGTTAAGTTTTTTTCGGAGTAGGGATGCAGTGTACATAGTAGCTTCAACTGTAGGTGTCTTAATGCAGTCTGATTTCAGGTTGTTCTCTGCAGAAAGGTATTTGGGTTTTGAGCAATCATACAAAATTTCTGAATGAAGGATTACTTTGGACACAAAAATTAAACACTTTTCATTATACTTTATAAAATGCAAAATGATGCTGTAAGGATACAGTGCATAGATACTTGTTTCTAAACAGGACTTACTGTGCTGATGAAAAATGCTTACAGTGCTTAGGTTAAGAATTTATTTTTTTTTTCCTCCAAAAAAGCTGTTCTCATGAGCATGGAAAAATACTATGTTAATCTACAGATCTCCTGACTGTTGAATTATGTTTGCTTCCCTCAGTAGCTAAGTTATGTATTCACAGTATCTGTCCTGTTAGTCTTGAAAGGTGAACAAGAACAAGAGGATGTTAACTGGACTCTTGCCCTATTTACCAAGCTCCATTTATAAGGCTCGTTAACTATACTTGTGCAATGTTTGCCAAAGTAAGTTGCATTTTACTGCAGGCCTGACTTTTCCATCTCTGTGAAAAGCCATGATCTGTGAAAACATAGTTTGTTGGAGGCCCGTCTGTGCTGCCTGTCCATCTAGTTTATGGGCAGTGCTGACACTTCGAGCTGTGTTTAGCCAGCTCCAGCCTTCACTCAACTCAACCTATACCTGGTTTCAGTCTTCCAGTCAGGTTTGTTCTCAGTCCTTTTATGTCGTAATTTTATGGTACCAACTAGCGCTTCGGGTTAGTTTTGATTATTGAACTGAAGTGAGTGGTACTTGTAGCCACACAACAATGAACTCTTCAAATCTGGCACTAGCAATCTCTGTTGCATAAGGACGGAAATAGTTTTGCGAAACACTTGAATATCAAGGCAGGTCCTTAAGGCTATAATTATCATGACTCTCAAACAAGAGAAAACCAACTCCTACATATGAAAAAAAAAAAAGTCAAATTACTTCCGCTTTGACCTTTAGAGTTCCTGTTTCCTTTCAGTTAGTGTAAATGGAAAAAACTAAGAATTAATCAGCATAGGCAAGTTGTCATATTCTGCTTTTTGAGAGAGTTTTGTGTACAATGGAAACTCTGTAGTACCATAGGCTAAAGACTACTAAACTGAAAACTAAGGAGAAACCTTGTGTATCTGAGTTTCTTTGTATAATAGAATGGCAACTTGCTAATTTCACAAATGTTTCCTTGGTAAGGCTGCTGATTTCTGGAACGCACAATTCTTGGTTTGTCTGTGGCCCCTAGTTTGCTATAAGAACTCACGTATATATTTTTTTTACTATGGTGTTGGAGGAATCTGCATGTTTTAATTCAAGTATGCTTACTTTTTTTTTTTTTAAGGGAGCAAACATTCTTTTAACGGATAACGGACATGTAAAATTAGGTGAGTTAATACAATTTGGGGTTATTAACAGATTATGACCTGCTCTGAAAAGCAATCTTCTGTATTTTGTTTAATGATGTAATGGTTCGTGTAAAGTGTTAGTGAGTATCAGAATTCTTCTCTTGCTGGTACTATCTAGCTGCACCATCCAATTAGTGTCTGAGGAGTGATTGGAGTAGTTTTGGAACACTGAGGTAAAGGACTTTCTGGTGTTGTAAGGGGGAGTTAAAAATCAAATCACAGGTTTTTATAAATTTTTGGTAAAATGTACCATTTAGAGTGCTGAAGTGTGAAATGTACTTGAAAGGTTGTCTGAAAGAGTCTCTTGGGTAATACCAAGTAATGTATTTTATCATATTACAACACTGCACGTAACTGTTAGGACTTCTGTGCTAGCCTGTTCTTTCTTCTGTTGGTGAGGGGCAGCCTGCATATTTGGCAGGCAACTGAGAGGAGCGGACTGACGGTATCTGAGATAAACCAAGTTTCCGTTACCTGCTTTTGTTATTTCCTTTTTGTTTAATATTTCTGGTATATTTAAGAAACTGTTACAGTGGGGAAACGGAACTTGTGTTCATTAACAATTAATTACATCAAACCAGTTATTAACTGTTATTTTGTTTTTGCCTTTTTTTTTAATAGCTGACTTTGGAGTATCTGCACAGATAACAGCTACAATTGCCAAAAGGAAATCATTCATTGGCACCCCGTATTGGTAACTGTTTTACTTAGCCATTAATACAATAGTAACATACCTAATACTGTTGAAAAATTGTGATAAAAGTATGCTATGTCACTTTCTGGGTAGACTAATCGCTAGAGGCTGTGTCAGGCTTTCCAGTAATCATATCTGTATTACTTATGCTAAATACTGACTTAGCTGAGTATCAGAGAAAATGCTCTAATGCTCTGAATAATTGAAAGGCTGTCTGTGTGCTGCTATCACTATTGAATAACATATCTCAATTTGGTAAAAATTGAAAACTATCAACAAGTTTGTTTTTAACTCTGAACTTAGATTTATTCTTTTCTTCCTTCATTTTCCATTTTGGTGTTCTATGTTTCTTCCCCTCCACCCTAGATATGTTTTTTCTGCAGTCTTGAGTTTCGTTTGTTTGTCTCCACAGATTCTTTTGCCACTTGTGAAGTGTTTCCTCTAAGCCATTTGCTTTTTTTTGCCTTATTTGCCTAAACTGATGAATTCAAATGTACGTTTCTATTTTATCTATACTGCGTGTTTACTCTTCCCTAGTTTGCGTAATTTATCTTTTCTAAAGTTCATTTTATTTTCTCCTCTTGGTACTGGAAGTGGTTGTTCCCTTTCACTATGAAGTAAATGACACGCGTTCTTCACTGTAAAATAGCACTTTGGTTGTACGTTTCCCAGAAAGATATTCCGTATTCTGTTGTCTGACAGCATAGTAGGTACAAGATAAAAATATATATAGTGGGGAAAAAAAAAATCTACATTCAACTATTCAGTCTTGAAATAGTCAAGCACAGCATTTTTAGCATTCTTCTGCAGTTTGTCACACAAAGGCATGGATTCACTTCCCTTTCAGAATAACACAAACACCCATCAGTCATGATTGTGTAATTGGTTTGTGTCTCTCTTTCCTAAGATGTCTGGGTGACTTTAGTCCTGGTCTGTATCACTGTGTAACTTCCGTATGGTGCCAGGCTTCTCAAAATGACGTGTCATAAAGTTAAACAGTAAGTTTGAAAGCATTACATAGGTTAAATGCTGATGAAAAGCATCAGTTTTTCTTTGCAAATCTTCTCAGCAAATTGAGAGGAGATGCCAGAAGGCAAAATTTTTGAGATAGTGGAGAAGAAAATTTAGTTGGAAACAGGCAGTGTGAAGGTTTTAATGATCACTAGAGGTGTCTGGTCAGGTGCGGCTATGGTGCTTAGATGGGAGAGAAATGCAGGACAAAACTGCTGCGCAGTGTCTTTAATTCTAGTAACTCTGCTATTTACCCTTGTGGTCCTCTTCCATGTCTTTCTAAAGTTAACCCATGTTCCCCCTCTATCTTGCTGACTCCCTCCTATTTGATTTAGGGTGATTGGGTTTTCCTATGAACTCTTGAAGAAATTTGTGTAAATGTAGTTTAATTATGCAAACTTGAAATAAGTTGTGTCACCAAACACAATGATATTTTGAGATCTACAGATAAGGATGTCTGTGTTTAAACAATGCATGAGTTGAGATGCTGCCTGCTGCTTTACTGGAACATTGATGAAGTGTCGTTCATTTGTCTTATCTATATTGCGTTACATCTCCAGTTCCACTGCTACTTTTAGCATGATCTGGACTCAAAAAGTTCAAAGCTAAAAAATACTAACATGTTTGCCATCTGATACGACTATGTAGGACAAGCAAATCCATAGTTCACTGTGGCCATTCAAAACGTGACAATGCCTACTGAATCTTTTTATTTAGGTATTTCTATTTGTGTCAGTTACGTTTATTAATTTTTTGCCATCTGAAGATGTGAAACTACTTTGTTAACTTAAATGAGGTCTTCTGACATCAGTTTGAGGCGCACTTTACAAACAAGGAGTGCACTGTGCGGAGGTGACAGTAACTCTTCAGATCTCATGCTTTCAGGATACAAGAAAGCTGATGTCTGTTACTCTTTTTTTGTTAGATTTCTTCTCTTCGAAGTCCATTGATCACTTTCTGGGGCAACGTATGAATTTGGATATTATTAGATTTTACTCTTTGGTTGTTGAGTGGTAGTTCGTTGTGTGCCTGCAAGTAAGTCTGAAACAGATTGACTTCACCTGGCTACCACTAAATAGCTGTTTTGGAAACTGCCTGTTAGTTGCTAGAAGATAATTGAGGAAAATTTCATGTGTATGTTACATAACTTTTTAAACACACACATGTGTATATATCCACACATATAAATATATATGCTGTGAACTTAGGGATTGAGAGCTTTAGGGGAGAGCTGTAAACTGCTGCATACAGAAGAATGTTTGATTTGTGGCGTGAAATGTATTTTAAAATGTCTTTTACCCTTTAGGATGGCGCCAGAAGTTGCTGCAGTAGAAAGAAAAGGTGGCTATAACCAACTTTGTGATCTGTGGGCAGTTGGAATAACTGCTATAGAGCTTGCTGAACTTCAGCCTCCGATGTTCGACCTACATCCAATGAGGTTAGTAAGGGGTTAAAGCTTAGTGTCTAAATACAGCTTCGTAAGTCATGCGTTTGGAGTAGTGCTATGTGTGCTTGTGGTGGTTGGGGTACTGCAGCAGTATTGGGTTGTAAGAGTTCTGAATGTATATGATAAATATTCTAACAACTGTTTGGTGCGTAAATGTGTAGTGTTGTCCTGGTAACATCTCTTAAACTAATGGGCTTCTTCCTGCCGTCTAAACAATATATTTAATAATTCATCTCATGTACGTATTGCAATGTAAACCACAGAAATACTGTTGGTTTTTTTCAGAGCACTTTTTCTAATGACAAAAAGCAACTTCCAGCCTCCTAAATTAAAGGACAAAATGAAATGGTAAGTACTTTTCTGTTTCAGTAGGTAATGATGATGTATTTCACTGGATAATTGATTCTAATGTTTACCACTTCATTTTACAGGTCCAATAGTTTCCATCATTTTGTGAAAATGGCACTGACAAAAAATCCTAAAAAAAGACCTACAGCTGAAAAGTTATTACAGGTATAAATTTACATATGGGATTTTTTTTTTTTTTGAAGTTGTAAAATTAAAATATGCTTAATATGAGTGGTTGGAATTTTAATATGTGTGTTTTTCCTTACTTTTACAGCATCCTTTTGTTACTCAGCCATTAAATCGAAGTCTTGCTATTGAACTTTTGGATAAAATGAATAATCCTGATCATTCCACTTACCATGATTTTGATGATGATGATCCTGAGGTAGGAATATGTTTTAATCATAGAATCAGACTAAGTTTTTGTTTGCTGACAAAACTAAATGTTTATGATTTATTGAGCCACGGAATGTTTTGTGATCTGGGAGTAGTCTCAAGGATTGCTTTTACTTTTGGTTGCGCTGCTCTGTCACATGTACAGGCACTTAGAAAAATTCATTATATTTGAGGGAGAGAAGTTCAAAGAGAAAGAGATGTACACGCTTTAAAATTTTGTTTATTATTGCCCTTCAACAATATTGCAACAGTAAATGTGGCCTACTTCTCCAGTCCTGAGTTCTGTTGTGCGTTCTGCATTCTGTTTCTTTGTGGAATTATGTTTTCATTGATCTGCAAGTAAAGTATTAATAAAAATAATTTTATAGCTCCGTAGAACTTGCTGGTTTGTTCCTAATTTACTTTCTTATGAGAAGAGGAGAATGATCTTGTAGCCGTTTCTGTCATATGATTTTCTATGTGTTTCTTGCAGATTTTTTTTCTGTCTTAAAATACTCCAATTTAGCTTACATTTTTTGTCAAAGGCAGAGTTTCTGATTTTCTGCTTAAACAGCTGTGAAAAAAATAGCATGCTTATGTAAGATGATAAACAGCACAGGACTGAAGTGTTTCATAAATATGAGAAAACCAGATACTCTGTTCTTTCATCCTGTCTTTGTACTTCCCTGTATGTTAGTGAAGACTTCCCAAATGTTGACAGAGCCCTAACTGATGATCTCTCTTTGGGGGAAAAAAAATTAATGCTTTTGACACAAATGCCATTGATTCATTAATTGCATACTTGTGGTTTGCTTTTTTAATGGATAAATTAGTCTAAAATGCCTTCAAATGAAAATAAGCTTGAAAGAAGCAATTCATTTAAGATACTATTTTTCAGATTTTACAAGTTAAATGGGCTTTTACCTTCTGGAACAGCAAAGACAAGTTGACATGCACCAAGTCTATCCTCCTTAGAAGTTTAAATAAATAAATATGGAAAGAAGCCACAGTGAAATAGATCTTTTTTTGCATTGTGGAGTGCAATGTTTATGTATTTCCTAAATGGGAGGGAAAGAGAGGAAGGCATAGGGACTGAGCAGTCAGTACTTTAAAAGCAGTTGCAGATAGTGGAGAACACTTAGTAAATTTTTGTTTAAAAAAATATGTAGGGAAGTTAAACACATGAGAAAACCCTTAATTTGGTTGACTTTCACATCAGTGTTAAGTGAAAGGTGTCTGATTCCTGATGGAGACAGCACTGAGGAACTCAGATCTTCTCCTCACCATAAGCTCCAAGGATCAGGTGTCCTTTAAGTTCTCTGTCTGTTCACTGATGATAGAGAGCTCTGAGGCCTGTTAAAGCAGTATTTCTGTAGAAACGAGAAAACCAAAGCTTTTGTGAGCTGTCATAAAAAGAAAGGTATCTGTTTTCAGTGTGCTGCCTGTGAGTGAGCTGCTCAGATCAGAGTAGCTTGCTCTGCGAGTCTTCCCTGCTCTCCTGAAAATTGTACTGAAACCCTGATGTGCCATTCCCCTGTGTTACTGGTATATCTTTTCAGCAAGAATCTTGACCTTTATTTTGGGCCACTTTGGTGGAGAATCTCTCTTTTCTTCCTGTATGGAGTCACTTCAGTACACATTTTATTGACAGTTACTTGTAACTTGCAAAATAGTGTTCACTCTTGTATGTCTCTTGTGACTTAACATTAAGAAGGCTCTTCAGTTGTCTAGTGTATTACTTGCCAGTTATCCCATACTGAAGTGTGGTATCAGGGGAGAAAGCTGTGCCTTGTCTGGGGAGAAAAGGAAGAGAAAACAACCTCCCAGCAGTGATCAGAGAAAATGGATTTTTTTCATCGTTTATAAAGGATCTAGGCTGGCTGACAGTACCGAGGACAAGCAAGCTGCTTGCATGTCTTCTGATACGCATTTTTTTGGATGTTAGTTCATTTGTTGTTTATCTTGCATCGCTGGGGGTTTCCTGCTGCATTTGTGGGCTTCTGTGCTAGGCATAATGATACTTCTTCTCATCGCACGGCCTTGAGATCTGCAGTGAGCTTCAAACACTGTTACCTGTGGTGCTTGATCATTTTCCTTGGATAGACACCTTGGATATCTCTTCTCATTCCTCCCCTAACCATGTTGCCAGATAATTTTCCATTGAGGCATTTAATCCACCTGCAAAATGAGATTGATAGTGACACTTGAGAAAACATTTTATTTTGTAATAAGAAAGCCTAGAACCCACCTCTGTGAATACAGCAGGCAATAGTGAATTATCCAGTATATTTTGAGCAAGGTCTGTATTTCAGATGAAGAATCCTGGCACAGGCAAAGCAGTTGTTGGCAGTATGGTCTTTCCTATAATAAACCGAAGGGAATGAGAAGTGTAGCTGTTCCTTTTATGCACACTTGAACTTGCTCCAATACCTGCCTGCTTACAGAAGATAGCTGGAGATGTTAATCTGAATTTGGGGATTGACCACACCTATACTTCTGGCAATCACCTGAATGCATCCATCAAAAATTGAAAGAAGCATCATAACATGGTACAGCGTAAAGTGGTACAAACAGCACTGGCGAGAATCTTGAGCTTCAGACCGGCTCCCCAGCTTGTTTGGAGTTTTGGGGTGGGGTGGGTGTTGTGTTTTGGAGTTTTTTGTTGGTTGTGGCTTATGTGGAGGCTAGAGAGGTTTTCTGGCTGTTGGTGATCTTTGAAGGCAAATCTCTTGCCCACTGTGGTGACAGCTCTTCACCTGGCCTAGGCTGCTTTTATGGGGATGCTGTCTGTTACTGCTTAGATAGTCTGCAGAGTTGTGTGGGTGAGCTGGAGGTTAGGATGTGAATTTGCCATCTCTTTGAGTAGTGCCGTAATACATCTTTAAATCATTCTAAACTCAAAGGTGAAATGTTTTATCCTTAGTTCACTCTAAGATTTGGGGATAAGACTGCTCTTGAGATCTGTACCATGATTAAAATTATACCCAAATGGTATTTGTGTCAAGAAGTAAACCATCATTCCTTTGTCCTCTTGCACAGCTCAGATGTCAGCTGTTTGTATTGGTTTGCTGTCAGTGTAGGTCTTGCAAGGTGACTTAAGGACTTTGTCCTCATGACCAAGAGATGAGGTTTTGACTCCTTCCAGTAATTCTGTGGTCTTGGAGAAGGAGGTGTGAGGGTGGACTCTGCCTGTTGTGCACTACAAACATCTGTGGCAGGATGGAAGGAACTCGCACGATATCGCTGCAAAGGCAAAAATACCTCCCACCCCCCGTACAGTCAGTAGTGCTTCTGGTGCTAGCACTGCAGATGCACACGCATCATGTGCAAGTGGGCAACGCCTCGTAAAAAAAGATTATAAATAAGCAGCCTTTCAGCACTTAGTGTTTGAAATACTGAAGTAGAAAACCAGATCAAACCTTGAAATGGATCCTGAGCTATAGCAAACCATTTTTAAAGCTCAAAACAATGTACAACAGACAGACCAGAACTGAGGAGGGGGTGGATTGGCATAAGTTAAAAGACATGAAACACTGTCTGTGAGATACTGATTGTCGGTGTGTATTTTCTCCCATGTAAGTGTCTCCAGTTTCAAAAAAAGACCAAATGAACATAAATGGGAGGTGAAAACACTATGTACATATGTGTTCTATCCTAATATAAAGCAAGGAAGTAGTGTGTAATGGAAAGGGGAGAAGGGAAATAATGCTTTCAGATAGTACTTCAGGGATAAACAGAGTTTCTGAGGTATTTGTGACTCTCTGTGATAGTACAGCAGTTCAAGTTCTCTAACTCTGTCATTGCTTCATAGTCAAGAGTTGCCAAGTGAAGATTATAAGTAGTATATATAAAAGCAAAGCTAACATACCAGAACATCAAATTTCTGACGCTATTGTGTCAGATTGCTTTAGTTAAACATTGTTTTGCTGCCACATACTCAACACAGAAACGTAGCCAACACGCACTTTTTGGAGATTACTTGGGCTAACATCACGGAGAATTAACTTTTTTCCCTAAAGAGTAAGAGTTCATTGCAGAGGACATACTGAGAGCACAGTTAGGATTTACGTGGCTAATTTTGGGGTCTGATTGTACACAGCAGCCAGACTGTGGTGTATTCTTGTTAAGAAACCTCAAGTTACAGTTCTGAAGAGAACCTGTACTAGTGGATGTAGAAAGAGGGAAAATCCAGCGGGGCCATCAAAAGAAAGCCAAGTCTTGAAGTTCGTGACACTTTGTCCTCTAGAGCAGTAAATGGAAATTCAGGGAAAAGAGAGAAGTGGAATATAAATATGAAGGTGAACTTGTAGAAATGATGGGATTGGTCTTGCCACGCAGCACAGGAGTACCAGAAATAGTCCCTTCTATTCAGCTCTGAAAATCTCAGGCTAACTTCTCATCTACTTCAAAGAAACTGACATGACTTTTTAGGAATCAATTTAAGTTAGAAGCTGGGAAAATGATTGGGGTATCTAAATGAAGGAAATGTTGCCAGTAAGTCAGATTTAGTCTTACTGCGTATTTTGGATACTACCAATACTCTTAAACTGAAAGGTGCAAAAAGGAAATGTTATCTGAGCAAAGACAAATGCTGGCCAGCATTGTCTTTATTTGCTCAAATCCGGTGTTTTAAAAACCCTTACCTTGAAGACTCTACAGATAAAATGTCTCCAGATAATTCTAACTTTAATGTACAAAAACATTAATTCAATTTTCATTTTTCGCTTCCGCTTGATTGATTTCTTTCTTTTTGATATTATGCCAAAGAAACCTGCTAAAAACTGGGTATGCAATATTGTTTCACATGAATATATTTTGGCATTGAAGTATTTTGTTTTTCTCTTCTAGCCTCTTGCAGTGCCTCATAGAATTCATTCGACAAGTAGAAATGTGAGAGAAGAAAAGACACGCTCTGAAATAAACTGTAAGCATGTGTAATATGACAACATGAAATATTCTCAAAATATTGATACTCACTTCAACTGGTATTCTGGGTATCTGACATGTATAGAAACATTTTTAGTGATACATAGGAAAATAAAAACTTGTGCTGTTTCACCTATGGATATGGGTTCTACATGACTATGCAAAAGAAGTATTTCTACAGACTAATTAGTGTGAAATATTTGAATACAACCTTTGTGAGCACTTCAGCGACTCTCACTATTGCTTCATCTTAATTGAACAGGACACAACCTGAGCTCTTCGGAGAGCTGATTGGTATAGTTTCATATGCCGCTTCAGCAAGGATATTCGGAGTGATGCCAGATTCTCCTGGGTAACAGAATGGCGAAGGAAGATTTTTCTTCCTTCATTTAGTATCTTGGTGTAGTTTTTGCTTTTGAATTGAAACACTCCTATAGAAATCGGGAAAGGAAGAGGTTGTTCACTGGTCATTAAAAGCAGACTCCATCCCCCAAATTGTAGTCATTCTTTTGCTTGAATTAAATCAGAACAGTACTTGGAGCTTTACTTGTTGTAAGCTAAACCTGAGGAGAGGAGTGTTAAAGAGTACCTGCCAAAAAACTGTCCTAGAAGGTATGATTGGGTCTCTCCAAACTTCATTCAAGGCTCTTCAGTGCTAGTGAATCTCCAAGAAGAATGGATCCAAGAGTGAATTCACACAATGGGTGTGTTTTTTCTATGAATTAGAACTGTATTGCTCCTCTAAAGAGGGCACTTCACTGCCCTATTTGCTGAATGGTTTTACTGATCCTTCTAACAAATGGGTGGGGCAAATGGTGATTGTGCTGCCTTTGTGATAGAAGAGTACTTTCTGTGCCTATTAGTTTCTAGCAGGCACAAGTTTGGTATGTGCACATATCAGAATTTTCCATCAGTGGGAATATATTACACTTCTTAAACTGGATTTTTCTTTTTTTGTCAGCCTTCAGAGCTAAATTTTGTGTAATTACAGTCCAATTTAAGTTCTTGTTTTCCTTTTCTCCTCTTTAGTTGGTCAAGTAAAATTTGATCCACCCTTGAGGAAAGAGACAGAGCCACATCATGAATTTGTGAGTAACAAGCAGCATGGGCTATGCTTTGCACATTATTCCCTGCAAATATCTGTGGAGGAGGAGAAATCCAAGATGTCTAGCATACTTCCTTAGTGCTACAAAACTTAGCAGGGATTTTTATGACCAGTCGTAACATATTGGTCCTAAATTCTTTTGGTGCCATTACAGTATGTGCAGCAAGGCCCCTTATTTGTGGGCTCTGCGAGGTGTCATCTATGTGCTAAGCAACAGCCCTTTTGTCTTGTTGGTTTCCTCTCTCCTTTATACCTCATTGCCAAGTATATCATGCCCTTTATTTATAGAGTTATTTTTTTGACTGTAGAATTACTGTACGTACTCAGATGTTTCTCTCCCTTGTGCTTATATTGACAATGATTGATAGTGGAAATAGTAAAATTGAGAGCCTGGGAAAGAGGTATGATACATTTGAAAAAAATGGATTTTTTTGGGTTGTTATTTTTCCCATGCAAACAGTCTTTCTGTGGCCCCGCATCACACCTGAGCCACGCTGAGTCTGACAGTTAACATGTTCTGTAAAGGTGTATTGCCAATGTTTTCTTCCTATGCACCCATCAGTACAAGGGTATGAGAAATCAAGCAGTGAGGGAAAAGGCATCTGTGCTCTCACACACACGATTGCAGTAGCTTCCTCTCTTCTACAGAGACTGTTGCTTTCCACATTTGTGCATTTGAGCACTTTCTTCACGTTCCTAGATTAAAAAAGGCACTCCTTTTCTTCCTTACAGCAGACTTGTGTGCTCTCTTTGTTTTTCTAAGGCAGGTGTTAAGGTGAAAAATTTGGCTTAATACATAGGTGGGAGGGACATTGGCTCTGCTCTTAGTTGGTTTTGGGAAGAGTGTGTACCTAGGAATGTACTTGCTCTTCTAGAGTCTACAAACCACATGAGTGGGATTTCTGATGCACATTTCCTTGTATTGCTCTGTAGTTGTACTAAAATCTCTTTCCTGGTGCCTTGTCCTTTGGCAGTGGGTCAGCTGGCTCTGGGTGCATGAGATACATAATCTTGCTCTTCCTCAGCAACTGGCTGAACAGGTAGTCTGCTGTTTCTGGTACCTGTTTAAGATGCTTACCAAGTCACATAGGATTTAGGCAATTATTTCAGGTATGTTATTTAGACCTTGACATAACTGCATAACAGTATCATTTAGGAGCCCTGGTTATACAAGTCTTTATTAAATATGCTAATGAAGCCAGTGTTTCTGCCATAAACTCATCAGTTAATTCAAAGTGATTTTTAACTGATTCCACGTTATTCTGGCTTTGCTTCCCTGTTGCATTGTCTGGATTATAAAGAAAATATAATTGGTAGCGTTGTATAGTTCAGATTATAATGCTTTTACTCCTTAAGAAATTTATTTATACATACGCAGAATCAGAATTGAAAAAAAATGTTTATGGAGAAGCTGAGGTTTTTAAAAATACTTTTTCCATTTCTTGCTTGTTTTATCAGTCACTGACTATACAAACCAGTTAGTGGATAACTTTGTGGGACAGAGAGGTGTTTTCATTGCACCTTAGGAACCTGAGTTGCTAAACTGAGGAGAGAGATTTTTATACATGGATTAAAGCACAACTTTTGAGAGTGCTGCTTTGGCAGGTGTTGTCAGAAGGGAGGAATTAAGCCTTTTCCTACTTTGTGTGTTAGCAGTCAGGACCTTTGCACTTGGGAATCGCAGAAATTCTTGGTGCTCCAAGAAAGGGCTTGACCAATCCAGGTTAATTCTGCTGATAAGGAAATCTCGTAGTGTTGTCCATTCCTGTCAGAGTTTGCAGATTTAAAACCTGTCCAAAGAACTTGCCTGATCTCCCTGTCTGCAAGGAACATCTATAACTGCTTGCTTGGATCTTTCTGAAGAGGGAAATTAACTGCTCCACTGCTCACATTTGAATGAAGCATGCGGACCTGATTTGTCCATTCCAGATAAAGGAGAACTGTGATTTTGAAAACGACATTGCCATGTCAAATGCAAATGAGATCTATTCAAAAGATGGATGCTCTAGCAAAGAGCCTTAGCACAAAGCAGGCCGAGAGAGAAGTTTGTAACAATCTGCACACTCTAGGAGAGAAAGTCTTTAAAATGGAAGCAGGAGCAAGAGATGCTTGTCTCTTCCTCCAGCAAAAACTGTGGCTCCCTTTTCATTAAAGCAGTTCTTCTGACCCTTTTGCTTATGTCTCACTAAAGCATGCTTAAATTTTATGCTTATTTACCTATGGGTATGAGTGCACAGGCCAAAGTACTGGACCACTGCAGCACAATGAGTTACTGTTCGTGGTGCACTGAGATATTGAACTGGTAACATAATTGCTTCTTACTGAGGCAGCTTGCCGCTCATTTTTACAGCTTGGGTGGTGAACAATAATTAATTATTTTGGTGTGATTCGGTGGTGTTTGGTAATGTGACTATACCCTTAGCTGTGTTTTACCCCTGTTCCCAGAACTGTCTTAACATGGTCTGTTTCAACTAACAACTCTTTTTTTAGCAAGAAAATTTCCCTTTATGTATACCTGGCTTTCAGTCACAATGTAAATAACTTTAGTTTCTTGATCTCTATCTAATAAACAGCCTGACAGTAGCGATTTTTTGGACAATGCAGAAGAAATATACTACACTGCAAGATCTAACCTGGTATTTTTCATCTTATGCCTTTCTTTATTGGTGTTAGTTTTGTCCTTGTTTTCCTTTTTCAAAGCTCATGTTTTGTCCTGTTGTTGTAGTGGTGTTTTCATCTGTGTAAAAGCCATTGGATATAAGCGTTAGTCTATATGTGTATTTCTGTAACATAGGAAGGAGTTCTTATGTGCAGTGTTGAAAGTATTTAACCCCTATTCATGTTTAGTTGAATCACTTTTATAGAAGGGGCTTGGTATTATGCACTTATTCTAATTTCTTTATTTAACTGCCTTACAATGCATAAATTTGTTAGTTTTTTGGAGGGTGATTAAAAATAGAAGAGACCTTCTCTTCGTATTTTTATCTGGTAGTTCCTTTAAATAGTCCCAAGAAGGACTGTGAAATTATATAAATGTGAGTGTCTGAATTCTCCAGATGGTAATTATGTTAGAGAACGAATATACACTTAATACAAATAACAGAAAGTGGGTCACAAGTGTTTGCATTGTTTATAGCGTGATACATTTTCCAGTTTTACTGCACTGTTAAAAAATTTGGTTGTTAGCCTTGCAGTATAGAAATTACTCTAGAAAGTGAGTTTTCTTATTTCTCTGCTCTTTAGGCACTGTGAAGTTAGAAAAGTAATGGTTTTAAATCTTGGCCATCTACATATACTGTTGGGGGAAAAATGTACTAGATGAAGAGCATTATTCTGCTAACTTTCTTTGGTTTGTAAGATGCTTAATAAGTGCACTGAGGGGAAAATGGAAAAATGGGATGTTTGGGAATGTATTTTTTGTGTTTTTATGTGATGTTTTTTGTTTTGGGATTTTTTGTTTGGGTTTTTTGGCATCAGTTGGCTTGGTGTGCCCTGAATCTGTCAATACCATAGTTACTGAGAGCTTCTACTGTCTTCCCCATTCTTGGAGGAAACTTCCTGTATTGCTTGATTATAAAAATGATTCACAAATTGTTCTGAGATCAGTAGCTAAGATTTCTCTGTATCCAGTGGGAACACATCCATCCTGTACAATTCCTCTGGTTTTGGGAGTGTGGTTTTGGGTTTTGGTTTGGTTTGCTTTTGGTTTTGTCTTTTCAGTTGAACACTTTTTAAAATCTGTCTTTTTCAGATTACTTTCTGTGTTGTCACACTTCTTGCTAGCCTAGTATCCATGGTTCTAAGAGGCAAAGGAGAACGTCTCCTAACTGGACTGTCCTTTCCTATCTTTCTTTTGCCCCATTTCAAAAGTGATTACTACGATAAAGCTTATGAAGTACTATTGTTGTCGCGGTCGTGAGAGGGTTTTTAAAGTCAATTGACAGCACTTCCTGTATTTCACTGCTTTCTTCACAACCTCCCAGGCTTATTGTGAATCGAAGGGGAGAATTCTGATTTGGTAGTAATGCTTCACTTGTTTGTGAGACTTTTCTAGTAAGACCTAATCCTTTTGGAAATTAGAAGAAATACATAGTAGTAGGTTCATTCTTCTATTGTGGACGAGGACATACTAATCAGACTTTGTCTCTCTCCTTCCTCTACTCCCCTTTCCTGCTCTGACAGTATTGGCTTCAGATATGTTCAGTGAGCAGTGATCTGTGGATTTTTCAAATGTCATCAAGAGGAAAAGATTATACTTTTTCACAAGCGTAATACATCACCTACTACTCTTGGGCTCTTTTCCATGCTGTTCTACTGGTTTTATAAAATACCTTATAAGCAATAACTCTTTTGCAGAGCTATGTGTCTCTAAGATCCTACAAAAAAAAAAAAAAATTACCAGAAATTGAGACGTATTTTGGGCAGCATCAGTCATCAAAGGTATACAGTCAAGGTTGAAAGCAAATTTGGGGAGTGGGTGAGAGTATTTTACCTATCACCTAGCATTTTGCACAGCTGGATGGATCATATGGCAGCTTATGCAGTCACCATGCACATTACCTTTCAAAAATTAGACACCTTCTATGTGGTTACTCTTAAAAATCATTCTTCATTCATTTTTCCTCTTCCCCCTCCCTCCGCCTCTGTGCTCCTGAAACAGCTACCTGGATCTGCCAGGAGAACTGAGAAATTCAGTACAGGTCTTGTTTGCAGGGAAAATTCAGTGTCCAAACCCCAGTATTGCTTCATGCAAATGGCAAACAGGCAAAGACAAGACAGTACTTCTCTTTGATCTTCTACAAATATACCCCTTTTATTCATATCTAAAAAAACAACAGAATATTTTGCTCTAGGTACAAGGCTCTTCTCATTTTCAGGATAGATCTTTTTTACTTTTTCTCAAACTAGACAATAAGTTTCTCAGGAACTTGGGTACCTTCCATTGTTTGAGATTTTCATGCACATGCTCCTTCCTGTCATTTCAAGTTCCTCATCTTCCTATTCTGGTCATTACACTCTGTTTTGGCAGCTGTTCTCTGACAATCTGCTTTGCCTCAGGAGCAGCAAAAGGTATGCTGGACTTTTTTTTTGTTTTGTTTTGTCTTATCTTACGTGCAAACTAGATTTTATATAGGTTAGACCTCAAACAAATGCTTCTCCCATATTTTTTCACTTTCTTTCTGTGTACTTCAAAAGCAGTTGTTTTGCTACAGACTCAAATAACTGGGAGAACTGAGCACTGCATTTGCAGTGAGCTCAGCAAGTGAAATGGTTTAAATCAAAGTAATCTTCTCTGAAAGTATGTACACCTTTATTCTAGAATAAATTTTAAGTTTTATGCTGTTAATCCTGGGAGAAGTGCCTGAAAAATCAAATGGCTAACTATATGTATGACTGTTCATCTTCTATTGCGGAAACCACCACAATGACAGTTTCAGGAATCTACATGAGTTGACGTAGTAGGACCGAATTTCTGTCGGTGGAAATGTTTTTGCGATAATTAGGCGTATGTGCAGAAGTAGTCTCAAGTATATGACATCCTGAGGAAAAACATACAACTTCCTTCAGGTTTCTTCCACCAGTCAGTTCCCCATTCAGGTTCCCTGTGTGGCGTTGCAGATGGCTGTATCAGTGCGGTGGAAGGAGGTGTGTGGGGTAGAGAGGAGCCAGGGGTAAGGGCTGTTAAACCCATCTTCTGCAGAGCTGTTGCTGTGTGTGTTACTGCATCCACCTCTCAGAGGTGACGTGTTCTACTTATGAGTGGTGGGGTCTGTCAAGGGGAATCTGTGTGAGAATTTGGCTTCTGGCCCCAGAAGCCACATGTCTGAGAAACAGAGCTTACTGTTGTTCTGATTCAAAACAAAAGGTCATGCTGAGCAAAGAAGAATATTTTCATTCGGGTTATCCTGATCTGCAATGAAATATTGTGGCAAAGAAAAAAAAATCATTCTTCCCTTTTATACTGAGCTGGAAAATAATTCCAGTTCATATACGGTATGAGCTGCATACCGTGTTAAGTTATAAATACCATCAGAGAATCCCCTAAAAAAGATGAGGTGGTGAGGAACCCCTGGAGATCTCTACCCTACTCCTGCTTAAAACAAGGGCAGCTTCCAAGCTAGATATGGAGATTACTTTCGCCTTGTCCAGTTGAAGTTTGACTCCATCTCAGTATGGAGACAGCTGAGCATTCCTAGGCCCTGTCCCAGGGCTGTACTGCTCCCAGGAGGAGGAGTTGGTTCCTCATGGCCAAAGTTTGCATTGCTGGCACTTGTAACTTTTGCCTTTTGTCCTTTCACTGTGCATCTGAGAAGAGTCTAGATGTGTCTTCTCTGTAATGCCTTGTGGGATAGCTGAAGACAGCAGTTACTTTCTCCAGGATACAAAAACTTTGTTCTTTCAGCCTTTCCTATTGTGTCATTTGCTCCATCACTTGACCAATCTTTGTGGTCTTCTGTTGGCTTCCTTCCAATCTGTCAACATCTTTGTCCTGGGAAGCCCAGAGCTGGACACTACATGCAGATGTGGCCTTCCAGTTGCCAAACAGAGGGTGTAACCCCCTCTGGCTTCACTGTGGTTGGCCACCTATACCATGAACACATGTAGCTGATGCTTAGTCTCCTCCTTGTTTACCGGGACATCCAAACCCTTGTCTGCAGAGTTGCCCTTCCTGACCCCAGCCAGCTTGTCCTCAGCCTCCTATTGTGTTTGTGGTTGGTCTGTCCTAGATACAGGACTTCCCAGTTGGCTATGTTAAACCCCATGGGGTTTTGATGCCTACTCCTTTAGCTGTTAGAGAGTGGTCTCATAATAATGTTGGCCAGCTACCTCAGCACCTTGGATGCATTCCACCTGGTCCTAGTTTGCACTATACTAACTGGTATGTAATGTTATAGCTAGTGATGTTTTTTTTGCCTTTGTATTAGGGGAAAAACTAAATGTTTCTGCTTTGGACTATATTTGATGTAGCCTGGAGTATTCAAGACAGCGTGAAAACTGTTGAATTCTACTGTTTCAGAAAGTGACAGAGGAGTTGAACAGAGCTTGGATTTGATATCTCTGGTTCCAACCTACAGTTGTTTTTGGTTGTTATGAACTTAGTGTTCATTTTAGACTTCTTTAGCAAAGAATTCTGTAAGAGGTTTGCAGTTACCATGCAATGCATGCTGTTGTGTTTGCCAGGTGCATTTATACATTTGGTCCTGTTTAAATCATTCGGTCATGGTTGGGTTTCATTTTGGCTTATAAATATATTCTGGGTTCAATAATTTGTAATAGTTTTTTGGTAATTTTAGGAATGTAGAGTTTCAGCATAGCTATTCTGTGTTAGTTAATTATTTCTGGCAGAAAAACTGTAATATTGGTAGGAAAAGATTGGATTAAAGAGATTGACATAGCTAATAGAGAACTTTGCCTAGAAGCTTTTTTCTTTAGTTGAAGTTATTTTTCTCCTCACTACACATGCGTAAATGCTTTTGCTTTGTTACAAGCCATGAAGATTCCTATCCTACTTAGTTGCAATATGTTTTTAGAGTTGTTAGCTATCAGTCCTGAATTTCAGAGAGGCTTCGTACTTTGTTCAGCTTTAGGTTATGAAATGATGCATGGTCCTTATGATCAGAAGAAAATAAGCGGAAATGGGGGGAAGAGTGCCTAAGAGTCTGGGATGTGATTTTTGCTCTTGCTCCTCCTTCCCTGCACGTTTTGGGTATTTTCTGTCTTGGAAAAAGTAATGGAGAAAATGTGATGTTCAATTTTATTGCTAGGAGGCTGCTAAAAAACGCTGTGTACAATTGCCTGTTGCATTGAGGCCTTAGCATAGCTAGACAGAGTAGTGATGTTCCATTAGATAGGTATGAAATAGTGCTGTTTGTGCTAAGTGGACATTCATAAACAAAATGCAGAGAGAACTGAAATACAAGGGAAGAGGGGAACAGTGGTTGTGTAGCAGTAACGTGCAGTAAAACCTCAGTAAGTCACCAGGGAAGAATTAGATTTAGCAGGTTTAAAAATACATACATATAACTTGCTGTTTCTGATGCGTTAAGCTACCCCAAAAAATTCAAGAATGCACTTTTTAATGAAATAAAGGCATCAGAAGTGTAGCATATGAATTAGGTAATATTAGGTACCTAACATCCTCTTTTATGAGGCAATGTGGTAGGAATTGCCGAATCATTTGACTGAGAAATAGAGATGTGTGTGTGCCTTCTTGTTTGATACGTTAGTAGTCTAAAGGTTATTTGTATTCTTTGAAATTTAAATCTACAAAGTGCTGGGAAGTAACTCTAAAGTCTCAATTTTGTCACTTCAAATGATCTTGTTTCTCACTAGCTTTCAGGAATAGCAAAAGTAGGAAGTAACTGTGAGTTGCTGCTTCACATTGCTTTGTTTTTTAAGGACTGAATGCCTAAAAATAGATTTCCAGTACAGCTCAGCCCTACAGAACAAATTAGGAACGTGACTGTCAAAGTTACAGTAACAATTAATTCATCATGAAATTTGGCAGAAAATAAAAAGCAGTTCTTGAAATTTAAACTGAGAAAGGTATTGTAGATTTGACCACTCCTGGGGAATTTGTTTCACAGCATGGCCTTACCACCAAATTTGTCTTTGCTTTGAGGAAATCTTTATACTCTTTTTAGTCGTTGATTACTTTGCACATGTGATTTATCTGAAGGTGTGATTTGCCTTACTATGTGCCTTCTCAACAGCCTGGGTAATATTAAATGAAGAACTGATAATTGCTCCCTGTGTTAACCTTTTTTCCAAAGCGATCATTGCCAGCAAATTGCACTGTCTTGTACGCAGTTGTGTTGGTTCAGCAGTGGGTCGTTTGCAACCTGAGGCTGAATGCAGAATAATCTCGGGTTGCATCTTTGATTTAACACCATGGTTATTGACCTCTTCTCATTCTTACTGGCTATAGGTCTCAAGATTCTCTTGGAAAAAATCTGTCTAGTCACTCAGATTTGTTCTGTGTGAATGTTGTTTGATCTAAAAATAATTTTACTTAACTAATTGGCTTTGTGTGTTAAATGAAAATATTATATTAATGTAGATTAAGTTATTGGATTAATTTAGGGATGCAGGAGAGTTAACAGCTCTTATTAAGCCAATTGTTTTATCGTTTAGTAATTAATGCTAATCTGTGCTTTCTAGTGGGAATTGATAACTGAGAAGATTTTTGTTTTGTTGAAAAATAACTTTGGGTTTAAAAAAAGTCTAATTACACTGTTTGTTCTGATAAAGTATAGCGGCTCACTTAAGGCTTTGCAGGATATATGCAGTATTTACCAGTGTTTTTGTATCAAGCTAGAAGGTTTATAAAATTGTAACTCTGGATATATTTGGAATAGAGGGTACAAGAAAAAATGTGCGCTTTTTGAAAGCTCTCTAGCTTTCAGTATTTATCTGTCAAAAGTGCAAAAGAAGGAATTTCTCTAGCGATGGATTACTTCACCCCACAATTGGAGTGGAAACCAGCAATGTTCAAAGGGCTTAGAAGAACAAGCTAGTTAAGGAAAAAAAAAAATCCAATTAAAATCATAGTCAAGTAAATGCTAATAAAGGCAGCACAATAGTAAACTGAATCAAAACACAGCTTTTATCCTTTTAAAGCATTTAAATGTAAGTATTTCTGGCAGATGTCATTTTTAATGAAGAAAATTTCAGTAAGGCTTAAAAAATCTGGTGAGAGATGAAGGCTCCTTATGTTTTATGAGGGTTTGTTTATTTTCTTGTCATTGCTTTACAATGTATATGGCCATACATTGCACAGTGTGTAAATTAAAATGGACAGACTTTTTGGCTCTGCCCAGCATAAAATCTTTGTTTCCTACTTTTAATTAGTGTGGTTTTGCAACATGCAGACAAAATGCTTGTCACTTCAAGGTGAAAATCTCAGATTTCATTATACTGTTCTGGGGTTACTTTTATCAACAGCCTCCCAGTCTTTGTTCTGGCATGCTCTTATGTAGACTCACACAACCTGTTTAACTTCCTTGACTGTGTGTCTGGTGACATCTTATGTTTACAGTCGTCTTATTTTCTGTTCTAGAGCCTGAATCCTCAAAATACCTTTGCTTACATGTGGAAGTTGTTGCAATTGCATAGAGTAATATAAGTACCAACAGTAAAGAAAGTTAAATCTGTGTTTCTTTAGTGGTGGATTTGAGTACATCAGCTGGTGGTGAGGACCGGCAGAAAGGAACTGCCTAGTTAGGGTGAGAGATATTGGGACTGATGAAGGCTGAAACTGCAGAGGGCCTGGGATGGCCTTTCTTGAGGAAAGGAGACTTCACAGAATCACAGAATCACAGAATAGTAGGGGTTGGAAGGGACCTCTGTGGGTCATCTAGTCCAACCCTCCTGCTGAAGCAGGGTCACCTACAGCAGGCTGCACAGGACCTTGTC
>Ga0065711_1002552_pt1 | contig 33078 bp, 12 predicted proteins | sample Hoacrofraction12_FD_59098 | JGI IMG/M metagenome (GOLD analysis project Ga0065711, IMG submission 59098) | Hoatzin crop microbial communities from Cojedes, Venezuela - Epithelial fraction 12 v2 (version 2) | ecosystem: Host-associated > Birds > Digestive system > Esophagus > Crop | place...
TGCAGTAGTCTTTTTTTTTTTTTTTTTTAGATTAAAAATCATATCATGTCTCTCCTGTTTTACTTTGCTTGATAGAGCTCCAGTTCTTTCAGTCTTCCCTTGCAGTTGGTGTTTCCTATAGACCATGCATAGTGCTATCCTGTATACCTGTAAACTCTTTTTGGACAATTCTTGTGTTTCTTTTTTCCTTAGCTCAGAATATATTCTACCAATCAATTTGACTGCATTCTCCTCGACTAGAAAATTAGTTCTTCTAAAACTCCTGTTCGTTTGTGCTCTATCATTGCAATTACGGATAACAACAATACAGGCTTAGCTTATGTTGATATAGTACTTTTTGTGTTGATTACCACTGGAGGCAGTGAGGGATATCATATATACTTACTCAGCTGTCACGCTTCCCTCAACATTTACTTAAGACCAGTGTTGGAGATCAGATACTGGACTAGATGATGTTTCCAAGAATGGCTGCGTGCTCTAATAATCCATGTTATTCAGTGATGTTTTACTGCTGAGTATATGAAACTTCTAGGGTATGTTTCTCAAAGGCTTTAAAAATCAGTGCAAGAATTTGGCATATTAAAAGATCTATTGAATGTTCATTTTATAGTAAGCTCATAAACAGAAATCTGCACTGCTGGCTGTGTCCCTGATGGTCAGGTGTCATTTGCTGTTCAGCAGCAGAGCCAGCAAATGCTGTGGGTCAGGGGGAACCCCTGGCAGACAACCTCTATGGAAATAAATTTATCCCAGCTTAAAATGGAGGGACTTGTGGCCATTGTATTTGCATCCATGGAAGCTAGGCATTTATAGATATAAGAGGGTCTGTGAATGACTTGTAATCTTTGGTAAAATCTTTAACAAACATTAACCCTAGCCATAATCTTAAATTTCCTTGACTGTCTCTCCAAAAAATGTGTCTCTTGGGGAAAATAGTGTTTTGGTTTGGATTCTTAAATTCAGAGTGAAGAGTTCAGTTATTTGTGTAAGACTGTTATTAAGTCGTCATGTCTTAAAAGTTAAATGATTTAAAGCACTTTGGCATAGCAGAACTTTTATTTGCACCAACCCTGTCTTCCTTGAAAACGGAAGTATTCAAGGTGGGAATTCAGCTTCTGAGCAAATGTTCCTCAATACTGAAAATTCTCTTTTACTGTGACTTCACATTAAAAAAAGTGCCGAGGTTTTTTGGTATTGTTTTTCTTGTTTGCTTTTTTGGAATTCATATATTATCATATTAAGGTCTCTGTCACTGTCTACACTTACTTCTTGAATGCTCTGTTTGAAGATGTGTGCACCTTGTCTAAAAAGCCAGCTGGGATGCCACAAATAGTGTCTGTTCTATTTATGACTGCGAAGTAATTACAATGGAATTTAAAGACTCGGTTTATAGATCCAAGACGAGGATCTTCTGTGTACACTAAAAGGATGAATCCTTTCCAGACCACTTCTTATTTGGCTGAAGATGAACTTGAGGAAGCATTTTAGAGTGTCAGCCAAGGCTGCTTTTAGAAAGACCTGGGTGGGATTCATACTGTTGATATCCAAATAAAAAGAGACCCTGATTTTAATCTCTGCATGGTTACTTTATTATAGTTATGAAATCATGAATTAACTTTAAAGCTTTCAGGGATGAAAGGAGACATACAAGCAAGTGCCTGTGATCTTTTTTAGATTCATGGGAAAATACTTTAACCAGTGTCCTAAGTGGCTTTCTCTTGCGGAGATATCTTTTGTTTATTCTGTTTCTGTGTGGTATGTGTTTTAGTCTTTCCTATGAGAGCAAGAAACTGTGTGAGAGAAATATGTACAGGAACAGGAAAAGAAAGATGAGCACCAGCTTGGGGAGGAGAGAGGGGCTCATCTGTTGTACTTAAATGAAAGTGTAGTAGGTATTCTCTGCTTAAGGTGAAGATGAATATAGCTATTCCTGGTAAATGTCACTGAAAGTTGGTGGGTTTTAGTCTTTCTCAGCTAAAACGCTTTTTTCAGAATTCAGTAAGGAGCAACAATGTCGAATGATAAAGAATATAGCTATAAAGACAACGAGAAATATAAATATAATCATCATGAGGAATACGTTATGGATTATCTAGAAACCTTTTAGAGTTGAAATACTGTTCTCTGCCCACATTCTTTAGACATTTCAGCATCCCCTCTCCCCATCCAGAAATCAGACTGATATTGAGGCATAATTTGTAGGAAAAATATACTTATTCTGCATACAATTTTAACATTTAAAAATGAATGACATTCATAATAATGTTGGGACATTAGAGAAGAATATATTTAGATTGTGTGTGACAAAAAAAAAAAGTGCATTCTCTAAGCACTGTTCTGAATGATTTGGAGGTAGAGAGATCTCTTTGCCTTCAAACTAGGACATATTTTGTCATCAAGACAATAGATATTTGGCTGCATGACTGTATTCCCAAGCAAAGTTTTATATTTTGGTATCTAAGGAAGAAGATATGCTGATATTCTCAAACACATAGTGACAGTCTCCTTCTGGTTTGCTTCTTGTGATGGAGTCAAATGGGCTTCCCAGGTCTAACTGGAAGGCAAAACTGGACCCATTTAGTGATAATGACATTAGTTAATGAGTCATGGCCAGTAATGTACAGACAGTACAGAAAAGAGCAATGAAATCACTTTGAATTTAGTCACTAAGTGAGCATACAGTGAAAAACAGACTTGCTTCTCCTCACCAGCATGGAAAGCCAGATGCTTTGAAGTCCATTCTGCATTCTTGTCATTATGAAGTTATAATTCTTGAGCAGACCTGCATGACAGTGACGTCATTAAAAAATGCCTTCTGCAAATGAAATTCTTTGCTTAATTTAACTCTCTTCATGGGTGAAGCATGAACAACATTTTCTTCTTTCTTCCATCTGCTGTATGATTTGTTTCATCTTTCCTTTTTTCCTACAATGTCATTTTGCAGCTGCAATGAATGTATTAGGGTTCCTATACACAAACTTGTGCTCTAGCACAATTAGAATCAGACAGTGGCAAATACAAAATTAAAGCAAGGCTAATGTGCCAAAAAGGTGGACTGAGTGGAGTGATGCTCTTGTCCTTGGCGCTCTGCCAAGCAGATACTGTTAGTGTCACTTGCAGGGGGAGACGGTCAGGGGATGAGCAAAAAAAAGACCACCTACTGCATGGTTTGGTTTTTTTTTTTTTTCATACTGGATTATACAGTTATTCTAGTGCCTGTGCGGAAAGTGACAGAACCTGAATGTCTGTGTGGATTTTTTAATGGTTACATACAGCTGCAGCAGACGTTGGCAAACGGAACTGACACCATCTTTGTCAGCAAGCAAACAATTGTTTGCATAGGTAGTCTGAGTCTAGCAAGTACTTGTGTTCATCCTGGCCAACTCTGCTTTCTCAGCCTACACCGTTTTGCCTTTTCTCCCCTTCTGAAAGAGGAAAAGAACAACAAAACTCCAGATATTTTAGTGAGCCTCTACAAATATTATTGCAACTGTGTTGGCAGGAGTGAGAATTGCTTTTTGGGTTAAAGACTGCTAGTTAAACAAATACACTTATGCCACTCAGACTGCATAGCAGTTACTGGAGCACTGTCAATTTTGTTTTTTTGTTTGTTTTGGTGGAGGGAGGATGATGACAAAGACAACACGAAAAGATTAATGCATCCAAAGGTTGGAAATTATTTGTAACTTTGTAGGATGTAAAAATTTCTGGAATAAAGCACACTTGTGTATCTGTGCCATGTGAAACTTGTTCTTGTCCACACATTAATGGGAATTTAAGATTTGTCAAACTCGCTATACATTTTCCTCCTCCTAAATCTATATGGCAGGACTCAGCTCCAATATCCTGCTCTTTCAGCATGGGCAAAATGCCTAGTGAAATCAGCAAACTCATAAACTGGACTTTTAAAGTGTAACAAGATCTGAATATAGGAAGTACAACCATCGTTCCTATTTGAGAGAAAAAAGATTTGCCCTTAAAAGCTTAACTGAGGCTAAATCATCATTTACTTAATTCAGTTGACATTATTTAATGTTGGCAGCAGCATGTGTGTATGTACCACTGCCCTCCTAGTCAATGGAAGATGTCATAACCATTCAAGGGATTTATCAGTTTATAATTGTTTTGTTCTATAGTAGCTGGAGGCCAAGAGGAAGATAGTAGAGATTCTGCTTTAGCTCAAATTTTTCCTGTAGAAATATCCTACAGAATGGCAGTAATAATGAAATCAGTGCTTTACTATGGAAACCGAATAGGATTATCTTATCCAAAAGCCTGTATAGTTTACTGGCCATAATTGTAATGCTTTGCTCTGTAGGCTGTAACACAGAATTGCTCTTACTATGGTATGATTGAGGAAAACTACACATTTTTAGGCAAGGGTATCATTCTCCATTAAATGTAATAGTATTCTTCCAAAAAGATCCAAATAAATAGCATCCAAAATTAGCATAGGCTTCAAGATGAGGTTTTACGAAGCCAACTGTGCTACCATAATCCATTTTTACTAACGAAGAGATTAGATGAAATGAATAGGTCTAATCTAAAGCAATCTCTGCTCAATCTACCAAGCCACATGTGCAAAAGCCCAGGATTAGGTGGGTTTATTCCCTGTCAGAGGTGTTTCTGCATGCTTTTTTTATGCCAAAGCTGCTGCAGAATGCTCTATGACTTTGCTAATTTAAATCTCTTAAATCTACCTGTAGTTCCTGGGGTTTTAAATGTTGCCTTCCAACTATGAAGAGTGTTAAATGATTGAGGTCTGCCTGAGTCTGCAGATGGCCTGAATCAGATCTCGAAGTGGCTTATTTCCTGACATTTTGGAAAAATGATGATGCACATCATTGTTCCCATTATTAATTGCTTCCATAATTGCACTTTTAGCAACTGGTTTGCATACTTGCCCAAGAATTCAAATGATCTCTCATCATAGGGAGTGCAGAAAGCTCTGAACTTCTGCCATCTGGTCATACATATCCTGAGCCCTCTAAACCTTCGCATGTTCTTAAAACAAAAATCTGCATTGTGCATTTAGATCTTTTCCTTTTTGGCATTTTCTTCAGTAGAAATGGATGTGGAGAATTATGGTAACAGAGTTGCCTTTAGAAAAGAAAATGTCAAACTCCCAGTCAGTACTATTTTTAGAGGTTATTAGAACAATTACAGAAAAATCTTACAGAATTTAGTGGAGAAGGCCAGCCTATCACACGAGTATTTTATAGCTTGTTTGTTTTTTTTTTAATGGTCATTCCATACCAAGAATTGCTTAGTCTATGAGACTGTGTAAAGGGTAAATATTATAAAAGAAAAGAAACTATGGGGACACTGGGGACAAGTTATGTGAAAACTTGAGCCCAGCAGGTAGCAAGCTGAATTTCATAAGAAATAAAACAGAAAAATAATCTGGATTTTCCAAATAAATGTGAACGTGTATGTGATTCCAGCAGTCAGAAAAATAAAGTTAAATTTTCATTTTTGGCTCAGCACAGCTTAATTTTTCTGTTTAGTATAACAGGCTGAATAATTGCCCCTCTCTGGCACTGAGCCTTACTGAGATATGGATGTGCTGCATGTAATCAGGATCCATCAGTACTGTGCCTTTTTTTCTACCCAACTTGCTTTCTATAAGGTGTATGTGCAGCTTTTGCACTGTTAGGCAGCCTGTGTTTTTAACAAAACTAGCAAATTCGTTTCTAAAACACAGCTGCAAAATATGGACAGTACCACTGTTCTAATGTCTCAGACAGGAGCTCTGTGGTAGAGGGTTTAATATGGTCTCAGGTCACTTCATTACACAGTGAATCCGATGCCCTGCTCTAACTCAGCTGTACTTGGACAGGAAACAGAAGGGACAAGAGTAGATCTGAGCCAGGTCTGGACCCCTCTGGAGTCTGGGGCTGTCCTTGGATGAACCCACTTCTCACCAGAAAGCTGAACAGCCTCACGACCTCACTGGCCATTGCTGTGAATAAAGTGATGTGCAGTGGTGGTCAGGAAATTTGGTCCCTTGTCCTGTGTGGGAGCTTTGTATAACTGATCTAGAGTTACCACTGTTACCTTTATGAATGTTTTGGAAAGATCTTGAGAATTTATTTTTGGGCGGGCAGGTTATATTCTAAGTTCTCCTTCTGCTGCTTATGTGTTGTAAAAAGGCTGGGACATTGAAAGCAGAATTAGGCCCCACACATAATGGAACCGTTATACATACTTCGACTCATAAAACAGGAGATCCTCCTGACAGTGTAAGTCTAGATTGAAAAGCAATCAATTTCCTTGCACCTATGCATAGACTGTATTTAAATCATGTGTCTGTTTTTGCTGTATGGGTTTTACATCCTGTGTTCCATCACTTTTATTTAAATATCAGTATAGAAATTGCAATACAGGAGGCCACCAGATCCACATAAGCAGCAAAGAGTTAAGAAACTAAGACAATCAAAACATGGAGGAAGATGTAAAGACATGTTGCAGTCTGATGAAGATTACCAGACCACCACAGAACAGCCTCACAGCATCCTTCAAACCTCAGGGAAAAAATGCACTAAAAAGTTACCATGGGAACAACCAATTTAATGAACCAATAAAAACAGACAGCTATCTACACCTCAACCAAATTATACAAACAAACAATAAAAACAGAACCATAAATCAGCTGAACTCTATAACTGGGCAGGAAGTGGAAAAACTAAAATATTAAAGTTAAGAATAGAGGGGAAAAATGCAAAAATCCAATGCTAACTAAGATATAAAACAGAAAATACAAATGCTTTATAGAAGCCAAAATTGAATATCACAAGGTAAAACGTAAAACTAAGTAAATGCTTCTATCTAGATGAACGTTACCATTTTTTGTGTGTGATTTCTACTCCTTTATATTCAGTGGATTTTTCGACATCATACACAGGCAGACTTTTTCACCCACTGTACTGAAATCAGTGTGTTATGCTGATTTCATGAGAACAGTTTTTGTCCAACATGCTGGTATTAATGAAGAATATGTTGGATATTGATATCCAGTCTCCCATCTGAAAATATATACAATTCAGGATTTTGATTAAAGGGATGTCAAACTTTATCTCCTTAGGCATTCAGGTCCCTTTAGGCTCAGACTTCTCCAATATCTGCCTACCTATTGGTAGTAGCAAGCTAAATGGAACTACAGAGTGGTGTTATAAGGTGACATTTATTTGACAAAGCATAATTAACTTATAAGGAATTTAGTCTCTATTATTAGTAGCAAGGCCCAGTTTGTACAGAGGGTAGAAAGAACAATTCATGAGGAAGAAAGGCTATTAACCCGTAGCTGGAATGATTTTTAAAGAACTCGGATGTGATAAAAAGAGAAGTGATACTAGGCCCCCTAAGATAAATTCATAAGTTGGAAATATCTTGGAAGTGTTCTGTCTTCCTCAAACAAATGGCTTCATTCGTGTAAGATTTACGGATATGATGTCAATAAAAATTTATACTGTGAAAAAAGAAAAAAACTAAAACCAAACCAAACCCAAAAACTTAGCATACTTCAGTGTGTTGGAAGCATACTTCTTTCTATTTTACTTATGAGATAAAGTGTAATTTCTCAAATTACTGGAGTCCATTAAGGAAGAACAAGACTGTGTGGTCCAAAATCTCAAAGGGATTCTGTTTTATGCTTGGAAAGCAGTTTGTTCATGTTCTCCCAGACAAATATTTGTTACTTAGCCACTAAATCAAAGATGGGTCCATGCTGCCAAATAGATTTGAATTCAAACCATTAGAGAATTTCAGGTTGTTCCCTTCCAGAGCTTTGGTTTGTGCCTATCTCCTACTTAATCTGAGGCTTTTAAACTTCCAGTTGCCTTACTAGCATTAGTTAACAGATGAAACTGTGTGAACATTGAAGGAGGGGAAATGGTGCATTTTTGTTTGAAAGTTTCTATTAATTTTCTTTGGCCAGCCTTTGAGTTTGCCTCTTTGCACTTTTTAGGCAAGGTCATGGTTCTCACAAATATTTGAACGAGCAGTTGAATTTGCTTGTGAGAGAACTTATGATAGGAGTGGGTATTTTTACATTCTTTTGACTCTGCGCTAGGGATAACAAACACAACACGCATTGTACATTTGTACACTGTACTAGTAGAAGAGAACCGTCTGCTCTTAAACATTGCAAACACCTCTGTTAAGTGAACTTGAGCAACTGAACTTGTTCCTGATCATTGTTCTTGTAGAAGGAGGGAATGTGTTCTTCAGATACATAATTAATTAAAAATAGATTTTGATTCTCTTGAACTCTGTTTTGAAAATGGGAAACCACACCCCTTGCTGATGAAGAGCAAAATCCTTCCCTTGTTTGAAGGCAATCACCAATTTAAAATCTACCTGGGTACATCAAGTCAGAGAAGTTAGTTATTTGCTTCAGATACCTGTTAGTGTCTATGCCACAGTTGGGAATACATCTCAACATTTCTTGGGATCCCATCCTATGATAGCATTCAGAGTTATTCCAAGCAGATCAGGGCCTCTCAGAATAATCATTGAATAAGGGAATCTGTGAAAATCTGAGATTTAGCAGCAAACTGAGTAAGCTATAACAATGCTATAACATTAGCAGCTTGAAGCAAATTCATCATGTTTCTATTGTAGAGATATCACTACTGAGATGAACAAACAGAGAAATAGCTGAGAAAAAAACTTATTCTCTCCACCCCAGCACCTTGGGTTTTTTGAGATTTTTAGTAGACATAACATATATCTTAAGTGTCTTGCTTGGGGTTCCTTGTTTTTGTTACGTGTGCTGTCCCACTGCTGCGCTGTCTTGGCCTGGAGACTTCTCATGCACGGAGTCCCGAATTTTTGACACGCTGAGGTTGGTTGCATGCTTAGGTTGCATGTGAGTTAGGGAAGGTTACAGATGAGGTGTTCTGTCTTTCTAGCTGTCTCTTTGTAAAGTGCCTAAACCAGCTGATTTTATTACTACTTTTATCCTATCTCCTTATATAATCAAGTGCCATTTTCCTAAGGAAAGCCCAAGTCAGTTTTCTTTGAGATAGCTATTTCTCCATCAAACAAGCCTGATGCTCTAGCACCCAGTTTGTTACATGCCTTTTTACTCTGTCTGCCATCAGCTGCAAATCTTCCTTCCTGTGCACCTGTCTTGTCCCTCTAATGTCTTTAACCTACTGATGCAGCACCATGGAGATCCTGGGAGAAGCTTTCTTCAGAAATTTAGTAGAATCAAATTAAATGAGGGTTGTCTGAAACTGTGGAAGAAGAATTCTTCCCATGGGTAAAGATGCATGGGTATATGCTGTGAAGTTGCTTCTCTGTGCAAAGTAGCACTTTTTGTTGGAAGATTAGTGACTTAAGTCTTTCCCAGTATGCTACCCGTATTTTAGTAGAAAAATGTGGCATAATCAATAGAAAAAAAGTACTTGGGTGATCAGTGAAGATCTGTTTTACTGCTTACTGCATGGTTGCTACAGACTGACTTGGAAGATGGGGGGCCAGGTTTGTGAAATTAAGGTTCTTTATTCATTACGGATTTTGTTCCCTATGTCAGTCTGTGTCAGTAGCACATAGTGAAACTCAGTTATTCTAGTCTCCTTCATTACATGTGTGCTGACTGCTCCTGAAAAACTTGCATGATTTTAAAACATAGGCTACAGTATAGAATCTCAAAAATTAATGCAATTGTTTGGAGAATCTTCATTTTTTTGATTAAAAAAAACCAAAAACCAAACAACCCTAGCCAAACTCTCTGCATTTGGTCCTTTTTATTTGTTTACAAGGATATGATTGTGAAACATTACTAATAAACTTTTATTAACAATAATAGATGACAGCTGTGGATAACATGGACAAAAGGCCTGTTCAAAGATTCATTCCTAGGTTGCATGTCAAGTTTAAAGCTATAAAGTACAATGACCTTTTCAGAGATCAAAGTCCTTTCTTTTTTTTTCCCTCAAAGAGATGTTTGAGGTTATATGTAAACTGAACACATTGAGTTTCTACCAGAAGTTAATTAACAGGGAAGTTGAGAATGATAGTGCCATGGGGGAATAAGGAGGACAAGCCAGGTGGATGGGCAGGTGACCACATGCACTTTTCCTGGTGCACCACCCAGTAGATTAGTTGGCTACCAGTGCCCCTTCCACAGCACTATATAATGAACCTTCCATAGGTGGATTTTATTGTGTGTGTTGTGGTGGATGTGTGGCTGGCACGGAGCAAGGCTTTGCTGTTTGTCAGCTTGCTATGCTTTGTCACTCAGAACAGCACACTCTCTCATGCCTGCGTAGGAGCATGGCTAACGTGACAGCTTTGATGCTCTTAGTCCTGTGGAAAGATTTCTTCTAGGCTAACGCTATTCAGCTGGTATAAGCCTGCCAAAGGATAGCCTCATCATCTGGAAGCACATTTCTGTATCTTCATCAGTGTTATCATAGGCCTTGGTAGTACTCCCTATCTGTAAAGAATCTTTTCTGAAAAATGCTGCAGAAGTAGCGTGTGTACTTCCAAAGGTATGTACTATGTACTTTGCTTTCCTTTAAACTGCTGTTTTTTCAGGAAGTTATTGAAGAGCTGATTGGCCTCTCATTGTCCTCAAACCTGTCTTGAAGTTCCTTACGTATAAAGTAGCAAACTGATCTATGAAGAGAGATGATCTTATTTGGAATGGGCTACGAGGGCCCTGATACAGAATAGAAATACACAACAGAATACAGAAAATTGTATTCTATTTGGCTACCTTTGGCCTGGCGTCCTGTCTGGAGAGGGCGGGCAGTGTTCCTACAACTCAAACTTGTATCTGAAGCTTGTAGGTTGTCTTGTCCTCAGCTGTAACAGAAAAAAAAATGAGTAGCATAGACCATGTGGTGCAGTGCTTCTTACCACTACTTGCTGTTGTAGAAATCAGATGCAATTCTTCCAGACTCTTCTGTTGTGTGAAGGACCATGGACTTTGTTATGGATTGTTTTAACCATAAGGTTCTAAGTCCCAGATACACTAATTTCATGAAAGTCTTCCGAGAAATAAGTAAAAACTGTGATGAAAGCAAAATATATTTTCTCAGAGTTTTTCCTGGATGAAATTTTGTATAAACCATTTAGTGTTTTCTGGGGAGATATCTATGGTCTTTGCAGAACTTCCTTTTCTACAAAATCCAAAACTGGTTGAGCAGAAGCCATGGCTGAAGGAAGGTGTTTCTTGTCAAGTTTTATCAACCTGGCAAAGTAAAATTTCCCCCTCTGCTGTCTTTTGTGAATGCTACAACATCACTGATTTTGTGTGTAACTAGAAGCTCATCCTAAGTGAAGATAGGCTTCTCGAGGAATGTGTTCAAACCCCATACTGTTGACAGCTGTGCTGACACTGAGCAGATGTTGAAAAGGCTAGTTCCAGTGCTGACTTGTACTTTCAGAGTCTTTGGTTGATATTTTTATGCTCTTAGGCAGCATTGTCCTGTCCTACATTGGTCCATAATAAACAGCCTTCAGCTCATCAGAGAGCCAGCGCAGGTGGGGTGCATCATCATAGGTACCTGATATTTCACTACCTGTCTTCCATTCAGCACTATTTGGACTTCCTGGCAAGCTTTCTGTAAGCCAGCTTTCCAGCAATTCATTCTCACATTAGTCAATACAATGTCAATGTGATAAACACAGAATTTCTGTTTGTGCTGAAGTTGAGTGGTCCCCTGATTGCCACCGTTTCCGTCTTGGTATTGCTGTATATACTGAGTCACTGGTTTGCTTACAAGTGCTGTAGAGCATCACAGGGAGTTTGCCCTTCATCTGCGTAGGCTGGCATCAAGTGTTTCAGCAATGATATCTTAGCAGTCAGGTTTAGAGAGCTGCAGCTCAGAATGAGGGAAGGAGCTATTTTGGGTGGTATTACTCCATTGCAGACACAGATACTGTGGATAAGCACATACATTAATAAGGGTTGAATTTTGGAAGACACCAGATACTGCAGTGATGAGTGCCATACAAGTACCTAGATAAACCATTTTCTGGGAGGCTGCCAATACAACATCAAATGAAGTATGAAGTTAACACCTTGTGTTGCATGGTGGCCATGAACATTTCACCCTGAAGAGGAGAAATTGATAATACTGTGCTATCAGCAATTTTAAGTTTTACTATAGCCTAATGGAAAACCAAGTCCCCATAATGATGGTATCTGGCTACCAGAAAAATTATGAGATGTCACTTAATAGAATGAGGTTAAGAGAGGAGTCAATAATGAGTACAGGTTAATCAGTAAATAGAGAAAGCAGCATGCATGTAGATACAGCAGTATGTTGTCTGTACAGAAGCATCTTCCCATTGACAGCAGTGTTTGCCATTGGGTTTGGATCAGACTGATAGAGACTGCAGTGCATGTATGAGCAAACTGTTGGGTACATTAAGTTTTTGGAATCATAGAAGTAATTAAGCTAACCAGTATATCTTTGGTAGAGATAAAATGACAGTGCAGGACCCTTATCTCTGCTTTTTGGTCATAATGTTGCGCATATACATTTGTAGTTCATTTCTCTGCCTCTCTCTTTCTTCCCCTCTCTTTGGTAACATTGTCCAGATCTTCTTTCCTGCCTGTGGGGCCTCACATTAGGGTATCATATTTTTTCCTATCTGGTGGCCTGCAGTTTGTCCGTTCCTCTATCACTGGAGTGTTTCTATTTTGGTGCCAACTTATAACATCCCAGACTTCAGATCAAGGGTTTCTAACAGAGATATTGTGCCATGGACCTGCTTCCTTCCCATTTGTGATCATAAAAACCACCCCTTTTGTTCACACAAGGCCCCTGTGACAACTGTAGCAATTGTCACATGGAAACTCATACAAGGAAACTATTTTAGTGGGTTTCAATGGCTGTATTTAGTGTAATAAATGATTTATTCCTCACCTCATCTTCTCATTTCTTCCTCTTTCTCATGGCTGAAGATAAAGAGGTCTTAAACCACGTAGCCAGTCAGTGCTCTGAAGGCCCCATAAGACGGTCCACAAACTAGCAGGTGAATTTTCTTTGAAGTGATGCAGAAACAAAGTAAAGGTATGGTTGGCATTGATTTGTAGGTCTAAGACCGTGTTGCAATAGATGCCACATAAAGTGTTCCTGCTGACAGAGGTACGTGTTCCAAAAGGAAAACAGGAGGTGATGAAGAGGCAGGAAGTGGACAAGTAACTTCAAAGGCAATAAAGAGTTAGTGTTGCTAGGTGACAATGAACTTACCTTTAGCCTTGTATGTTATAAAAATCAAATTTTGAACAAAATAGAAGCATGAAAACAGCATAACCTATGAAACGCACAGCTCCTAACAAGAGCAAAAGAAATTCTATTCAGAATTCTCTGTATACGCCTATATAACCTTTCACTTAGTGGCTTAGATATTACTGTAATTTTGTTAATGTAGGGAATGAGTGAGGGCAAGAAGAAGGGTGCAAAATTGACAGAGCAGGCTCGGATAGTGCTGTCATACTGGTTGTTTGTATTTTTGTGCCATTCTATGCACCTACTGTGCTTTTGTTAAAAAGAGAGTGCGCCTCTGTTGTGCAAGCATGTTGGGAAGTTGAATTGTCCCTTGGGGCACTGCCATTATCTTAGCCATGAACGAGATCACCCAGGGATTAAGGGAAACCTTCAGGGTTTAAGCTTTGTTGCAGAGGGAAGGAAGTGCGGGCTTTACCTCTGAAATAAAGGTGGTGCTGGAGCGTATGCAGACCCATCCGCTTGGTGCTAGCAGGGACCTATTCTTTTAGTCTGAGACATGCTATGAGCTGGTGACGTGCCCTAGACCCTCAGTATTTTGCAAGAAGTGAGGAAATGCTGACATGATGGAATATAATTTTCAGTCATTAGCCATGTAGTTCTGGCAGGCTTGCTGACTGGAAGAAAATCTATCTGGATTTTCTTGCCTGGAGACTCCATTTATCTCATCTTCTGCAGCAGTGTCCACGCTCACATGCAAGTTCTCCAGCTAATCAGTGCATGCTAATTGCATTCACACTGCTGAAGCTTCAGGGTCGCTGTGGAGTACGCAGTCATGTCCATATTGCCCACAGGAAAAGTGGGCACCATCTGAGCATGCACAGGATCCTTCTCTGTGCTCAAGATCTCTTGTCATAGGAGGATGTGATTTAACACAACTTACATGCAAAAAGGTCTAAATTTATTTAAAGAAAACTAGAATTAAAGCTCTAGGTTTTCCAGTCTCTTGTCTGTCTGCTGCCTCCATATTTTAGTCTGGCAAAATGAGAGGGGAAAAAAGATAAGGGAAAGTAAGAAAACGTTAGAGATTGATGAGGATGAAAGGCAGTCAATGAAAGCAAAACAAAAAACAAACCCCTATGAGAACATGAAAAGTATTCATTTTGTTTTTTCTTTTTTTTTGCAAAATATAAAAAGTAAATATTAATATGACATTTCACACACACACAAAAAGGAGAACTCTATTACAAACTTTATGTTGGAATTCTGATACATACTACTTTGTTTCAGACTACTAAAGTGAATTTATCTCTTTTCTTTGTCACATGGCAAGATAGTTTCATAGTTTTTCAAGCTTTAAGCTACAGTGGTTTTGGTCTTATTGTGTCACTTTGTAAAGGTCTGTCATTTAATCTCTGCTGTTGTACTCCTCAGAAGCAATTTTGTTAAAGTGAATATACGACATCATAATCAAGAAACCAATGTTCTGAGTCTTTTATTAAAAGAAGAAAGGAACAAAAGGAACAAACCCCGAAATCATAAAAGCTCTTTGATTGACAGATCCCACTTAGTAGTGTATTTTAAATCAATTATTAACTGAAATCTAGATAGCAAAAATATTAGCCGCAAGATGTGGTGTTCAGCTCTTTCTTATACTGCAATATTTTCTTGCGAAGAATAATGTTTTTTTGTCTTACTATGAACCATCTAAGATTTATGATGCCCTTAGTTTTTAATTTCTGTGTTTTTATGTGTTTGGATTTTGTAAATAATGATGTAGCAGGTAGCTATAACATTGTTCCCTAGTAACTCTACAAGTTTTTGAAACAAAACTTTTCAGTTTTGTGACACATATCCAATTCATCTGAATTATCTTGAGCAATTTGGGATAAATATGGCACAAATATATTCAGATATGGATTGTCTATTGTGGTACTGCGAAGAAATATTCAAATACATACAGAAATACCATTAAACAGGTGATTCAGTTGTCCTAAGCAATACATTCAGGCTTTATGGGACCTAAAGAATTGTAAGGCATTTTACTAGGTAAAATTTAGCAACTGCAGTATGTAGTTGAACTGTCATTACAGTCTATGACTCTAGCTTTTCTGAATCGTTCATGATTATTCTGTTTTACATTGTTGACTCTATTCGGGTATCTACACAGTATCTCTGACTCTATAGCAGGAGACCTGATGTGTCCCCCACCCCACCCCACCATCTTTATGCATGAGTCAAGGGAGCATGAAAAGCTTACAGATATTGCAGATGATCATTTTCGCCACTGCTGCCGCAGTTCTGGGGTCCTAGGTGAGAATGCAAGAAAAGAAGGCAAAAAATGCTTCACATTCCCTCAGGGAAGATAACTCACTTTATGCTGCTCAGGGAACCAAGGCCTGCCCTAGCAAGGCAGCAAGAATTTCTCCTAGTGGAAATGGAATAAATCCAATGGAGTCATCTATATGCTCCACACTTTCCTCACCCAGGCGTGTAGGAGTTGTGTCTGGGCAGACTGGGTACAGTTTCATTCTGTTCCAGAATTAGGAGAGCAGATGGGTGACTTAGAGTCATATTTCCCTCCCATCTCTGATCCTGTACTGAATCCAGATCAACATCTCCGTTTTCCATCTCATCACCCTCATTCCCGTCTTCTGGCCAGGCTAATTCTTTTCTCTCCTTTCCAGCCTCCTCAGGGAGATGTTGTCTTTATTTCAACAAGAGACTGTTACCGAAAGTTTCCTGTAGGCAAAAGACGAGTGTTTGGTCCAAAGTTAGAAGGAGGTATGGAGTATCTTTCTTCCCCCCTCCGTCGTCATATTCAAGCAGAATGGAAGTAAGCTTGTGCAAAAAGCAGAATTTACTTGTTTGTAATTTATTTGAAAGGGTGGGAACATGGTTTGTTAGAGTCATCTTGTACGCCAGGGATGACTTAATATTATCTTAATAGGGTAGAGATGTTCGTTTGAGCAGGGAATTCTGCCTTCAATGTGCCTGCATTATTTTCTTCTGAAAAGTCTCCTCTCAAAATTGTTGCTGCACTTGCTTTTCTGAACTCCCATGAAGCGTGGGCAGGTTTCTGGCTCTAACAGCTTTGATCCCAGATTATTCTTCATGAAGAACCCCATAATAGTTCTGTCTTCATGTGACTTTTTTGTCTATTTCTATCTTTACACAATACATTTTTCACCTTTTTGATGCTGAGGTGGTATGGGGAGAGCTGGGGTTGTTTTATTCTTGGCTGTAGCTCTTTATTCCGTAAAGCGTATAGAAAACCTAAGGGAAAAAAATGGAAATATAAAGTCTACCATTTATCTATGCTTTATCCATGGAGAGTGTTCTTTTCATGTTCCTGTCAAGTGCTTGTTTTTGTCTACATTTACCTGGGTCATTTTAAAAAAAATATAAATCACTCTTGTTACTATGCTGTCTAATCTGCAATCAAATCTATTTAAATCAGGTGCACTATAGGGCAACTCTTCACTTGGAAGGGCTCTGGAAATGAAGTCTGTTAAGATCTAGGTTACATTTAATATTAAAGTTATGACTAAACAATTTAGTAAGCAATCAGAAGTTACAGTGAGACTCCTCAGAGGCACTCCAGCATTCACTGACTTCTTTTTGCATGCCAAGTAATCTGCCGTGTAACAAGTACTGTATAAATGCAACTGCAATTGAAGGATAATACATAGTACAAGAGCGTGTACTTATACTATCAAAACTGACTTTCACAGCCTTAAGCCCGGTCCTTAAAAGTAAGGTTAAGCAAGATTATGCTATCTGTGGTATTGATGCTCTTGTTTTCCTCTTGATACTAAACAGTATCTCTTACTCCTTGGATTTCATTCCTCTATCAACCTCACTGTGTGATAGTTTATTGTTTCTGAGACCTGTTGTGTCTAATGTACTTTGATGCAAGATGACTACCCTGAACTTCCCTTTTAAGGACGCTTATGTCAAGGGTGTATCGAACATGTCTTGTGTCACAGGGGGATGCCAGCACTGTATGAAGTAGAGCCAACAGAGTGTAGAAAGGGTCCAACTGACAGAAATCAGGGCTCTTTCACCAGCCCCCAACCCTGCTTATTTAGTCTAGCAGAATATAAGAGCATATGCACAGACAAACTGGCGTCCCATTGCATTCCCCCAGGGCGAATAATTTATCAGGACTGATGCTGATTAAGTACAAATGCGGAGAGTGTCAGGAGTCCAGGTGATACAGCGGTACATGCTGGCTTTTGCCTCCAAGGAGTGGAGGTCGTATTTCACCCTTCACATCCTTTTTGGGGGGAATGTTTGTGGTGCTTGTGTGCATCTTATTTTGTTTGGGAACAGAGCTCTTTTAGAAGAAAACAAAATGTATTTGCTCAGGCTACAGTGTCATAGCATGCATTTAGTCCTAGAGCATATATTCACTAGGAGATAATTACATTCGGTTTGATCTTCAAACCACTGCTTTTGTCCAAGCCTTTTTATAAATGTTGCTGTTTCAGTCCTCCCTCCTGCATCCATTTTATTCCTGAATTTAGATCTGTTTTTAAAAAGTTAATTTCTGCCTGAAGTTCACAGGCTTTAAGCAAGCTAAAGGTTGTGCATATCCTTGCCACACTGTGTAGGTGCAATACAGGCACTTAGGCAGGCCTTGGGACTCCAGTAGCTCTCAGGACATCCAAAGCCTAGGTGTTCTAACACCTGGGGTCCTGAGGTGGATGTAGTCAAAGTATCCAGGCCACTTTTCAAACTGGATCGCAGCCAAATGATTCATTTGGCTCTTTTATTGCTGAGATGGGAAATGCCAACTGATCTTTAAAACTCTGGGCCTAAACGACTGCACATTCATACAGAGCATGTCTGAGCTCTGCTGACAGCAGCTACTTAGAAAACCTTTGTCAAATGTACAGTTTGATTAGATCGAAAGTGTATCCCCTACAGAGAGGACAAAAAGGTCAGGACAGCAAATTGGAGGAGTGCTCTCCTCTACGGAGAGCACAAACTTCAGCAGAAGCTTGAGCTACTAGTGGGTGTCCAGAGAGATGAGAGGTTTGACTACATGTGAATCAGCAGGAACTGCAGCTGGAATGCACAGCTGGGGAAAGAGATGGGAAGGGGGCTAAACCTCTTTTTAGAGTTCTGCTGATCAAGGAGCTTTAACTTTGCACTGCCAGGCTCACTTTTGACACACTTCATGATGTGGCTTGGATCATCCTTAAGTCAGTTCTGCTGTGGGCAGGAAGGAAAGTGCCTCTAATACACTGGAGTATCCTCTACTGTTTAGGGACTTCCGATAGAGGCATGAACACTGTGATTTTTAATAGGTGATATTTGCTAGATATTGTGCCAAGAAATACATAAAACTCAGAGGACCTGGCTCGTTTTAAAAGGAAGAGAACTAAATGGAGAAAACACGAGATCGAATATGGAGCAGCTGATAGGATCATCAAAGAACTTCGCACCACTTTGTGTCTGCCAAAAAATGACTACCTGGGCTCTCAGCTGTAAATTACATCCCCGAATCAGATATCAAAAACAGCTCAGCATTTTCGTACAGAAAAAGAGACACGCCCTTTTCTTTACACTCACTGTCCAGGCATGCTCAAAGTACATGCCTCTTGCAGTCCAAGACACTGATCTTTTGAGTTACCTTCCTCTATTTCCCATATAGCTCCATGTAAATGCATTAGCATTTCTGAATGCATATGTAAGTGCACATGTAAATGCATTAGAAGTCCAGTGGAAGGTACAGAGGTAACTTCCAGACTAATGGAAAAGAAGACACTCTGTTGTCTTCTGGCATAGAAGTAAGGCAAGAGAGTAAGGCAAAACAAAGTCTTTAAACTCACCGAATGTCTATCAATTGTAAAATAAATAAATAAAATCAGGTTAGCTAACTAATATAAGACTAGGTATTATAGAACAGAAATATGACTCTTGCACTGGACTGATTGTATTGACTAATATTTTTAGTCAGACTGTATCTGTACTGTTCCTTATTTTTGTTGTGTTAAACTGTGGTGACAGCTATGCTAGTGAAAGTATTCCACTGCACTCAATAGATGGGGAAAGACATAAAAGCTTCCCAAAGAATAACTGGGAAGAAATCCTTTAAATAAATGTAGAAATGAGCTCAAAACCACAAAAATTTGTTGGAGCTACTCTTGACTTTTCCCAAATATCAGGCATATTCAAATCTAAGGTCCTGATCCTTCTCTGTTTGGAAGAATTGACGCTGGGGGAAAAAAAAGAATCATCTGAGAGATTTAAAATTTTCAAAATGTGTTGATGAAAACATTTTTGTTTTTCTAGTTTTGTTTTAATTTAACTTTTCAACTCTAGTATAATTTCACTTAGGTTTCTTTAAATCTGAATGCCAAAACAGTATTTTATATAAACAGCAACATTTTTGTTTGAAATTCCTGCAGTAAGCATTATTTTTTTTGTCTGAACACTTTTTCCCTATGAAAAGTGTTAGTGTTATGCAAGCTGTTTTTCTTTTTTGCTGGACAATCTTACAGTGCTAATAATTTTGTCCAGCCTCTGAATTACACATCTGCTGGGCTTTACTGTCAGTCCCCCTAATTCAATTTTTCTTGCTTTGTGGGATTTGCTTAATCAACATCATTATTTTAAATTTATTGTGAAATGTCTGTTAAGTCTGGCAAGCATTGTAGCCTAAGTGAAGGATAATGCTATCTAAACTTAGGATAGAAGACCGTAAGAAATAACATCTCGATGCAAGGAAAAATAGACTCGGAACTTACTTCTGAAATATTTCTTCATTGTTGTGTTTATATATAGCAGTCGTGTTCATCACAGAAAATATAGAGGATGGGGAGAATACTGGCTCTGTTGTACATGTCTCCTTGACAAGGTGAATAAGAGAGTGTCATTTCAAGCTAATTGTGAGGAAAGTGTGGAGCCCTCTTGGAAGTGGTACAAGGAAAGCCTGCGTGCTGCACAGGAGTCAGTCTTCTTTGGAAACCTTTTATTAGTACCAAGCAATAAACTAACTAGTGTGTGTTCAACATGATGAGCTACAGCTTGAATGTTCTTCCCCCTACTTGGACATTTGCCAGTAGGAGTATCCATTTTAAGCAGTAGGTGTCCGTGGAGCCTTTTGGGCCTGATCCTGCAAGGTCTGCTGTGGAACGTGGCCTGTTTTTTGTCTCATGTAATGTAAAGTCAGTTTGGGTTGATGCAGCCAGCTTACCGGATTTACCCTTTCTGTGGGTGGGAGAAGTGAGAAACGAGCACCTTGCCAATGAGATGCAACAACCTTCCTGTGTTTCTGAGCATTTCACTATAGTGTGTAGCTGGTTAAATCAGCCTCTGTTAGTAGTCACCCAATGACAGTATATGCTGTTGGTATTCTCTCAGAAGCCAGTTTGGAGGCCTGCTCCTTCTGAAGGACTTGTAATGCAAAACCAGAACTGTGTTGAATTCAGTATTTGAGTGGATTTGGAATGTTTTTGGGGAAGAAAAAATAGAGAAAACCATGACTCATTCTAAGACAGCCATAAAATATAGCAGTGCCAGAATCATAAACCATTGTCCGTGAATGTATCACCCATCTATTAGAGGCAGACTTCTGCCAAGAGCCCTGCCAATAAAAGACAGACTTTTGCTAATAGTTTTTTAAGGTGGAACGTGCCGGTGTTTATCACAGAACTAAAATTTGCCACTGGAAAGACACCATGTCATTGTTTCAGATTATTTCCTCCTCCTTTCTTAGCAGGTCTAGATACTGTCCTGTGGAGCAGTACCCTTTTTAAATATGCTTTATGGACATTAGGGACAATAAAGGAAATGCAGGCAACAGAGTCTCCAGAGTTTCCCAGAGGTCAGCATGGGACCACAAGCAAAGAGGCACCATGAAAAATAAAGCCATGCTTCAGAAAATGGCATGTCTTGACACCCCTCATATGGGATGTTCCCAGAAAAATAATCTTACTGCTCAGCTGTCCCCTCTACAGCCTGAAAATCAGCAGGTTCATAGAACTGGAGCTCTAGCTGAATCATCCTAGTTGCAAGCAGCAACCTTTGTTTTGCTGAGGTAGGTGCAAAATTTTAGCAGTTAAGGACTGAATGGAATAGATAGTTTTAAGGGTTGTTATGTGTGCTCACACAGAAGAAGGAAAAAACCACACATCCTCTTCCAATCTGTGATAGTCTGTATGAGACGTGCTGGGGAATGAAGACTGTGATCATTTAAAGCAGCTTAAAATCAACCATATTTTCATAGTGCGTGTGTTGGTTATCACAGTCTCTTAGAAAATATGGTAATGCTGAGAATAACAAGTGATAACTGTAGGAGGGACAAAAAAGCAAGTCTGAGAGCTGATGTAAGGATTCCCAGCTTCTTAACTTTATGGATGACATAATTGCTGTCACCACAATCCATCTATGTGAAGAGGCTGGAAGCAAGCTGGCAGAAATACAAATTTTTCAGTGACTTGACTGGTGGAGTCATTTATTTAACTGTCCTTTTGAGCAATGTTAGGACTCATATAGGCTCCCCATAGAGCACATACTGTATATCCTCCCTATAAAATATGATGAAGCACAGATCTTTTTGCGCACATTAGCAACCAGATCCAAAACAAGAGGGCTGTAATTTTACAGTTACTGTGCACGATCCATTCCCCCCCCCACCCCCCCAATCCCTTTTTTGGCTGTTACTTTTTAGAGCATGAAATATATCCTGTAGCGCAACCCTTCCTGAAAGAATATATTATCAGTGCTTCTGTGTAGTGGATGGAACTGTCTAAAGATTTCTGTTACATTTCTAATTTTTCCCATCTTTTTCAAATTGTTTTGAGAATGAGACAAATCAAAATCACTTGAACTGGGAAATGGAAAAGGAGTAGCCAGAATTAAGAGCACTATATAATAAGATTTAAGTGACTGTTAGGACTTTTAGTGGCTTAAAAAATTCTAACAGGATGCTGGTTACAGTGCTTTTGATGCAAGGAAATAGAAGACTGTAAATACTTAAATTGCCAAAGCCAAGCTTCTTCACTGCTGTTGACTGTGATTCAGGACCACCTAAGGAAAGTGAAAGTGGAAGTTATGATGACTGGTGTCTCGTCAAGTGCATGATGAGAGTAACATTGAACGAGATCTCATGCTGTCGCCTTGTTATATCACCACTGACATGCCTTAGAGAATTTATGTGCTCTAACACAGTGAGGTGAAGTATTTTTTTACCAAATCTGTGGGACTGGCAGGACAGTGAAAGAGACTTTTTTAAAATTTCCTTTTTACACATTTATGAGGGAGGTGGGGCGTGGGGTTAGGGGATTGAAGCAGATAGGCAAGAAAAATACCAAAGGAAAAAAAGTTACCTGTCTGTTGTACTGTGTAGGAAGGCTTATGCTCCTGTAAGCAGCCCGAGAAAGTGTGAAGAGCTGCTTTGCTGTGGGATCTCCAGAGACTGCCACTTCCATTTCTACTCCTAACAGAGTTTTCCAGAGGTCATAAGCAAATCCATGGGTTTTTAAGTAGGCAAGTATGAAAAGAGTTTTGTCTGAAGCTTGCTGTCTTAGAACCTGTCTCCTTTGGCTGGGATTGTGATTCCATTTTCTTGGCAGCAAGTATGAAGACCGTAGAGCTTGTGGAGCACAGAGAAACTACCGCCTTATTCTAAAACAAGCTGCAGAAAGGGTATGGCAAAGCTATAACTTCTCATGTCCCTTACAGAAACTGACTGTTGAACAGACCTGACATTGATGCGTCTGGGAAAGGAGTCTGACAGGGGGCCCACGTAGAAATACGCTGTATTGCATGTTTGAAATGACAGGTGGCCATCTGATTGAAGGCCCTCCTTGTCACAGGCCATGGGGACAATGTCTCGCACACTTCAGTAGTTAAAATTTCAAAAACAAGCCATGTGGTTCTAGTCAGGAGATATTCTGATCCGTTGAGTGAATTACAAAGAACGATCCAGTAGGAACTGGCCTGAAATTTGCTCATCTATCATTCAATATGTAACATGTTTTTTGCATTATGATTCATACTGTCATTGCAATTGCTGTAACTATCAACTGATAGCTGACAGTGGGAGCCAACCTAAATCTCAGGGTAAACAGGGAGGGTAAATATTACTTTGAGAGGAGTTGTGCCTGCTCCTCTCCATCAATTAATTTAATTAGCTTCATGAAATGCCACACACCGTTCTTGTGTTGTCGAGGGAAGATGGGGTTTTTAAAGGATGTGTGAGTCTTTCCTCCTGCAATGTGGCATAAATCAACAAAAGTCTTGTGCTACAAGGGGGAAAATGCGCTGCTAGAGTGAAATCCTGGTAAGGGCTAGGAGCTCTGCCTCGGTGAGGGAAGTCTCACTCCCTAACTTTCAGAACTATCAACCAAAGTATGAACAAACTTTGAAGCTGACAGTAAGGATAATTAGCTACATGTAAAAGTTACTGGATGTTTGCGTTACTGGAGAACAAACTGAGATAATTGCTGTAACGAAGAAAGTGAAATGACACTTCTCAAAAGTCCACTATTTGAACATCATTGCTATACAACAGTTCTTACTGTGTTCTCTTACTGCAGTCCCTTTCTGCACACAAAAGCCCTGTTTGCTGTGGGAAGAATTTTTGAAAGCCCAAAGAATGCAGGATCAGGTAGAAGTTAGCATGGACATACTGGCTGTGTTTTTGGAACATGATATATCATTCCCCTGCTAGTTTCTCATAGTTCCTGGCTTAGAGAGTACACTTTATTCAGAGAAAGCAGTGTGGCTGGTGTATGTCGTTGGGACATAGCCCAGATGTGTGTCAGGGACACGCAGTGCGCAGCACTCTGCTATTTGTTTTCTGAGTGCTTATATGTCATGGAACTGCCCATACATAATTCAGATGTAAGTGAAAGCCACTTTCCTGAGCTCCCTTGTTGGTTCATAGGGTCTTTTTAACTGTGTAGAAGCTTGCAGTGGCAAAGGGCAAAGGTACTTAGAAATGCCCTTGTCTTTCCTGTAGGTTGCATTTGTTTAAATTCCAGTCCCTAATCTGACATAGTGTTCTCAGAGCCGTATCTTTTAAAACTTTCCAGTGATATTAATAGGCAATGAGGCTAACGTGTCAATTTTACACAGCAACAAATTTTCTTAGCTGAACTTTTAAGTACATATACAGCACCATTTTCTATCACTTATCACTGTAGCATATTTGTTGTATAAGAATTAATTCCTCCCACTCCTACCTTTCATTCTTTGCCAATCTACATAATGATTATGGAGGATGAATGAAGAAGCTCTGTCTGGACTCTTAACGAAAGTTCCCTTTTTTATCTTATCTTCCACTCTCAAAGTAACTTTCTGATAAGTTTGTTTGTTAGAGAGGGTAAACTGTTTGCTTCAGCTCTGGTTTAATTATGACACTGAACTGTAAAAAAATCTTCGTGGAAAATGATGCTTGGTCAGTGCCAAAGCTGGAAAAATATTTCTGCATTTCTACAATTACTTAAAACTTGCAATTGACTTCAACCTTTGGGATTGCTTTTTACATAGAATCTAGGAAAAAGTTTATTGGCAGACAATTTGCAACAAGAGCAAAGTTTGGACTTGAAATAAGTCCCCTCAGTTCAGGTTTTAAATAGCTAATCTTATTTGGGGTTTTCTGCTTAGTTTTTGCTTGCGTGTTTGTGGAGTAGGGCATAAAAAATCCAGTCACAAAAGAGTACTCTCTTGTGCTTGGTGCACACATGTAAGAAGATGATGGTCCCTGCCACTACAAGTCTAAATTTTAACCTACCCTCTGTCTGGACATCTCTGAGTATGTGTCCTTTTTCACTCAGAAATCTTACTGAAATGGAAAGACTCTGGACGTTTGTCAAGGGTGTCTGAATGTCTCAGGTGCAGTGGGTGTGATCAGTCCATGGGGCATGTGGAGAACGCAGGCAGGTACAGGCTGGTGGTCTGCATTTGTCTGGTAAACTGGGCTCCAGTCACTGATACAGCACATCAGTGTCAGATATTTAGGAGGTGCTGTGCATGTGCCACTAAGTGCAAAAATAGACATCCCAGCTATGGAGTTGAAGTCTCGGGGCCCCAGCACAGCAACAACTGAAGCACAGGGAGTGACTTGCAACAAGCAGTTCAGAAAGAATCTACATCTAGCCAAATGGTGAAATTTATTCATGAGCTGAGAGACAATATAGCGCTTAGAGACTTATTTGAACCCTATTCAGAGGATTGAAGTGATGCATATGCCTTATGCTGGTCCTCCACAGAGGAATGAAATGCATCCACTGTGAATAGTTTTGAATAGAGAATGACTATTCAAACCACATGGAGACAACTGATGAATAGAAAAAGAGGATAAATTATCAAATTAATTAATATTAGTGGTGAGTGCTTACAAATACAGCTCATCAAGGACTAGACCTTTTGTTGCTCTGACTGGGTGGGCCCTTGCTGGTTTGAATTATCTTTGCAAAAAAACAATCATCAAAGAAGGCAAAACATACTTTAAGAAACCCTTTTAATACAGCATGACTCAGAACAAAATATACTATTGTTTAATCCAGCTATCACAGGCGCAATTCTGAATATATAGTAGTTAGCTTCTTGGCTTGGAAACAGAACAATATTCTATTCCAATATACTACTTTTACTTATTATGAGGATTTTTAGTCAAATATAATATATTTGTTTGTAACAACCTGGAACATACCTGGCCCCCAAAGGTGGAAGACAGAGCAGCAAGCCAAACACTAATGCTTGAATGTTGTGAAGAAGTACTGAATAACATATTTGTTTTTCATCAGTACCATAAAATACAAAATTGATTCTTAAATGTAAACCGAACAGAAAACAATTGTAGAAGTTCTGCACTGTAGTCCAGAAGATTCTGATGCTGCCATGACTACTCTTTCTGAATATTGTGCAACCCTCCCAGTTTCAATCACTTTCAACTTCTTTAATGTATGATACTCTCACTTACAAATTTTGAGATTTCGTGTAGTGCCTGAAGTCAATAAAGAAGAGGTTTTAGGAGTATTTTAAATAATTTTTAAATAATTTTTAAATTTCTTGATGAAGACTTCAAAAATATGTTTGTACTTTAAGAACAAAGCATACACTTTTTTAATCATAACAAAAACTTTTGCAGTGTAATATTTGGCCATTCACTCTAATTTCAATTTCAAGAGCTAAGTTGCTTCACTGAAAAAATTTTTGCACTTGCAATTTGTAAATTTTTACATCTTAATGAAGACTTTGAACTATTTAAGTGCCCTCAGATCATTTGAACATTGGATAAAAAGGAAGGCTGCAATCTTTGGTTTTATGAACCACACCCAAAAAAAAGTATTTCCAGATGGAACTATTACATTTATTTGACTTAACTTTTCAATAAATAAGTTATTCTCCCACTATCCCCTCTCTAGGTTTCCCAGCCTTAGTTGTGGTCTATCTTTCCTAACTGACACCTTGTAGAGTGTAATTTTATTTCAACACAGTGCTTAACTGATACTTACATGCTCTGTACTAACATCAGAGTTTTCAGTGGTGTCAGTTACTGGCCCAGCTTTATTCCCATTGAAGTCACTTATTCCCTCCCCTCCTACCCGCCAAGTTGATGGTAGTAGTTAGGACATTATCAAATGAGCTCTGAAATTTTCATGTGTCTCTTAACTGTAAGTTGTCAAAACAGTGGTCCTGACCTTGAAATATCCTAAAGTAGTCATATTTGTGTTTTGTCAGGCCTGTTAGCTGAGAAGAGATCTTGCTCTAGCCTCTTAATAGCTTTATTTTTCCAAACCAATTTCTTTTCAGCTAGATTTTGGGTTTTAATACAGGTCTTTGATTTCGATATACACCACTGTCATCATGTTAGCTATTGGCATCTTGAGCACTTTGGATTTCTGTGTAATAGCATTGCAATCCATGCTAAACATATCTTCTCAATTGCAGAAGAGACTTTGACCTGTGAACTAGGAAAAAGTCCACGTGCTGTGATCTAGAGGATAGAGATGACAAATATTGCAAATAAATGGGTCAGAGATAAGAAACATGCTCTGAAGTGCCCGTAGCCCCTCCAGTAGTCTGGGAGGTGAAGCAGTACAGAAGAGGCTGGAAATGTTTGCAGGAACAAACAAGGGAGGGAAAGACATTTAACCTTCTCGGGAAGGAAGCATGGGAGCTAGCAGGTAATTAACACCTAGTGTGTGGATCCAAGAATCCCGCAGGGACCAGAGTACGTAAGCAGAGGAATGAAGGCCTGGAGGGAGGTGAAGGTTAGAGTCCTCGCCTCAGTTTCCCCGCTGCTGGCTGAGGGCAGCCTTATCCCAGGGATCACTGCGGCCTCCCAGCTCGGGTTGGGGCTGCATTGGGCCCTCCTCGAGGAGTGGAATGCATCCTCCCTGCACTTCACATGGCCCCCTTCTTTCACCTGCTCCTGTTTTGTCCTGTTTTGTTCTTTTTCATCTTAGTTACTGACTTTGTTCTTCAAAATTTGTTTTCAGTTGTTCCACATTATACTGTGTTTAACTTCTGCATGTCTTAAGTCACGTCCGTTTTTGGCTCTTCTTCCTTTATTGGAAAAGGCAGTGTTGCACAGACGCTCTCTGATAAGCTGATAGACGTGTGCCCTGAGTCAGCGATGCGATATTAATCAACCTGTGTTATGCAATGATTACCTATATCAGTCCAGCACTAGTCACTCTTTCGTGAATAGTGCAGACTTTCACCTGGTTGTTACCTTGGAGCTTTCTGTCCTTTTAAATTCTTGTTTGCGTTTTTGGTTGGTTCTCGATTTGGTATTATGTTGTGAGAGTCCATCAGATATACCTTTTGATTTTCTTCCTAATTATTCTGTTCCTTGAGAAAGTACAAAATACAAAATACAGGCTTATATAGCTGAGCTTCCAAACGTCCATGACAGAACAGATAAAACTTTCTCAAATAGTTATAGAAGTTGTCTTTTCTTGCAAATTGTATCATGACTGCTTTGCAATCCAGTGGAAACAATTAAAAAGTGGTGAGAGCATTTGTTGCAAGCCCATCTTTAACGTATTAAAATCACTCCTGAAACAATACTGGCTATGGACAAAAGGTAGCGTTTCAAGAAGAAAATGGAGAGGAAAATAAAGACTTGGCCTGCCACTCCCAAGACATGCATGCCCAGGCTGCCACGACATTTTGTACATTGTCCCATCTTGAAATTACCAGAATGCAAAATGGACACTAATTTTCTGCATTTGAAGTAGCTAGGTGATGTCGGAGACCCTTTGTTAAAACTGACTCTCTCTAAAACAAAGTGGACTCAACAAAAAGGTGAATGCAAATTTGGGCATCAGTAATTTATAGACCAAGTTACTGCTGGTGGATGGGGGGAGATATGGTACCCCAGCTTTTTCTCTGGAGTTTGCAATTAGTGTAGGAACGTATGTGTGAACATGTGTGGCAAGAACATTTTTTTCCTCTGTGCAGAGCAGATGCACTTTCCCAATGCAGTGTGCTGCAATCCTTGCTCAGTGGTGTAGGACTACGATGGATAGATTTATCGCTGGAAGACGGTCTACGGCACTGCAAAACAGAAAAAATCCCTTCCAGTGTAACAGCGAATCTGTTCTTAATGATTTTTCTATTAGTATCAGTGCCTAGTGAGGTCTTTTCATGGCCTGACTTACCTAACTCCTCGTGAGGTTCAGACAAGGTGGGAAAAAATATTTATAGATCTGGAATACTAATGGTGGGCAATAGTTTAATATTTCATTCCCAACAGTAGAAGTGTAAAGGTCTATAACTCACAAGTGGTGAAGCCAGAAGCACTGTAAATTACAAAAATTCTGTTACATCTGAGCAGGAATGTGCGTTATTAGCAGCGCTCATAAACTTCTGGACTCCCATCTCTTACTGCTTTAAATACATGAATTAATTTTTACTTTTTTATACATGGTTTTGTATATTTGGCTAGTATTGAAGGCCATGTAAGGAAAAGAAAGTAGCTCTGCCATGGTGAGGCATATCACTCCATGTGTTAAGGTTTGTCTTTTTCTATGTTTTGCAGAAGAAGGATTACCTCCTTTCTCCATGTTCTCATCTTGTGCTGAGCTGTTGAGGTTTTTGTTTGTTTGTGGAGTTGGGGTTTTTTTTGCCTTTTCCCCTGTGGGGACATGAGATCATAGATATCCAATCTACATTGAGGAACTTAACTGCTTAAGTTAAGGAGATTTTTCCACTGACTGCTAAGGGGAATCTATAGGGTAAGAAAGCCCTTGAGTTATCTGAGGAGGAGAACATTTTCGTCTTAATACAGCCATCTATTCTCTAACTGGGCCTTTATCTCTTTACACGATGCTGTTTTGAAGACATGAACAAGGTCTGCAATTAGGATCCTGTTTTTGCCTTTAGGAGCAATAGGTGGACTTGCAGGCGTGGATGGGGTGGCCACTCCCCATAGATGCAGACCTGGTGTGTTTCCAGCCCCCTCAAGTGTTTCCAGAAGTACAATTTAAAGTGAACTTGGTTCCAGGTCTGGGCTGAAGTTTGCACTTTTCTTCTTTTCTGAAACAATACTTCAACCCATATTTGCATCTGTAGATGCATGTGATATTTTTGATGTTTTACGTGTTTTTTTTTTTTAAAAAAAAAAAAAGACAACAGAAAAGGGGGAGAGGAAAAATCGTGCTGGAATCTTGGGCTTTGAGTTGAAAACCAGCCCTTCTTTCCCTCTTCTCCCCACTCCCTCAGTCAACAGTTTTGAATCCTACGTAAGTGCAACAGACATGACTGATTTAGACAGGAAAAAATGTGGAATGCTTGCTCTGCAATTTACTTTAAAACAAAAATAAAATGCCAAAAATAATAGTATAATACCCAAGATGATTACCTTTTCAAAGGGATATACTTTCACAGTAATTACTGCATGTGTGAAAACAAAAGGGATTTTTTACAGAACAAACTGGCCAATAGTTTAACATATCCCACATTTAATGACTCCTCTGAAATCTTAAAGAATACAGTATAGGTCACATAATACTGCTGAAAACACCTGTGAACTTTACTGATGTAGTTATGGAGAGTCTGTCTCATCATCTCAGAGTTTTGAGTGATGTTGGTGATTCTGACTGTAAATGCTCATATATTACTGTGAACATGATTTTAATTTGACACGCTACTCATTGTAATCACACTCAACTGAAAACAAACTTACCTGTCAGGTACATAATGGAATATATTACAGTTTCTGTAACAGATTCCTGTAACTAACGTAAGCGTTTTAGAAGTTGCTCATGACTGTTTTATCTTTGATATACTGCTGTGGTAATCTCCCAGTCATGGGATAAACACAGATAGAATCTTATAGTAATGAAATATGGCTCTCCAGTAACCATTTATGGAAAATTAATCACATTAGCAGACAGTAGTATATTTCATTATCTTCTGCATGTATTCAGTGGCATAGAATCTAGATGGAAAATTTAGAATGCTAAAAAGGAAAAAACCAAAACAAATCCCCCCAAAAACAAACCCACTGAAAAAATAACCCCCCAAAAAACTAATGCAGGAAGAATATTCTCTTCTCAGACCACTACTGATATGACAGGACTTCATGAGTCTGCAAGATGAGATAGACTGCACATATAGATAGCTGTATTATACAAAATCAGGACTTATTTTCTGCTAAAGAATATAACGTGATGAGAGTTTATAATACATAATCAAGGACATAATTAAGATGGACTGAGACATACACCATAATTTTTGCTGCCATATAGAAAAAGATATTCAGATCTGGTGAAGGCAGGAGACAGCGATGGAAAAAAATGGGGAAGGTGAGACTGCGGAATGATAGCAAGTTGGAAAAATGATAAGAATGGTTAACACGTGCTCCCCTGAAGGTACCTTTCAACCTAAAAGAATTTTGTTTCACCAGCAATGATGTCCAATGATTGTTGTCATTGTGGGCAGTGTTAGATGTAATCCTGTGCTGTAGAAGTCAGATGTGGTTCCAGATTTGAACATAGATCTGTATCCACGTTTTCCTAAAACATAAAGAGATGCGGTGACTGAGTTTCAAGCTACCGTATCTCAGGGCTCCAGTTATTTATTTTTCTTTTTCACCAGTGGAGAGCTTTGTGCCCCTATTCCCAATGTATAGTAGTGGGCAACCAGAATCAATGCCAATTTTTTTAGCATTATCTTTTAAAAAATTCTCTTATTATACCCTAAATATGTGGCAGCTGTAGTTTCCTCCAATAAGGTAACTGGACATCTATTTTATTTTAGGTACTACCATGCTGTAAATATGTTAAGACATCTACTGCTATTTCAGCCAATTGTACCTGGCAATTGGAGAATGAAGCATGTGAGAGCCACAGAGCTATTTTGAACCCAATCAAAAACTTACTACTTCGTAGTGTTTTATAGAAATTAAGCTGTGAAGGAAACAATATTTTTCATTGATAGAGTCAAAGTAGGCAAGATTCTTTTTTTCACTGAAAGCTTTATTAAAACAGGAAAGACATAAGAAGTACCTTGCTAACTATCATCACATCTCCTCTGCCTTGCCTCTCTAATTCCTTTATATAATAAATGAAGTGTGCTTAGTAGAGTCTTAGATACATATTTGTTCTAGTCTTCATTGTCCTCACGTCAGGGAATAAGTAAAGTACTGAATGCAACTGTTGGCGAGAGCAGTGTTAGTGGCAGGACCCAACTTTGGAAGCCCTTTAGTGGGCCTTTTGCATTGCTAAATGCAGGTTCCTGATTAAATGTTTGTCTGAAACAAAGACATCTTTTTAGATATTGCCTACTGATTTGTTGGTTTACCTTCTGAAATTTATCTGAATTGAGGAAGATGTAGAATTACTGATGGTGGCACTAGGCTGACCCTAACCTGAAAAAAAAAAAAAAGATGGTGCATATGAGAATTGCAAAAAATTGGCATTGTTTCTGTATTCGTTAAATTCCGTGTTTCTATGAAATATATCTTTTTCAAGAATGCATAAAAATTGTACTGTGCAGGCAAATAAACAGGGGCTTGATTGAATCTCGTTAACTTCCTATGTATTTGAGAATTGCTTAGTAACTTTCTTATTTGGTTTCTATTGCTACCTGAGATTTTTGACTGCTGTAGAGAATCTGGGAACATGTTTTTCTCAGTTAGGAATAAGCAACTATCACAAGAATAAATATATTCATATCTTACATCAAGGAATTGGTGGGCAATTTTCTGTAACTATTTTTACTGTGATATTTTCTTCTATAATAAGTTTGCTGACAAGTTTTTTTTTCCCACAGGAGTAGTAGATTCAGGGAAATCAGAGATGGGAAAGACCTATTGGGTCATCTTGTCAATTTTTCTGCCAACATAAGATTGCTACTTGGGAAGAGTTTTTTCCAGTAGTTTTGTCTGCTGAGCCATATGAAAAGAATCAGAATACAGATTTGCTGATGTAATAGCAGCAGTGAGCAATGAGGACCTGCTGTTTAAATTATTTTGGGGGGCAAGGATGGTCAGAACAAGCTGGAAGGAAATTCATGGCAGTTCTTTACAAAGTAAAGAATATTTAACTGTGAAGTAGGAGTAAAGAGTGAGTTTTTATTAACTTTATCACAAATTACCCACTTTGGGTAATGATATTTAATTATTTTTATTTGCAAAACGTGCTTCTTGCAAGGTTCTGGCTACATGTACAAAATGTACACATTGGGCCCCATTCCTCTGGCCATTGCTCACAAAATCTGCCCTTACTTAGGAATGTAGTACCACAGATTGCATTGAGGATAGTCATACAAGTAGGAACTGTTTGTACAAATAATAGTTTTCAGGAGTGATTGTATTAGCTGTGGAAAAAAAGTGATGTTGAGACCTGAGTAGCAAATATATTTTCTGTTCTGGGAAATTTGTCATGTAATCAAAAATGTTCCTGTTGGGGGG